>Ga0256906_1000374_pt1 | contig 16151 bp, 9 predicted proteins | sample MC6MC0744MT_FD_190186 | JGI IMG/M metagenome (GOLD analysis project Ga0256906, IMG submission 190186) | Metatranscriptome of enriched soil aggregate microbial communities from Iowa State University, Ames, United States - MC6-MC0744-MT... | ecosystem: Environmental > Terrestrial > Soil >... | reverse complement strand
GGTGAGATTCAACGTACCGGCGTTATTCACCACCAACGAATCGTCAGTCTCGCCCGACAAAACCGGATTGACCTGATCGCCGACAAACAGCGTTGAGCCGCTATCCACGTTGATGGTGCTGTGTGCCAGTTTGAGATTATCGGTAAGGGTAAATTGCGTGTTGTAGAAGTTGATGGTGCTCCAGCCTGCGCCGAGGTTAACGCCGCGCGCCAGATCATCGTTGCTGAACGAGCCCCCGCGCGCGTTAATCTCACTAAAGTTCAGCGTGCTGCCGCTGCCGCCTGCGATAGTGATGTGACGCGTGTTTGCCAGACTGACGTTGGCGATCGAAGCCACATTGTTAACACCGGTTCCCATCGTCACGCTGCCGTCAATGGTTCCGCCGGTGAGTTCGACCACGTCGGTGCCGTTGCCGGTGTTCACATCGCCCACCACGTTGCCATCGACCAGCGCGATCTGGTCATTGGTGGCGCCACCAGCAACCACTACCGTTTCCGGGTAAGGCGCGGTGACGTTGCCTTCATTGATAAATACGGAGTTGCCGCCACGCAGATCGATAATTGGCGAAACCAGGCTGAGCGAAACGATGGTGCCGCGGTTGATCACCTCGCTGGCGGTGCTGGTGACAATCGCCGAGCCGCCATCGGAACTGTTAACGATGATGTTACCGTTGGCGATCACCCGCCCGGTGGTGTTGGCGCGCACGCCGGTTGCCGGACCATAGACAAAGAAGCTGTAACCTTGTGGGATGATCAAATCGTTGCTGGTGGTAGAACCATCTTCTTTGCTAAACACATAACCTGTCGCGCCTGCACCGCTGACCGTACCGAGCATGTAACCATTAGGATCGAATGAAGTCGCGGAGCGAATTAACGTGCCGCCATCGGTGTTCATCCCGACATCTTGCAGCGAAATATTGCTGGTTTCCGCGCGGTTGTTGAGCACGCTGCCGCCGCCAGAATTGTAGAGTCCGATGTTGCTGGCGCTTAACGATGCTGCGCCTTTATCCAGTAAGATGGTGTCTGCGCCAGCATTGGCGTTGATGGTGCTGTAGTAAAAATTCGGCCCGGCGGTATCACCATTAATCGTTAGGCCGCCGTTATTGCCAACGCGCACCGCAGCAATGCCGCCCGCACTCAATCCGCTGTGATCGGTCCAATAAACGGTATTGCCTTCGGCGGTATCCAGCGCGATACCCGAGGCTATGTTGGAGCTGGCTCCATCAAAGATATTTCCGCCGCCGCGAATACGCACGCCGATGCTGTTTGGCCCGCTGAGATTTATGGTGCCGCGCGGCGTTGACTGATAGATCACACCGTCGCGGATATCAAAGGCAGTGGCGTTGGTTCCGTTGCCGGTGATCGGCGCCACGTTGGCGAAGAATCCACCTTGCCCGGTGCCCGCAATGGTATTGTTGCCGTTCAGCTCAATCGGGTTGGTGATGGTCACGTCTGCACCCTCCGAGCTCTGAACCGCAATCGCCCCTTCGCCGTTAACGTGATAGCTGTCGGTGCCGTACAAGGTGGTGCCGTAAAGTCGTGAACCGGCACCTGAAGCGACAATGCCGCGTGTGTTGGCACCGCTCATCGTCACGTCGGCAGCCACCACCGGATTAAAGATCACGCCATCACTCAGGCGATACAGCGCCGAACCTGGCGTGGAGACATCATAACTGCCGCCGTGGCTATCGATGTGCGCATAGTTGGTGGCTTGATAACCGGTTTGATTCGGCGCGTAAAAATGCAGTGAACTGGCATCGCTGATAGTTAATCTGGCGTCATCGCGCACATCAACACCAACCGTATTTTCGCCGTACAAATTGATTCTGCCGTTCTGGGCAAAATTGGCCTGGCTGCCCGAAACGGCAACGCCCGTCGAGCCCTTGCCCTTCACATTGATGGTGCCGTTATTCGCACCGCTGGCATCCTCGAGACGGATGCCGGTGCTGTTAATCGCGGTATTGATCACGCCATTATTGGTGAAGCGGCTGCCACCGTTGGCATACACGCCGGTGCCATCCGCACCAACGGTCGAGGCATCGACGCCGTTGCCATCGGCATTATTGAAAAAGCCGCTGTTTATGACACCGTTGTTGGTGCCGGTGCTACCGTTCAACAGTTCCAGTGCGTTGCTGCCAACGCTGGCCAGTTTGCCGTCAATCACCGCCGTCGCGCCGTTGCTGGCGCGCATCGCCGCGCTGCTGGCATTTACCATTTCCAGTATGCCGCTGCTACCAATGGTTGCCCTGGCATTGGGGCCATCAGCGCTTAACACAATGCGTTCGCCAATCGGCTGCGTCACTTCGTCGTAGTATTCATCGGCATCGATCACATAGGCGATGACATCGCTGCGCAAGGAGAGCGCTTTATTAAACTCGCTGCTGTAGCTATCGGCGGCCAGATTGCCGTTTTGCAATTGCTCAATCAGCCAATTGTTGTAACTCTGCAAGCTGCTGACGTTGGAAACGTTGAATGAAGTGGTGGCATTGTCCAGCGTGGTGACGCTAAACGCGCCGCGCCAGGAGACCACATTGTCGAACCATTGCCCCAGTTGATAGGTGTAAGGCGTGTAGGAGCCAAAAAAGGAGATGCGGTTGGCGGAGTTCCAGTTCATGGTGCCGCTGCCGCTGGCAGTAAACAATTCGCTCTGTTTCGCCGCCATCGACCAGCCGTTGGTGCTGGCGGTGGTCGCAGCGCCCTTCTGCCCGATATCAACATTGATGGTGCCATTGCTGACCTGCGCAACGCGCGCGTTGATATATTGCCCATTATTAACGTTATAAAAATTCGACAAGGTATTGGTTTCAATGGCGCTAATCGCAGCGGAATTATACACCTGCACGCTATTATTGCCGCTGCCATTGGCGTCCGGCACGTTAATCACATAATTCTGCGCGCCCAGATCGACGCGACCTGAATCTTGCCAGGAATACGAAATAATTCTGCCGCTGCTGAGCAATTCTCCGATGGATATGGTGCCACCGCCGTCCTGACCGGGCGCAAACTGCTGATTGCCACTTAAAGTTTGAGTCGAGCCATTGCAAATACAAAACACGCCGGCGCGGTTGTCATTTAATTCCGGCGTAAAAGGCTGAAGCGTCGCCGCCCAAACTGGCGAAGCCGGATTAAACACACCGTAAGCGGCAATAAGGCTAATAAACAGCGGATGCAATCGAAACATCATCGTTCACTCCAGAGAAGCGTGCAACGCTGCCGCGATGCGTAAAGACATCGCCAGCAATGGGTTTGGCTATTATTAATTTGTGTAATTGAACGTAAAGAAATTCTGCGACGCGGCAATAACATCACTTTAAGCGAGACAGTTCCAGCGCGACTTAAGCCAAATAGCGATGATGAGATAACTTTAAGAAAAGGCCGGGGATTGAATGCAATTATTCGTGGGACTGAAATAGCGGAAAGGATGTTGATCGTGTTAACAACAATATAAAAAAAAGAAGCCACCATTAAGTGGCTTCTTACGATTTATTAGAATGGCCCCCAGTTGATCGCCACACCAATTAATAAGGTGACAACACAAATGGCAAACCAAATCGCCACTACCGGCGCAACGAATTTAATCCATTTGCTGAAAGAGATATTAGCGGTGGCCAAGGCTGCCATTAACACGCCAGAAGTTGGGCTGATGGAGTTGACGATACCTTCACCCAGCAACACCGTTTGCACCGTCACCTGACGGGTTAAACCGAGGTTATCGCCGAGCGGCGAGAAGATCGGGATCAGCAAAGCGGATTCACCGGAACCGGATGAAATACTGAAATGCATTAACGCCGCGCTAATGAACATGCCCACCGCCGCAATGGCGGGATGAACCGGTGCCAGTAAATCAGACAGGAAGCCAACAATAGGATCAAGAATATTGCCCTGTTGCAACACCACGGAAATCGCGCCAGCCATACCCACAATGAAGCCGCCTTTTACCAATTGCGAGCAACCCGTAAGGAAGGTGTTGGCAATGGCAGAACCCGACATGCGACCCATCATGCCGACCATAATCGACAGAATAATAAACATCGCCGACATTTCATTGGTGGCCCAATGCAATTGCACCGTGCCAATCATAAATACAATCAGCGTTGCGGCGCAGGTGAGCAGAATCAGTTTATGCCGACCAGTAATCGCCAGTGATTCGTCATTCTGCGCAGTTTGTTCTATTCGCACTTCACCATTATTTCGCGCGCGTTTCACCGAGATAATCAAATAGGTCATCACCGTTAACACGAACAATAAACAGGTGATGCCGCGCAACAACATGCCGGAAAACAGCGGTAACTGCGCCAGATGTTGGGTTAATCCGGTGGTAGCTGGACCTAATACCGCAACGTTAAAACCCGCCGCACAGGTTAAATACACCAGCGCCATACCAATCATTGGCGATAAACCCAACGATCGCGCCACTAATAAACCAATCGGCACAAACGCCACTACCGAGTTTTGCACCACGCCGGTGGTGCCGAGAATGGCGAATATCACACCAAAAATGATGATAATGCGCGTATCGCTTATTTTGGTACTGCGCGACAGTGAATTAAGCGCCGTGGCAATAGCACCGGTCGATTCGATAACGGCTAATAACCCGCCGGTAAACAGAATCAGGAAAATGATCGGCGCGGCTTTGATCACCCCTTGCACAATCGCCATGAAGATTTCGCCGGGATAAACGCCCGAACGCGCGACTTCATGCAAACTTCCCTTGATGGCAAAAGTGATGCCATTGCGGGTTTCATGGTCAAACTTGCCCGCCGGAATAATCCAGGTTGCCACCGCCGCCAGCACCAAAATAATAAACAGCAGCAGATAAGGACTTTGCTCGGTTTTCGCTGCTGGCGGTTGCCGCAGCGTATTTTTCTCAACATTAACCTGAGACATGCGCATCACCTCCGAGGATCAATCCCGCCACCAACGCCGCGCGCGGAGCAATATCGGCAATAATGATATGTTCATGACGTGCATGAATACCTGCGCCGGTTGCGCCCAAACCATCCAAGGTTGGAATGCCCAACGCAGCAGTGAAATTGCCGTCGCTGCCGCCGCCAACCGCTTTGCCTTCCACCTCGAAACCAAGCTGTAAGGCAACCTGCTGCGCGCGATCCATCAGCAGCAACGACTCCGGCGTTTGACGCATCGGCGGGCGCGATTGTGCGCCGCTGATATGCAACGTGATGCCGGATAAATGGGGTGTGATCTGGCTAATCTCGGCGTGAATGCGATCTGCTTCTGCTTCGCTGGTGACGCGCGTATCAATGCCTAATACTGCTTTATCCGCCACCACATTGATGCGGTTGCCACCCCGCGCGATTCCCACATTGACGGTGGTGCCGCGCTCTGGCGCGTTTAAGCTGTGCAAGAACATGATCTGATGCGCCATTTCTTGTACCGCGCTGATGCCCTCTTCGGGATTGTTCCCGGCGTGCGCCGCTAATCCGTTGAGGGTGATTTCATATTGTCCGGTACCTTTGCGCGCTGTTTTCAGTGCGCCCGATCCCGCCACCGCAGGCTCAACCACCAGCACTTGCGCCGATCCCAAAGCGTGCTGCGATAACCAGGCGCTGGAGCTTGGACTACCCACTTCTTCATCGCTGCCGCAGAGAAACACGATGCGTTTGCCCGCCAGTAAATCGTGCTGTTGCAACGCGCGTACTCCCCAGATGGCTTGCACCAGACCGGCCTTCATATCCAGCACACCAGGGCCGTAAAGCTTGCCGTCTTCTTCACGCATCACCAACTCGCCTTCATCCCAGACGGTATCGAAATGCCCGAGTAACACGGTTTGCTCGTCACCGCTTCCCAGCGTGAATTTCAGGTGATTGCCGTAATGCGGTTGCTCATCAATCTCTGCTACCACGCCCAAACGTTTGGCAAACAGCGCTTGTAAGACTTCGCCACAACGATCCACGGCGGCTTTGTTCATTGATGGAGATTCCGCTGCGACCAATTCCTTGATATCCAGAAGAATTTCATCGGCATGTTGTTGCAGGTAATTTTTTATAGTTTTCATTTGTACTGCCCTCGCATAGTGAATCTTCGAGTATGGAGATAAAAATGCGCTTAAAAAATGGAGATAAAAGGCTATTATTGTTGACCTCAGATCAACAGATAGGAAAAACCTATGGCGATGCTGCTCTATCCAGAAAAATCCATAAGGTATCTGTATGAAGTGGGCAATTACGGCGGTATTCGTCGCGCGGCGGAAGCCCTGGATGTTGATCCCGCCGCCATCAGCCGTCAGTTATCGCAACTGGCGCGGGAGATGCAATTGCCGCTGTTAGAGCGACGTGGCCGTAATGTGGTTCTGACCGAAGCTGGAAAGTTATTGGCTGAAGATTACGCGCACACCCATCAACGGCGCAGCCAGTTGGATCGTCAGTTAAAAGATCTGCGCCATAAGCGCGGCGGCTCAATCAAATTACGCGTCGGGCAGGGCATGGTGGATGAAGTTGTAAGGCATGTGTTACAGCCGTTTTCGCAAACTTATCCGGACGTGTTTATCGATATCCTGTCGGGCGATATGCAAACCACCGTTTCGCTGATTGCCAAAGGCGACGTTGATATGGCGGTGGGTTTTGGCCCGATTGGTCCGCCTGGCCTGAAGTGTTTGAGTTTTCACCGCGGACCCATCTGCGCAGTGGTGCACAGCCAACACCCCATCGCGGAATTCCCGCAAATTGAGGTGGCCGAACTGGTCAATTATTCATTAATTGGCATGGACAAAAATTTTGGCATTCAAAGTTATATGAATGCCATGTTCAGTCAGGAAGGATTTATATTCAGCCCGGCTTATAGCTGTAATCTGTTTTCCAGCGCCATCGCCTTAAGCCAGGCCGGCATGGGCATCGCGTTTATGACCGCCAAAGTGGTTAAAGACGACCTCATCGCTAAGAACTTAGTCGCCGTGCCGATTCACCATCGCATCGCCCGTGAAAGCCAATGCCACTTATTACGCAGCGCCGATCACCGCTTCACGCCCGCCGCGCAGCATTTATGGCAATTGCTGGTGACGTTTTTTGAAGGTACGGCGGGAGCGGTTTAATCGCTGCTTATTTGATTACAAATCTAATCAATTTTGAACTCTTAAGGATAACGCTTACCGCTCATAAACACCTCAGAGCCATCTTAAATGACTCTGAGGTGTCTGTTAAACCCGTGGCGATTTACTACTTTATGAAGGTCCTCTTTACCCGAACAGACACGGTGAAGTACGGGATCCATATCAATGCTGATATTAAACTGCGGAAGATAGGAACCAATTCATCATACCCAATTTTGACGCCAGGAATTAGCACATAGAGCGTGTAGGTATTAATCGACAATGTTATAATTATAGCGATCAAAAATGAAATATATAAATTAGGGAGCAACTTCTTTCTTTTTAAGAATTGTGATAGTGTGAACGCCGCAAATAAAAACATCACTACATAAATTGTAAGAGAAGAAATAAAAAACACCTTAGCATTTATATCTATAGATCGATAATTCTCTATAATTGCCTTAAAAGCCTCATTTATATTCAACAGGTACGAGATAGCTGAAATTATCAATCCTACAAAAGGTATGTAAAGGAGGCCGCCAATTTTTCTAAATTGTATTTCTTCACATCCTGTGCAAAACTCCCTGTCCTGCGGTATTTCTTCTCCACACTTAATGCAACCCCATTTCATGATTAAACCTTTAAATATTATTAAATGACAGTGAAATTTGATGAATATTTTTAATCGACTTGATCTTTATAGCTAATTCATTAGACTTTGTTGCCTCCTTGCATTTTGCAACAAGTATCTTTTTTAGCGTATTTATAAAAACACCAAGCACAATCGGTTGTCATTTTTAAGTTATGACATATACACATAATACCATAATTAATATCAGGATTTTCTTAAAACACTTATAAAATACCATCTTCCTGATTATTTATTTTTAGAAACCAGAAAAAACCCCCCTAACACAAATATCCGGTAATTATAATCGTTGACTCGGCATCAGTTGTACAAAGGGTCATGGTTGACACGTTTAGTGATTAGAAAAATGGTTATTAAGAATCACGATTTTAGCTGTACTGATTAGCAGCTTTCTGGGAGAGATATGAACACTTCAGCAAGATTGTTACATTATAACATACTTTATGCCCAGCAACGATTGAACTGTTACCCAAATCCACCCTCTCACTAAAGGTTGTCAATTTTCAGGCAAGTGATTGAGTTGTCTATTATAAGAACGGGGAACACATGTTTATAAAGGGTTGGGTTAAACAGTTTTATCTACCGGCGTTTATTTCGCTCTATATTGGCGTACTGCTTAACATTCCGATTTTTATCCGCCGCTATACGCAACTGCAGTTTGATAATACCCTTTCATTAGTGACTGAGGTCATCGCTGCGTTTTGTTTGGTGATGCTGTTAACGTTGTTAACCTCATTAACCGGAAAATATCTGTCGCGTGTATTGATGACCATGCTGGTGATTTTCTCCAGCGCGGCCAGTTATTACATGATTTTCTTTAATATTGATATTGGTTATGGAATCATCGCCGCCGTTTTAGCCACCGATTCACTGGATCTTTCTAAGGAATCGGTGGGTTGGCACTTTGTGCTGTGGATGGTAATTATCAACGTCATTCCACTGTGGCTAATCTGGCGCGGAATGCGCAGTAAACCCGTTTCAAATATCAGCAAAAGGCGTTATTGGTCTTATAAAACTATCGCCATTGTGATTGCCGCATTGGGTTGCTGGTTACCATTGAATTTGATGGGCAAGGTGCAGGATGAACAGGACAAGAAAAATAACCGCATGATGGCCAGCTACGGTGGCATTGTTGCCGGCACTTATTCACCGTCTAACTGGTTATCAGGCGTTGGCTTGCTGGCATACAGTTCATTCAGTCAGGCTGAAGACAACCGTAATCTATACGATCCCGCTGAACACTTTAAATACGTCCCACCGAAAAATGCGGATAACTTGTATATCGTATTTGTGATTGGTGAAAGTGCCCGCCGCGATCATATGGGTTTATACGGTTACGATCGCGACAACACACCTTATCTCGATCACGAAAAAAACCTCGTTCACTTGCAGGGTTATTCCTGTGATACCTCAACCAAGCTCTCGCTGCGCTGTATGTTTGTCAGAGAAGGCGGCGCCTCAGAAGCTCCGCAGCGCACCCTGAAAGAGATGAATGTCTTTACTGTGATGAAGAAGCAAGGTTTCTCGGAAGATCTCTATTCCATGCAGAGCGAAGCCTGGTTCTATAACAAAGTCATGGCCGACAGTTATTCAATGCGCGAATCTATTCAGGCGGAGAAGCGTAATGTCGGTAAGCCGGTGGATGATATGGCGTTAATTAATGAACTGCAGGACTCCATTCAGCGCCATCCGCAGGGTAAACATATTGTAATTCTTCACACCAAAGGTTCACATTATATGTATACCGAACGCTATCCACGGGCATTCGCGCGTTACACACCGGAGTGTCAGGGCATTGATGATGCCTGCAGCACGCAGGAGATGATCAACTCTTACGATAATAGTCTTTTGTATACCGATTATTTTCTTAAGCAGACGTTCGATAGCCTGAAAGATAAAAATGCCATCGTGTTTTATGCCTCCGATCACGGAGAATCGATTTCCGACAATCTGCATTTCCACGGCACGCCACGCGATCATGCGCCGATGGCGCAGCGCACGGTGCCAATTATGGTTTGGGCATCCGATAAGTTTTTAAGTGACAGTAATAACAAAGCGTCATTTGCCAAACTGCAGCAATTGCAGAACGACAAAACGCCGGTATTCCATGAGAAGTTATTCGACTCGATATTAGGCTGCGCTGGCTTTACCTCACCAGATGGCGGAATTAATTCAATGCGAAACTGGTGCGATCATTCTACTCTTCAGAAGTAAAGTGACGTTTCTTAGGGAGGAACTATGACGCCAGAAATCAAAACGCAACGATTAATCCTGAAGCCCCTGGAAAGCGGTGATGGGCAGGCGATGCAAATCGCCTTTCCGCGCTGGGAGATAGTGCGTTATCTCAATGCTGCCGTGCCCTGGCCTTATCCTGAAGGTGCCGCACAGAATTACGTTGATAACGTGGTGTTGCCCGCCGTTAAGGAAGGTCGAGGTTGGTGCTGGAGTATCAGACGTCAGGAGAAGCCTGAGGAATTGATCGGTCTGATCGAACTGCGCGATGCAGAAAATGATAACCGCGGATTTTGGCTGGTACCTGAGTGGCAGCAACGTGGCTATATGAGTGAAGCCTGCAACGCCGTGAATGATTTCTGGTTTAAAACGCTGGGCCGCGACGTATTACGTGTGCCAAAAGCGGCGGTGAATACAGGCTCAGTGAAGATCTCACGTAAATCCGGCATGCGTCTGATAGAAACCGGCAAAAAAGAGTATGTCGCGGGTGTTCTCGATTATGAATTGTGGGAATTGACCCGCGAAGAGTGGCTATCACATTAACATCAAGAGGGAACGTGTTCCCTCAATGCCGTCAGTAAGCGGCTGACCAGCGGTTTGGCCTCATTTCTCCGCCATACCGCATAGAGATTCACATACAGCGCCAGCCAGGGGACTTCAACAACAATGACAGACGACGAAGCAAGCCGCGCAAGACTTCGCTGAATAAAGGTAAATCCCAGCCCTGCTTCAACACAGGAGAGCGCCGCCAGTGGTCCGCTAACCTCAAGCTGAATATCAGGCGTGAACCCACTCCCTTCACACACCTCAAGCAAGCGGTTGGACACTGCCGTATTTAGACTTTGCTTATCGGCGATCCAGCGCATCATGTGTAACTGCTCAGGTTTGGGATCCCTAATTGCCTGTTCTATTGGCATAGCCAGCACCACCGGCTCAACTAACACGCTTTGAAAGGCAAAACCGTCATCCTCTTCCGGCTCGTTATAAACCAGTGCCAGATCCAGCGCATGATTCGCTAGCGCATCGATTTGTGCCTGTGAGCGTAAGGCATGGAGCTGTATATCAACTTTTGACGAGCAATTTAACCGGGCAAGGCTTTCAGGAAGTAGAAGTGAGTGAATGGCCGCTTCGACATAGCCAATATCAAGCCTGCCTGACTGACCATTCTTCAAACTTTTACCCAGTCCATTCAGACGATCATGGTGCAAAAGCAATGCCTTCACTTCTGTCAGGAACTGCTTGCCCTCGGCGCTGAGATAGAGGCGTTTCTTTTCCCGATGAAAAAGTGCCACACCTAACTCATCTTCCAGTTGCTGAATTTGGCGGCTTAAGGGGGATGCTGAAATATGCAACTTCTCAGCTGCCTGACCGATGTGCTCGAGTTCGGCGACGAGAGCAAAAGAGCGCAATAACTTAATGTCCATAACTTTTCCGGTCACAACTCAGTCGAGAATGATGATAGCCACACAATAAATATTGCCGCAACATCTTAAGTAATGCGACGTTTAATTAAGCAAACAGAGTCATCTTCTATTTTAATATCTACATTTGACGAGGTAATTTTGACGAACGTATTCAGCACAAGGGATATCGGCAATTATAAGGTCACTGCGCTTAGTGATGGCGTGATGAAAGCCAGCCTGAGTCTGTTATCTGGAATAGAACCTGAAGCAGCGGTAAATATACAGCAACAAGCCGGAATAAAAGCAGCAGATGATATCCAAATTAATAGCTATCTCATCCGTGGAGCGGGACGAATAATATTGATCGATTCGGGTATGGGAAACCTCAATCATATCGGTGGAGAATTAAGACGAAACCTCCTTTTATCCGGCATCATGCCTGACGAGGTTGATACTGTGTTGTTGACCCACGCGCATCCCGATCATATTGGCGGTCTGCTGGGTGAGAATGGGCGACCCGCTTACCGAAATGCAGCACTCTACATTAGCAAAGCAGAAGCAAACTTCTGGCTGGATAATGAAAAATTAACTAGCCTGAGTGAACGCGCACTGATGAATGGTTCGCTGTTTCGTCGCACGTTCGAAGCTTATTCAACTGTTCGATTTACGGAAGAAACAGCGATTGCTGAAGATATCACCGCAGTCAGCCTACCGGGACATACGCCTGGTCACAGCGGCTACCTGATAGATTCCCGCGATGAAAAATTACTGATTTGGGGTGATATTACGCATTATCCGCATATTCAAATTGCCCATCCGCAAGTTTCAATCGCCTTTGATTACGATCCTGACCAGGCAGAGCAAACACGAAGAGCAATTCTTGAGCGCGCTTCACGAGAAAACCTATTGATTGCAGGTATGCACTTGGGCGTGTCTGGGTTTGCCTATATCCGCTCCCCTTCAGAGGGACATTATTTTCTGGAATATGTCTGAACCGCGAGCCGGTGTCCGCCTTAAACATACCCCATCATCCGCAGCATCGACTGCGCCTGATTCATCGCTTCCGCGCGGTGCGTTACGCCCAATTTTTGGTACAGATTGCGGATATGCGTTTTGATGGTAGTAGCAGCGACATCCAGCTCGCCAGCAATTTGGTCGTTGCTGTATCCTGAATAGATCAGCCCCAAAACCTGCCATTCGCGTTGGGTTAGCGGGCTGGTGCGAATCAGTTCCGGCACATCGGGATGATTAATCAGGCGGCTAACAAAGCCCTCGTCAAAATGGGCAAACTTATGGCGATGATATTTATTAATCTCGCTGAGAATGCGTCTGGCGCGATGATTATCGAGTTCATCCAGCGTGTTGAGCTGAATCAGCTGACGCAGCTGCTGCGCCATCGCTTCACCTTCAATCACAAAATGGCTGACGAAACCGGTGCTACGCGCCAGTTTTAATGCTTCGGTCAGCGCCTGCTGCGCTTCCGCTTTGCGCTGGGTTTGCCAGTAAATTTGATTTAACAGCAGCAGATTGCGATTCATATCGCTCATCAGGTTGAGCGCGCGCGCATTGTCATTCAGCTCATCCAGCACCACTTCGGCCTGGCTCATATTTCCCAGCAGAATCTGCGCACGCGCGACATTGCGCCACTGCCCTTGCAGGAAGTGATTGTTGGCAAATTCCGGTTTCACCGTCTGGCGCATCCAGCTACTGGCGCTTTGGCTGTCGCCGGTCATCTGCCAAAAAATCACCCTCACCTTATCGGCATTGGCGATCCAGTCGCTGTGCAGCGATCCGTTGTTAAGCAGATTCTCCAGCCGACTCAAGTGGCTGCGCGCATTATCGAGATTGCCGCGCGCCAGCGAACACTGCACCAGCAAACCGAGGCACTGAATCTGCTGCTGCGGCTGATAGCCTTTCAGCACTTTTATCCCTTCGCGCGCCGCCTGTTCTGCTTCGTCGAGTCGGCCCCACGCCCACAACAGTTGCGCGCGAATTCGCAGCAGGAATTCATGCATCGGGAACTGCGTCAGATGCTGCTCTTTCACCAGCACAAATGCCCGCTCCTGTATCTCATATGCGGACTGTAAAAACCCCTGCGCAAAGAGAATCTCACTCTGCTGAATCAGGCTCCACAACGCGTAATTCCACGCTTCCTCGCGGCGCGCCATCTGCTCGGTCTGGCGCATCAGCTTCAGCGAACTGCTCAGCTCGCCTTTGCAGTGCATCACTTCGCCCAATACCGACGTCGCCACGATGCAGCTGTATTGACGGCTTTCCGGCAGCGCATCGAGCGCCAGCAACGCCAGCCGCTCGGCTTCTTCTGCGTTACCGTCATTTATCGAAACCTGCGCCAGCAGCGCGTTGAATTCGCCGCGCAGCACATCATCAATCTGTTCGCTGCAGGAGTGCTCAAAGCGCATCAGCAAACTGCTCACCTCGGAAAACCGGTGCTGGCTTTGCATCAGCCACGCCTGTAACAGCACTAACTTTGGATTTTCCAGCAGAATTTCCCACGGCAGCGCCTTGAGAGAATCTTCCAGTAGCGTGAGTTCGCTCTGATTAAACAGCGTCCAGGCGTATTGCAGCAGCACGTCGCGCAGCATCAACGCATCACCAGCCGCCAGCGCATGATGGATTGCTTCGCCAGGGAAACCCAGCCGCATCCAGCTTTCAGCCGCCGCGCGATGCAGCGCAGGCAGTTCCGCCGCCAGTTCCCACTGACAGCGCTGACGCAAAAAACTGCCAAACAGCGGATGATAGCTAAACCACTCGCCCGAGTTATCCATGCGCTGCAAAAACAGGCCCTGACGCTCAATCTCTTCCAGCCGCATCTGCCCTTGTTCTTCGCCGGTTACGCAGGCGATCAGCGTATCGTTCATCGATCGCAGCAGCGCGCTTTTCAGTAAGAAATGTCGTGTGGCGCTATCCACGTTATTCAGCACCTCCTCAACCAGATAATCCGCCAGATGGCTGGCGTTAATGCCGGAAAGACGGCGCGCGGAATCCTGAGCGGAGCTGGCACCCTGACGCGTCGAGAGCGCGATCAGCTGCAGCGCCGTCGCCCAACCCGCCACGTCATCACACAAACGCCCGCTCTCTTCCGATTCCAGCGGCGTCGTCAGGCGACAATCAAAAAACTGTTTGGCTTCATGATGGGTAAAGGCCAGTTGCTGGCTGCCTAATTCAATCAGCTGTTCGCGCACGCGCAGGTTGGCAATGCCGAGCTGTGGCAGATTGCGTGACAGCAAAATCAGCGTCACATTTTCCGGCTGGTTACGTAAAAAGAAGCGCATCGCGTCGTGAATCGCGGGATTGGTGATGTGATGGTAATCGTCAATGATCAGCCAAATCGGCTGCTGCCACGCCGCCAGCTCACTGAACAACTGGGCGAACAGCGCATTCAGATTGATGTACTGCCGTTTCTGCGCCAGCGCTTCGCTCGAGGCGCAGCCGCCCTGCGTTGCCTGCTGCAGAGCCGCGATGAGGTAATCGACGAAGCGTTCAGGCTGATTGTCGCCCTCATCCAGTGAATACCAGCCCAGATTGGCTTTCCCCGCCGCCCATTGCGAGATCAGCGTGGTTTTGCCATATCCCGCCGGACTAGTCACCAACACCAAACGGTAATTGCCCGCCGCGCCGAGTTTTTGCATCAGGCGCTCGCGCGCAACCGTGTTCTCAAGGCGGACCGGTCGGCTAAGTTTGGAGGGTATTAACATCGGTAAACGCTTCTCCCTAAACGTGGCGCATCATTATTTTACGCTTCGTAATTAATAGTCACATACGTTCAGATATTCGTTTACCTAATGCAAGCTAACCCATTAAGCAGTCTTAACAAAAGCGACGGTTATCACATTCCTGTCACACTTTAAGATTTCCCTCAGCCTCTCCTCCCCGCTCATCCTCCCCGCTGAATTTGGTGCAGGAGGAGGAGCGCGTCATGGCTGACGCGCAGAATGAAGCACATTCACCTCCGCCCTGACAGGACTGATTATGAAATTTGATCGCACCCGTTTTAAACACGCGCTAACCCGACAATGGCAACGTTTTGGTCTGCACGATGCGCAAGAGATGACGCCCAACCAATGGTGGCAGGCGCTGAGTGGCGCACTGGCCGACATGCTGGCGGAGATGCCTGCGCCACCAGCGGCCACGCCGCAGCGTCACGTTAACTACATCTCGATGGAGTTTTTGATTGGCCGACTGACCGGCAACAATCTGCTCAACCTTGGCTGGTATGACGAGGTGAACGAGGCGCTGGCCGAGTGGAATATCACGCTGAGCGACGTGGAAGCGTGTGAAACCGATCCGGCGCTGGGCAACGGCGGTTTGGGCCGGCTCGCCGCCTGTTTTCTCGATTCGATGGCAACCGTGGGACAACCCGCCACCGGCTACGGACTCAATTATCAGTACGGTCTGTTCCGCCAGCACTTTGTTGATGGTGCGCAGCAGGAGATGCCGGATGACTGGCAGCGCGACAGCTATCCGTGGTTTAACCACAACGCGGCGTTAACTGTGCCGGTGCATCTCGGCGGCAAAGTCAGCACCCATAATGGCGTTGCGCGCTGGGAGCCGGCGGTGCAAATTCTCGGCGAAGCCTGGGATCTGCCGGTGGTCGGTTATCAGAATGGCGTCACTCAGCCGCTGCGCTTGTGGCAGGCGAAACATGCGCAGCCGTTTAATCTGCAGCGCTTCAATAACGGGGATTTTCTGCGCGCCGAGCAGCCGGGCATCGAGGCTGAAAAACTCACCAAAGTGCTCTACCCCAACGACAACCACGACAACGGCAAAAAGTTGCGCCTGATGCAGCAATATTTCCAGTGCGC
>Ga0256906_1000373_pt1 | contig 16167 bp, 1 predicted proteins | sample MC6MC0744MT_FD_190186 | JGI IMG/M metagenome (GOLD analysis project Ga0256906, IMG submission 190186) | Metatranscriptome of enriched soil aggregate microbial communities from Iowa State University, Ames, United States - MC6-MC0744-MT... | ecosystem: Environmental > Terrestrial > Soil >... | reverse complement strand
GGATTTAATTTGATTTATGGACGAACCATAAAGTTTATATAAATCATTATTTTCAACTTGTATCTTCTTATTTATTAAAATAGGTATATGAATTATTAATTAGATAATCACTTTTAGATCAAACGAATATGGAATAAAAATATTGTAATGAAAGGTTTCTTTTTGTCAGATTCAGTGTTTCTTCACTTTCATAATTTTTTTGGAGGCCTTCTCAGCAAGGGTCTAGATTTCTCAAGGTTACTATTGACTCTTTTGTTATATGCGATGGTTTGTTTGACGAATTCTGTCCCAAAATTTTTCACCCACTCTTCATGTGTTTTTTTTGAATTTTCTGGAAGAAGAGAAGTAGAATTGGAATCGCGCATCTTGTGAAGAGTTTCTTGAAGGGCTATTGCTTTCAGATTACCAGACAGGACTTTCGCTTCAAATCCTCTGATTTTGGTTCCTTCTGACATGTTTTTTGAAGCATACCCAGCATATATATTGAGTGGGTTGTTGAACATCGCAAGAACGTAGATCCTGAGAGCCTTTTCAGCTGTTGGGGCCGCTTTTATATTTTTGAACGTCTTCTCACTCACAAGCTTTTCGACACTTCCTTCGAATAATTCACGACCATCTTTTTTAGTGTTGCCTGAGAAGCAGGCTACAGGTAGCATCTTCATGGCCATCCATGGAAGATCATGACATCTTTGAAAAATTTCGACGATTTTACGACCTCTTGAATCGTGAAAAGCTTCTGGTTGTTTAATTTGCAGATGTTGATTTGTGGAAGGATTAAACCCTGAAGGCCGTGAAATATTGAGACGGGTAACTATTCCGTTGGCATCTTCGTTTATCACCTTGAAATCTTCGTTCTTCTCCTCTTCTTGGCTCCTTCTTGTATTGTTTTCTTGGGGAGCTATTTGGGGATGGTGTGAATTTCTCTGGAATAATTGCAATAGTTTCATATATCGTTTAAGATCTCGAGCTCCTCCATGGAAACTTTTGATGCTGTCATGATATCCCGAATCATAACTGGCTTTTATTTTTTCATTTGTCAGAGCATGTTCCATCAATTCCTTTTGAAAAGCCTTCTTGTAATTTTCATCATGGACTTTTTCAAAAGCCTCGTTTATACTGCAGCCTTTTGACATTTCATCAGAAAACATGATTGAATCATAAAGACATGTCTTTTTCAAGTTTGCAACTTGAAGATCTACTGCTTTATTTGTTTTGCTCAAAATCGGATAAAAATGATGCTCACCATTTTCTACAGACAAATATAGACGGATGGGCTCATCTTTATCGACTTTTCCATCAAGAGGAGAAGTACGATGCAACACTTCTCCTTGCTCATTGATGACTTCAATATGTCTTTTTACCTTATCGGATGCTATTTGTTGATGAATAGCGCCTGCATTACGTTCATTAAGGATAATATCATGAACAGTATCTTGATAGGTTTGTTTTTTGACCACCACTACGTTCTCATGCTCATCATAGCCCAATCGAGATTTACTGTATTTATTGAGATGATCATTAACAGTATCTTGGGAACTAAGACTGTCCAAATGTTGCTTGTTTCGCCAAGTTCCGATATATGTATGCGCAGCTTGTTCATCTTCCTGTTTCATTCCTTCGATATCACCCTTTCTAGCAAGAGCTTTTTTGGTTTCATGTGAGCTTACAACATGATCCCACTTTGCAGAAGATTCGTTAAAGTATTTTTTCTTCATGTAATTTGATGTTTTCTCCAGTGCACGATTGACGATATTGTTGGCTGCTGCTGATAAAACTGATGATGCTAGCCCCTGAATTTCATTGTTTATTTTCTCCTTCAGGAAATCTTTCAATTGTCTCTTAGATCCATCCAAGATATTGGTGACTGATTTGTCAAAGTCCCCTTTTGATTCTTTGTTGGGAGTTGAGTTTGCCTTTTTTTGTTCAAAATCTCGTTTACGTTCTTCAATTTTTTTGGAGAACTCGGACATGAAATTTGAAATATATGTCTCCATTGATGCCATCTCTTGGACAAATTTTGTGATTTGAATGATAGTGGGAACGAGCTTCACCACTTTAAGCAGAGTTGCTAATGAAGCATTCGAACTGTCAGCTTCCTCAGCAACTGCTTTAACGGTCTCTGCAGCTTTTTCTGTGATTGCCAATACCAGATTGGAGATCTCAACAAAGGAATTACTGAGTGTTTGCATCACTTTTGTGTTGATAGATTCAATATTTTTCATTGCTTGTTGAAAGCCAGAACTAGCATTAAACAACTCATCGATCTTTTTCTTGAGTTTCCCGTACTCTTTTTCTATAAGTTCATCTGTCGTTTTGACAATCATCTCGGAAATATTATCCAAAATCTTATCAATTAAAGCTTCTCGCACCTTGTCAACTGCAATATTCATTCCGACTGATGCTAACTGTCTTACCATAGTCTTCACAAATTTTCCAAAAATAGCCTTAGCAATAAGTTTTCTTGCGGCTGATTTTGCCATTTGAACGGTAGCAGTTTTGAGCAATGAACCAGCTGCAGTCGCGCCAGAGCTGAAATAAGCTCCCACCCCACAAGTTACAATACTTATTGCCATGCTAACGGCCTTATGAACACCGTACTGCGCCCAGCTAAATTCTCCAGAGATCATTGCTTGCAAGCCATATGTAAAATCGCTGACTCCTTCAGAAATGAGCATATTTCCAATAAATGCTCCGAATCCTGCCGTACAGACAGTTAAAGCAATTCCTGCAGCAATTTCCAAACAACCAAGCATCATTACAGCAAAAGCACTCCAATTCCACTTCCAAGATTTTGTTTCATCAAAAACCAACACATTATTCATGCCCATCTCCTTGAGATCAAAGTACTCCTGCGGAGTTGGTTCTTCACTAAAGTACTCACTCACGTCTTTATAATCGATATTGACACCCTCAGCATGTTTCAACAGGCCAGCATAGTCTTTCATCTCTTTTAAAAGCTGAGTCACAAATTGATTTTCTTTAATTTTGGAATTCTGAATAATTAAAGTAATCTTTGCTAGTGATCCATCCGAACTATTGATATTTAACTTCTCAACTTCACCTTCTAAAAATGTTATATTTTCCTCGCGACTCTTTCCTGAGGGGAAATTCACTTTCACTTCTTTGAGCACTTTTTGCGAAGTCAGGAAGAAAACAATCTCATTCACAGCAATTGAGACTGAATCTGGTGCAGGCAGATCTGACATAAAGATCTCTTGACCTTCTTCTTCAGGTCCCATCAATTCAAAATATGACTTCAGGAGTGAGTTTGACTGGGGAACAATTAGGGAAGAATCAGCATTTCTCTTCACAGTAAAGAGCCCTTTTTTGGTTTTCTGAATTAATTTTTTGTTATCAAAAATTCCTATTAACTTGGTAAAGTCTTGTTCTAAAATTTTTTCTTTGAAAAGAGAAAATTTGCACTCTGAATGATTTGCAGCTTTCAATATATTTTTGAGAAATTCACGATGTTCTTCAAAAGATTCAAGGTTCAGATCTGCATAGACATCATCTACGTAAGATATTATTGTAACTTCTCCTTTCTCTTGGATGTTGCCATTCTCAACAAAATCTTTCCAGAGCTTTTCTTTATCATAGACGAATTCAAACAATTTTTCGGGTTCCTTTAATTGTCTCTCATCAAGCGATTTGTTTCCTAATTTATTACCAATAACCTTGATAATCTTCTCCTCATAGTGTGCAATACTTTGGGAGAATTGTACTTTTCTGTGTTTTTCATTAACTTTGATCGAGAGACTATTGTCCTCATCGACTTTGGCTTTTTTACTGAATCTCAAGTCTTTGAGAAGTTTGCTGTTATTTCGAATATAATCAAACAGGGATTTGGCATCATCATCGTCCTTACATCCTGGATAAGTAACACGTATCACTTCCTGATTCACGATTGATCCAATAGCAGTTTTTATTGCACGTGCATGGACTTGATAGCATGCTGTGTATCCATTTGTTTGCTCTTCCAGATAATTCACTTTTCCTCCTTTGCTCGATGCTTGTCTGATCTTATCGATTGTCTTCACTCCCTGCAGACAAACTGCAACTTCCTGGGTTCGGTCTTCAATCAGCTCGTTTGCTTGCTTGAGAAGTCTTGAAAGCTCGTTTCGGATGGAATCAACGTTAGTATTGTTTTTTCGAAGAGAATAGACCTTGCCACACAAAGCAGCTTCTGAAAAATTAGGTTCGCTTTGAATCACATGATCAAAACACCCAATCGCTTCTGTATATTTTTTTGCGGAAGCATGCAAGTGTCCAAGTTTAGTAATTTCAACTGGTGACTTTAGAAGTTTATACGATCCACTTTGCATGTCATTTCTCACGTTTTGCTCAAATGTACCATATAATTTAAGGATCTCTCCTGTTCCACCCAAATAAATCATGTCGAGCTGCTCAGTGATACTCTCTAAGAAAAAGGCCCATCTGTTCTTCAGGGCAGCCAACTGTAGATCAACATCTGTGGTTAATTTCAAACTTTTTGCAATACTCTTGTAGAGGAGTGTAAATTTCTTGAAAAGATTCTCCTCCATTTCAGTTCGTTGTAAATTCTTGAGCTTTAATTGTTGAAGACGCTCGCATTCACTCTTGTCTCGAATTTGTTTTAGAATATCAATTGTTGCATCTTCCTCAGCCAAGACACAAAACTGACCTGTACCAGGGAGTCCTTTCCTTGCCGTTCGGCCATAAGCTTGTTGCTCGATACGCATGTTGATTGGGATGAAAGTCAAAACAACATGAAGACCTTCTCCCTTTTCAATGTCTTTTGATACTGCCAAATCAATTCCTCTGCCTGCAATGTTTGTTGCGATAAGAACATCTCCAGCCTTCAAAGGGATCTTGTCTGTACCCACCTTGAGCTCTGCATATGAGGAAAAATGACTATAGACCTGCTCACTCTTATGGTATCTCAAAATGTTTTTTTCAAGATTTTTCACACTGTTCACATTCTCACAGATAAAAAGGATAGGTCTTTTGGTAGATTGTTTATTGATGATCACTTTGATGTTATTTAGCCATGACCCTTCATCTGAAGCGATTATTTGCTCTTCTTCAAAGTACCTGCTCGGCTTAAATCTTGGAATGTTGAAGAAATCAACCTTATATTGCCTTTCCAAAAATTCTCTCTCAACATGTGAGCCAAGAGTGCCTGATAAGCCGAAAACTTTACCTGGACCATCTGAAAAAGTTGAGAAGTTGGACTTGAAAACAGCTCGCAAGCTTTCTGGTCTAAATTTATCAAGATTCTTAAGCTGAAGGAATTGATGAAGACCATTGGACCACTGTGTTGAGTCTTGCTCAACACCAGTATCCTTATCCATCACAACAACTCTTCCACTCTTATTTGTTGCATCATAAACATAAGAATCATCTTCATCCATATTTTTCGCCATATAGGCACTTCTCACAAGGATTAAAAGCCTTTTCTCAACAAACTCCTTCAAATAATTTGGAATCTTTATCTCATGATTTTGGATCCTCAAGCGAATATAACGCACCACATTATTGATATCGGTTTCGGTGCCTTCGAGCTCAGTTTTTCCGTGAACAGCAATCCAAATCTCAGCGTACAACTGCTTCAACATATTTAATTCAGGTATATTCTGAGACAGATAGAGCATCACATCTCCTTTATCAAGAAGCATGCTATCCACCTCATCCACAATCAGGCAGCAAGTTGTGCGACTTCCGAGGATATCCTGATTGAAAAAGGGCGAATTCAATAGACTATCACGTTGGAAACTCGCGATATCTCCATACAGAATATCACATTCGTATCGTTTCTTTCTTGTTTCAAGGCTTTTCACAGCTTCCTCATCGCAGTTGTTTTCCACGCTTAGACCCATAAACTCATAGAATTTTCTAGACTCTTCAGCGTCTCTTTTTGCAAGCACACTTGAGCTGGTGATGATGTCGACTCTTTTGTTCATTTCTTTGTTGAGCAAACACTGCACTATTGCCCACATGGCAATAATCAAACTTTTACCTTCTCCTGTACCAACCTGTGCAAGTCTTCCTCTACCTTCTCTCTCTCCTTCCCAAAACAATAAAGCACTTGCGAGTTGTGTCAAGCGAGGCCCATATGGATAGCACAATCGCACAGCCCTCACAAGAACTTGAAAGACTTCCACTATATTCTGCTGAACAAAATTATAAGTGAGTTGTCTCTTCCATTCATGTATATTTTCTTTACTCCAATCAGAGATACGTCCAAGCTTCCTAAGTAACTTAGAAGTTGCTCTCTCGTTGAGAACCTCTTTGATTGATTTTTCCAGGACTGAAGTACTACCTCTTTCTCCATTTTGAACTAATTTGAAGACTTTTTCATTATATGGATCAGCGGCCATCTGCTGAGTTAATGAATTAGCATCCATCTCGATAGAATTTTTCTTATTAGAATAGGTCATTAATTTCTTTTCAAAGTCAAAAACAGTCTTGTTTTTATTCATCTCCAACACCTTATTGTCGAGTAGCAGCCTTCCGGAGCTGATTTTCCCTAAGAGTGAAGCCATACTCACCAAATCAGGGGTCTCTACATTTTTCAAAAGAGAAACAAATCGATCAATCATCTCTTGACCGTATCTTTGGTCAAGCCTCACTAATGATGCAATAATCTGCTTTTGATATGAATTTCCTTCTTTATAGTCAAGCTCACCAATCAGCTGTAGTTCTCGGAGGATAATTCGCACCTCCTGTATCGATTTTCCTTTGATGCCTGAAAGCTTCTCATCACTAAGATAGCCTCTTCTTCGTAAACTTATAAATTTGTTAAAGAGGGCATTTACTTCCTCAATTGTGACTTGGAGGTTAGGATTAATCATTCTGAGCTCTTCTTGAATCATATCATACATAAACTCGCTCAATATGGGCCACCTCAAAATCTCACGTGCTTTCTTTTCAAACTTCGCTTGTATCTCTTCAAGTTGTTTTCTTTTCAGCCCCTTATTTTCAGTAAACTCTTGTAGGAGAGATATGAGTCGAGCTGAGCAAAGACCTCTATGCCAGTTCTCACATCTTCTACTTCTAATGATTTCAGTGATTTGCTCGATATCTTCATTTTGTTGGATTTCTGAAAAGATCTTTACTAATTGTGGAATGTTTAGCTTTGGGTTGCAATCTTTCATCTTCTCCCAAATGGCCACAATCAGAGCATTAAATTCATAGATCTCCTTTTGATTCATCATATCAATGTGCAAACTATTTAACATGCTTCTAAATGAGATGACTTGCATTAATGATTTTCGCATCTCTTCAAGCCTTGTATCCTCCTCATTTTCCTTCAAGAGGACAAAGTTCTCTTTGCTAATCTCCTCTCCTCTCAGCACAGGAAGGTACTTCTTCTCAAAATTTTCCTTTTCTTCGACAAGGAAAACTGAATTTGGAGATAAAAATGCCTTCTTTTGATACTCTGTAAACTTGAGTTTTAATCCCGAAAAATCCAAGCTCTCAGTGCGAGCCAGAGTCATATCAGCTATGGTATAATCTGCCAATGTCAGTATTTCTTGCGACCACAATCCAGGAGGTTTTGTTCTAATCATCTCTGCGAGATTCTCATTGAACCATTGAGGAGGTGTTTCTTGAGCAAAGAGAGTGAGCATCATTTGTTCATCCACGCCCAAAAATTGAACCAAATATTTTAAAATTCTTTGATTCTGATCAATAAATCTGTTGTGAGTCAGGTCTTTAGGTGTCTCTAGGCCTTTTTTAAAAGCATCGAGAGTCTTTTTTAGACAGTCAGGGTCTTGATTCAATTTTCCAAGAATACATTCAAAAAACTCAGACTCAATAGAGTTTAAATCAAAGAAGTAATTAATCAGCAGACAAACTTTCTTCTGCTCTTTCTCTTGATCATCTGGGTTCAAATTGATCCCCTCAATCATTCTCTTTATTGAATCCAGTGAGGCCATTGGTAGAACTTCTTTTAGGACTTTCTTTGTTAAATTTCTTAGATTCTCCTTGATTCTCAGGTCACTAGTTGTTTTTAAAGACTGATCTGCTTGAATCTGTTCAGTTAGTTTACTGAGTGTGTCTTTGTACGAATTAATTTTCATCGAAAATGAATCAGAAAAGATATCAAGCGCTTCTTCGATTTTGTCAAGTTCATTTGAGAGATAATCTTGACCCTTCAAGGTTAAGTCAAACTTCTCCACATACAAACCTTTGAGTCTCACATTCAGCTCTGAAGTGAGCATTTCTAGGCTCTCTGTAACCTCAGCACTGACATCTCTAGAGGACTTTGCAACTCCAATTAAACCAAGGATCTTGAAGATTGAATCGAGATTTAGTGTTTGGCATCTCAAGATCACATCTAATAAACGATTGATCTTTTTTAGATTCTTTGACTCCTTTTCAAAAGCTATCACAGAGCTTTCAAGTTCTGATGTGCCATCTAGAGTTTTTGCTATGTTTTCGAATGTTTTTTCGATTTTTTCCGGTTCTTCCTCATAGAATTTTGTCTTGAGTTCGCTCAAAAGAGCTATTATCAGAGCCATCTGCTTTTTTCTTTTGGCTTCAAACTCTGTATTTTCAAATACTCCAACATTCTCCATGGCCCCTTCGAGACAATCCAAAAGAGATTTTACAAAAGTAAAGCCTCTTTTTTCAATCAACATCTTTGTTTCAGCAGTAGCATCCTGAAACTGTCTTACAAAAATCATCTCACAATTACCACTTGACCTTTGCTCTAGCAGAATGTTCAAATCATTTACTAGCTCACCATGTTTTGTGTCAATACTCAATATATTTACCAAATTCATGCAAGTTCTTTTCAAATTAATAAGCTGCTCATTCTCATGAGATGAAAGCAAAAATGGATGCAACATCAAAACTCTCATCAACTCTCTGATGACACCAGCTTCATGATCGGTTTTTGGCACATTAGTCAGGAAAGAACTCAAAATCAAGTTGAATGGAATAAAGAGCTTTTCTTCAGATGGTGAAGAATTGAAAGCTTCAATCTTGGTTTTGATCTCATCATTAATGAAATAGGTCATATTTAGTTTGAGAATTTCTGAATTTAATCGGAGAGCTCTTGAATAAATATTCTTTTCAACTTCTTCGACCAAAATTTTTGAAGTGTATATATTTGTTAACTTTAAAGACTTTTCCTTCACAATAGTTTGCAATTCTTCTAATATCTTGATCAAATCCCTGAAAGAGGCTTTCCCTTGTCTTGAAGTTTCTTGCATTGTAGCTAGATTGAAAGCCATACGACCAAGTAAAAGTTCTGGCATCGCTATTTCAGTTGAACCGCTCGTGATCTCTCTCAGCTTAGCCAACAATTCTTTTTGAAGGTTTTCAACTCTTGAGAATTCGTCAAGTTGACTTTGAATGATGACTGAGACTCTCTCTTCGACATGATTCGAAAAAGCGCTCTTTATAGCCCTTTCATATCGTTTGATTGCGAAATCTAGACTCTCATGAATCTTGACATTTTTTGTCTTGGAAATTTCTTCAAACAATTTTTTGATTTCTTCATCTTTAAAACTCATCATTTTTACAACTTCGACCTGGAAGAGTATCATATGACTGAGAGCATTAAGATTACTTTCATTAGGGTCTCCCAAGATTTGCTTTACAGTCACCTCAAGCAATTTAGCAAAATCAGTGCCTGTTTGGGATTTCGAAAATGCTCTGAATTTTTCTTTCAAATTCTCAACAACGTTTTCCAATTGTGGACATAAGAGAGAAATTGCTCCGCTACGGGCCGTGTTCAGGATATCTAAACAATCAAATTTTGTTGGATCGAGCTCAGTCATCTTCAAAAATACATTTTCAAAGTATTCTTGAGTTTGAAAAAGCCTGATACCAAGATTTCGATTCTTCTTGATTCTACTCACAATCTTTAAAGCTTTTTGAATCATTGGATTCTCTAGTTCGTTAGGTGGACATTTTGTACTGATTTGATCAAAGATAGGATCAATAAACATCTCATGGAAACGCTCAACAATCATCAAACCTATCGCAGTCATCTTTTCAATTAATTCGGCATTTTCTGCTCTATTTTTGACGAGAGTTTTGGTCAGTGTTAAATTAACCTCATGGAGAGCCTTATCTAAGTTTTCAGCACTTGGATTCTGAAAAGATTCAACTAAAAAGCCAACCCAATCAAGAAATCTTGACTTGTTATCAACTCTGTTCAGAAACTCCTTTGTTAACGATTCCAACGACGATTCTTGATTATTCTTCACATCTTTTAAGAAATCCCTGGACTTGTTTAGGTACTTGTCTGATCTCAGAACGAGGAATAAAAACATGAATTCAGTTTGATCATCTGAAACTTCTAATTCTGCGTCCTTTATAGCTTTGCATAGATCTCTATATATCGTGAAACAATCAATAAAGCTGGTGTTTTGCCAAGAACAGAATTTCTGGAATTTTAAGTGGACGAATTGAACCTTTTCGATAGAATTCAAGGGGACTCCCAACCCTGAAAGTTGCTTTAAAATCTCTTCACATGATTTGTAAGCTTTGACTCGATCCAATTGTCTTTTCAAGAGCTCTTTGAGATTTGCAAGATTTGGCAAAGATAAACTTTCAATCGTATTGTTGACAGCTTTTGTGATATCTTTTTTAGTGTCCATGAACTTTGAGACTCTCAGCGCTTCGACACCTTGAACCCCAACCTCAAGCATTATATCAATATTACTCTGTGTAATTATGAGCAAAGACTCAATTTGATAATTAACTAAAGCTTTCTCTCCAAAAAGTGCTTTAATTATTGAGCATATATCTGTTCTAAAGGGAACCCTAAGCTTTTTTCTTTCATCTTCTTTATAATTTGAAGAGAAATTTTCTAAATATTCCTCAAATAATGTCAACACGCTTTCCTCCTTTTTCTTGAGAACTTCGTCCAAAACCACAGACTTGAATTTTTCGTCATCCATGTTCGTTTTCAAATCATCAAATAACCTTTTCAGCGAATCATTCTGCGTGATCTTCTCCAGAGGGTCAGTTGTCTGTAAAAATCCATATTGGAATTGCTCTTGTTGCTGCTTAGAATTTGAAAAAAATATCAAGCTAGCATAAAGATTGTCTTGGAATTGAGAGATTATTATTTTGAGTTTATCTTGCTCTTCTGTATCAGACACCTTCTTAAGGAATTCATTCTGCTTAGAAACCGGTAAAGAAAGGTTTTCGGCATCTAAAAGTGATGATTTCAAAAACTCCACAAGACCTTCATTTAATTTTGATTTGGTTGAAGGCTTGTACAGGAAATCGTTTAAAGTTTTATTTGCTGTATAAAACTGATCGAGCCTTCTTTGAACGCAGAGTTTAAGTTCATAAAGAGGAATTTTCAAATCTGGTAATTTTTTCAATAATGATTCGAATCCTTCAATCAATTTCAGAAATCCTTCAAGAGTTGAAACATTCAGATCAATGATTTGGAGATTATTGCAAATTGTTTGTAAAATGCGTGCAGCATTTCCACCTCGCACTCTCCAGTTCAAGTATCCAACTCGTTCAAGCTCCTTCTTTAGCATGTCAAGGACATTATAGAGGGATCTTTTATCATGAGTAAAGTTGAAAGCAATCATTTTTTGGTCCAGTGGATATCCTTCAAGATAATAAACCTTTGCAAAATAATGAGAGTACAAGCTACATTTTTCAACATTGAATTCTTGGATTCGATTGACTTCTTCTTGAATTTGATGCATATCTTTGATATTCAGAGTTTTGTTGCTGGAACCTTCAAGAACCTTTTTCGTAATTTCTTCCCATTTGTTTCTAATATCTGAAATCAGATTTTTATCTTGAGTATAAAAACATTTCGAAAGTGGCGTACGAGGCTTTCCAGATTGGTCAACGCTTGTCGCATTCTGCAAGATACGCAGAGCCTTGAATGGACTTGATAAAGGAGAGTCAACAATGCAGACCATTTCATTGAATAATTCATGCGCATTTGGTTGCTCTTTAAGCTCAGTACCATAAAGAAGTTGATAGAAATCCATCGTCATGCCATCATCTTCATTTCTCATCATGAGTCCCTGATGATTACAGACAAACTCACAAAGATCTCGGTATAAAGAAATGAATTTTTGAGTTTCAAATTCCAAAGGATTTTTCTTTAAACATTCTGTTTGTTGATTCAGAATGTTAACTAAACTATCAATCTTCTCTTTACTGAATCCAGAAAAGAGTTGATTTATTCTTATAAGAACTTCAAGAAAATCTTCGACTTGTCTCACATCCTTCTCTTTCCTCTCTTCTAAATAAAGAAAGAGCAGGCCGGAATCAAAAGACTCAAGCTTTTTCAAAAATTGAGGAGTCTTAATTGTTTCATCCAAGTCCTCTCCTTTAATCCATTGATGTTTTAATGGAACTTTCACAATCTTCTGAGCGCCATCCGAGTAGTCAACAAGTCTCTGAAGTTCTTCATGGAGTTCTTGAGTTATCTGGGCTTTCTGCTCAATTTGTGCTAGAATCAATTTTTTATCAGCATTATTTTGATTAATTTGAGCAATTTGATTAGCGATCTCTGATTCTGTTTGGCTGAGGAGAGTCTGTTGGTTGTTTTTGAGGTCAGACTTTTGTTGCTTCAAATCAGCCTTTTCAGCTAATTGTTTGGCGATTTCCTTTTGTGCTTTAGCATTCTCAATCTTTTTTTGTTCTTCTTCAGCCTCAGTTGGTTCTGACTTGATTTGTGCAAGAGCAATATGTTCAACCTTTAATTGCAACACTTTACTGATAATTTCTTCTTGATCAATCTTTGAAACTGCTTCAGATTTTGCTCTTGCTCTTTCTCTCTCCTCTTGACTTGGAGTCTTGCCTTTCTGTCCATCCTGAGCCTTTCCTTGTCCTTCTCTTTCATACTCCCATTCAGGTTTATGTTTTACAACATCCCAAGAAATACCATTTATTTCCCATCCACGGACAATTTCAAGTTTTCCTTTCTCCTTTTTATCTTTAGCAAACTGAAATACGACAGTGGCCTCATCAACCCGATGTTTTCCATCCATGCCACCATTTCCTCCTTCACCTGGCTCTCCATCAAGGCCTGTATCTCCCATCTTGCTCTCACTCTTAATATCCTTGACTTGAACTCCTTTAACAAGCACTTTTACTTCGCCTGGAGAGCCACCTTCGCCTCCTAAGCCTCCAGAGCCACCATTTCCTCCTGCAGCGCCTCTTTGTCCTTCCAATCCTTCAACGTATGTATATGATCTTAAAATCCATCCCAACAGATTTTTTTTCTCATCATGGGCCTCAAGCCCTGTCCCTCCCTGACTTCCATTTCCGCCATCTTTTCCTTTTCCACCTTTTCCTCCTGGTTGGCCTTTACTTCCACTTGCTTTTATTGTTAGTTTCTCCCTGTTCTCGAGAGTCTCAGCCAGAATCAGGACATGACCTCCACTTTTTCCTGCCATACCGTCAATTCCGTCAGCTCCATTAGGCCCATCTCCCTCAGAGGGAGTTGGTTCAGGAGAATTTGGAACTTCTTTTCCACTTGCATCAATCACGATCTGATTTGGTATTCTAAGCTTCTTTGCTGATATCACAATATTTTTTCCTCTAAATACTGGATCATCAAGACTTCTATCAAGCACAATAGTCTTTACTGCCAGAATCCTAATCTCTTGAATATTTTTGGCTTCTCTGATTGTAGTCACGAGCTTATCATAAATCTTGCCAACTCCAATGCAATTTGCTTCTAGGGTCACAATGTTGTTCTTTACAAGAAATGTAGCTGGTCTTAAACATGCCTTCCAAGTGATTTTTAGCTCTTCCAGGGCGTTCAGAGCCTTTCTTTTCGAAACAGTCTCCTTGTACTCGTTCTTCAGACCCTCGATTTTTGTATAGGCCCACATATTATTAATCCTCGCAAAAGCTTCACTAAGGTTCTTTTTATCATCCAAAGCTTTAAAATCATCTTCCATGGCATATATGTAGTCATCATGTGGAAAATTATCTGTTAAAAATCTCAAGAAAAACCTCCAAATTTTATCGTCTTTATCTTGATTTTTTAAATCTCTCAGCTCTTCAGACAGGTTGGCGATGTCTTTATCTGCTCCAGCAATCTCCATTTCTAGCTCTTTAATCTCTTCTTCTTGATCCCATTTTTTCTTCTCAAGCTGATACTTCTGTTCATAAAGCACAAGATTGTTATTGCTGATTATCGAATCAACAAAGATTTTCAAACAACGCATCGCCAAGTTTCTAAACTGTAAGATCACACGTTCCTGTTCCTCGATCTTCAAACTCATGTGCAGTCTCTCAAAGTTACTAACAAGAAACTTCGCTCTCGTGCCGACGTTCTCATTGGTCAGATTTGCAAATAATTTATTATCATTCTCAAGAAAACTCTCAACATTGGCCTTCAAGCTCTGGATATCATTGGCACCAGAAGGTATCATCTCTCTCAAAATTTGTGACAATCCATCTGAGGTTCTCAGCTGACTCAAAATTGCTTGCAAACATGATTCTCTCGTGGCATACAATCTTTCAAAATTCACCAGTGTCGAAAACAAAGGCGAATCCTGCTTTTCTGTTGCAATCAAAACGAATTCCAAGACTAATATATCGGAATCGTTTCCAACATGGGATATCTTGAAATAGTCGCTATCGACCCACACATGAACGTTATAGTCCAGCTTAAATTGATCATGCAGATATTTAAGAGCGATCGGCAATACGCGTTGTACAAAAGCCTTTTGACTTTCTTGGTTTTCTCTTTTTAAAGCAAGAGCGTTCTTCATTTCGTCAATCTTCTTTCTAACTTTTTCAGCATCTTGAACCGTCTTTTCAATATCTGCTCCAGCTTCAATAGGCAAATATGTCATGATTGTATGCTGAATTAGACATGAGTATAATGATTGAATTCTTTCTTTCTCGTCTTCTTCTTCCTCTGAAGTTTTTACTCTTGCCAAGGCAAAGCAGTGATCTTTGTTGTAAAGTAACTTTTCTTTTGTTGCCTCGACGTAGCTATTATATCCTGTTGACATGATATTAACGCTTTGTAAAAGGTCTGCTTGCCGTCCTTTAGACTTGTAAAGTTCATTTCTATGGGCCGATCTCTCAATCCTGCTTCCATGAGAAAGCAACAAGCGGGCAAACACATTTTTCCTTTCATTACGAAAATCATTTGAAGGACAATCAAAAAAGAACTCCATAGCCGTCAATCCTTTCGATAGAATAAATGATTCCAGAGTTGTTCTTGACTCCAAAAGAACCTGAATGCCTTCCTTTAAAATCTCTAGCATCCTCTTGTCCTCAACAATCAGTGATTCTACTTTAGCATCAGGAATCTCCTTGAAACGCTTACTGAAAGCAGTACTTATCGAAGCAAATCTCTCTCTTCTTCCAGCTGGAATTGTTCGTAAAAGATACTTCATGAAGAGGTTGATCGAATCTGGGCTGTTTTCTGAGACTTGAAGCTGCTTTAGGAATCTGTGAGATTTATCATCAAATAATTCTGCGTGTTTCTTTCTAATCTCTACAGCTCCAAATGGAACATCCTTTGGGAAGACCAAACGAGAGATCAGGCAACAGAATAATTCTGTCGCCATGGCTCCATTAATAAGTCTTTCGCCTAGATCTTTTTCCAAAGCTGTTCTATTAGTGATCTGGATGTTCACATTGGCCAGAAGCTTTTGAAGATGTCTCACGTCTGGCACCTGCGTAGTCCCATGCCAGACTCGCAATATGCACTGCGGATTCTTCTCTCGAATGTCTTTAAAATCAAGGCAAATTAGCGAAAAAAGCTTATCTTGCTTGAATGGAAAGCACATTATATGTTGACATTCAGGGTTCTGTTGATCATTGACAGCTTGATCACGTAAAAAGTCCAAGGTATCCTGGACTAGCTTAGCATCTGGCTGGATTTGGTCATAGAGGCAGAAAGAGAAAAAGCGTCTCTTTCGATATTCAGGATTTTTCTTTGACTCATATAAATTTAATTTTTCATTGAGTCTAGGAAATATATCCCCTTGTTTTTGGCAATAGAGCATCCAAACATCAATGATGTTTTGAGCTGAATAACGATAGTTATAGCTCACGGTGTCAGTCATCTCAATATCTCTAGATATGAATATTGAAAGATTTTAGAATAAATGATTATATTTTTGAAAAATATTCATGAGCTTATATAGATTTATGTGTGAAGCAAACGCATCAGAAAGTAGCTTTATTCAATATTTTCTCTTTAATTTATCCCAATCT
>Ga0256906_1000351_pt1 | contig 16845 bp, 10 predicted proteins | sample MC6MC0744MT_FD_190186 | JGI IMG/M metagenome (GOLD analysis project Ga0256906, IMG submission 190186) | Metatranscriptome of enriched soil aggregate microbial communities from Iowa State University, Ames, United States - MC6-MC0744-MT... | ecosystem: Environmental > Terrestrial > Soil >... | reverse complement strand
TAAAAACCGCATCACCGAGGAAACCCTCGAAAAATTACAGGCGTTGGCTAAAGAGACCGATCTGGCTGGCGCGATCAAATCGATGTTCTCTGGCGAGAAGATCAACCGCACTGAAGAGCGCGCGGTACTACACGTTGCACTGCGTAATCGCAGCAACACCCCAATTGTGGTCGACGGCAAAGATGTGATGCCGGAAGTCAACGCGGTACTGGCGAAGATGAAAGGCTTCTCCGAGCGCATCATCAGCGGCGACTGGAAAGGCTATACCGGCAAAGCCATCACCGACGTGGTGAATATCGGGATTGGCGGTTCAGACCTCGGCCCGTTCATGGTGACCGAAGCGCTGCGTCCGTACAAAAACCACCTGAACATGCACTTTGTTTCTAACGTCGATGGCACCCATATCGCCGAAACGCTGAAAGATCTCAGCCCGGAAACCACGCTGTTCCTCGTGGCATCTAAAACCTTCACCACGCAAGAAACCATGACCAACGCCCACAGCGCGCGTGACTGGTTCCTGAAAACTGCGGGCGATCAGCAGCACGTGGCGAAGCACTTCGCTGCGCTGTCGACCAACGGTAAAGCGGTGGGTGAGTTCGGTATTGATACCGACAACATGTTTGAGTTCTGGGATTGGGTTGGCGGCCGCTATTCACTGTGGTCAGCTATCGGCTTGTCGATCATTCTCTCCATCGGCTTCGAGAACTTCGAGCAGCTGTTGAGCGGCGCGCACGCCATGGATAAGCACTTCGCCAACACGCCTGCCGAGCAGAACCTGCCGGTGCTGCTGGCGCTGATCGGTATCTGGTACAACAACTTCTTTGGTGCCGAAACCGAAGCGATTCTGCCGTACGATCAGTACATGCATCGCTTTGCTGCTTACTTCCAGCAGGGCAACATGGAATCCAACGGTAAATACGTTGACCGTGAAGGCAATCCAGTGGATTACCAGACCGGCCCAATCATCTGGGGCGAGCCTGGCACCAACGGCCAGCATGCGTTCTATCAGCTGATTCATCAGGGCACCAAACTGATTCCGTGCGACTTTATCGCACCAGCACTGAGCCACAACGTGCTGACCGATCACCATCCGAAGCTGCTGTCGAACTTCTTCGCGCAGACCGAAGCGCTGGCGTTTGGTAAGTCACGCGATGTGGTGGAGAAAGAGTTTACCGATGCGGGTAAATCTGCCGAATCTGTCGCGCACATCGTGCCGTTCAAAGTGTTCGAAGGTAACCGCCCAACTAATTCCATTCTGCTGCGTGAAATTACCCCGTTCAGTCTGGGTGCACTGATTGCGCTGTATGAGCACAAGATCTTCACTCAGGGCGCGATTCTCAACATCTTCACCTTTGACCAATGGGGTGTTGAGTTGGGTAAACAGCTGGCAAACCGTATTCTGCCAGAACTGGAAAATGACGCTGAAATTAGCAGCCACGATAGCTCCACCAATGGCTTAATTAATCGCTACAAATCCTGGCGTTAATTTTCCGGCTAATTTACATAAGGCGGCGTAATTGCCGCCTTTTTTTTGTCAACCAGGCCATCTCACACGCAATATTATTAATTACTGCATTAAACAGGGTTAGAAAATTCTTAAAGTGGCGTAAGGAAATTCGTAATTCATTTCAATTTACCGCACCTTACCTGGCTTAAAAATGGACCTAATTCAGCCCGACAAATAGTTTATCCATCTGATAGATCTATGATTTTAATTTAAGCCTTATAAGTAAATTCCGATTATTCCCATTCCGTACCAATAATTAGTGCAAAAGTGAAAAACTCTGCCGTGAAATGCGCAGGCATTCACTTATCCTATTAGCCTGAAAAAAGGCGTTAAAAAAAAGCAGCTAACGCCAATTCGCCGTATTTATCACCAGAAAAAACCCGACTTCCTGCCCTCTTTTACTCATGCTGAACTCTGGTAATTTGTTGCCCTATACTGAACGCGCCCGAAATCTGGGTAAATCCTACATTCATTGATTCATATAAATGCAGGAAACGTTGTTATGAAAAAACTGATGGTTGCCGGTGCAGCCTTACTTTACGTTGCCGTTTCTTCCGCTGCGATTGCCGCGCCGGAAGAAGCTGGTGCTGCAGCAGGCGCGCAGGCGGGAGCAATCTCTTCCGGCGCGTCTACCGCTGTGGGTATCGGCGCGCTCGGTGCGTTAGTGGGTCTCGGCATTGCTGCTTCTGGCGGCGGTGACGGTGCAAATACCGGTACAACAACAACCACCACAACGAGCACCACTCGTTGATGTAGCACCTTTAAGCATAACCACACACCCGTGTGGTTATTTTTTGCTTGGCTTATTTAGACAGGGATACACCGTGCGCCGACTCTCTTTGCTACTTCTTTGCCTGTTGTTGCAGGCCTGCACACAAACGCAAAAAGGCCTCGAACAAACCGTGATGCTGGCCGTGAATGGCCCGGATGATGTCACGGTCACCAACGAGCAGGTTGCTAACCTGCCCTACGCCAGCCTCTATGCCCGCATCAATGAAGGACCGCGCATCTTCGTGGTGCTCGGTTACAACGAAAACGGCCAGCAGAAGTGGATCACCCAGGATAAAGCGATGCTGGTGATGCAGCATGGCCGTCTGATCAAAACCCTGGGTTTACCGAGCAACCTCGCTGACGTCAGTAACCTGGCGCAGGATCCGCTCGCCGATGCGCTGCATCTGCAACACGGTGCCAGCTGGACGCGCGTGGTGCAGTGGCGCGAGCAAGATAAAGTGCGTGCCGCCACAGCGGTTTCCCGCTTCGAGCGCGGTGACGATACGGTGCTGGACATCGCCGGTGAACGCGTACCGTGCCGCGTCTGGCATGAAACCGTGCGCATGGAGAACGTAGGCGCGGAGTGGCAGAACACCTTCTGGATCGATAACCGTGATGGCACGGTATTGCAGGCCAACCAGATGCTGGCCGCCGATGCCTTCCCCGTTGAAACCACCATTCTGAAGCCGGCGAAATCATGAAAAAAATAACTCCAATGCTGGCAGCATTGACGCTGCTCACGGCTGGCCACGCACTGGCGGCGGCGCAAGTCACCGTTCACGATCTGCCGGGAAAAAACACACTGCAAATTAACGATGCGGAGAATCTTAGTCAGTTGCTCACCCATCCTGAACTGCGCAGTTGGTGGCCGGGCACGGTGATTGCCGAACGCGGCGCAACGGCGGTAGCACAGCAGCAACAGAAGCAGCTGCTGGCCGATCTGCGCGCCTGGCAAGCCGACAGCGGCGAGTCGTTGGCCGCAACCATCGGCTCGGTTATCCACCAGCTTGGCGCGCTGCAGGTAACGGGCCGCCAGTTCACCTCGCTCGATCCCGATGACGTGCGTCTGCGTCCACAGGATAACCGCACGCTGCAAGGCAGCTATGACCTCTATATGCTGGCGCAGCCGACGCAGGTACTGGTGCTGGGGGCGTTGAGCAATCCGGGTAAAGCGCGCTGGCAGCCTGGCCGCGAAGTGCGTGATTACCTCGAAGGCCACGATCGTCTGTCCGGCGCGGAACGCAGCTATGCCACGGTGATTGCGCCGTCCGGCAGCACCCAGCAAGTTCCGGTTGCCTACTGGAATCATCGCCATATCGAAGTGGAACCCGGCAGCATTATCTGGCTCGGTTTCACCTCATGGAGCTTGCCATGGGGCCACAGCGATTTGAATGAGCGCATGCTTTCCGTTCTGACTCACCGGATACCAGACTGATGAAAAAACAATTACTTCTCAGCCTGTTGGCTGCTTCTGTTTCCGCCGCTTGCCAGGTGCATGCGGAAACCTGGCCTGAACCGGTCGGTCCTTCTCAATCGGATTTTGGTGGCGTTGGCCTGATGCAGACGCCCACCGCGCGTATGGCGAAAGAGGGCGAATTTAGCGTCAACTTCCGCGATAACGATCAATATCGCTACTATTCTGCCTCGCTGCAGCTGTTCCCGTGGCTGGAAACCACCGTACGCTATACCGATGTGCGTACCCGCCGTTACAGCGCAGTAGAAGGTTTCAGCGGCAACCAAAGCTATAAAGATAAAGCCTTCGATGTGAAGCTGCGCCTATGGCAAGAGAGCTACTGGCTGCCAGAAGTGGCGGTTGGCTCACGCGATTTAGGCGGTACCGGTCTGTTCGACAGCGAATATCTGGTGGCGAGCAAAGCGTGGGGCCCGTTCGATTTCACCTTGGGTCTGGGCTGGGGTTATCTCGGCAACAGCGGCACCATTAAGAACCCGTTCTGCTCCTACAGCGACAGCTTCTGTAGCCGCACCGGCGGTGGCGAAGCGGGTTCAATTAATGGCTCGCAGATGTTCCACGGTCCGGCGGCGCTGTTTGGCGGCGTAGAGTATCAAACACCGTGGCAGCCGCTGCGCCTCAAGCTGGAGTACGAAGGCAACGATTATCAGGATGATTTCGCCGGTCGTTTGGATCAGCGCAGTAAAGTCAACGTCGGCGCGATTTATCGCCTCACCGACTGGGCGGACATCAACGCCAGCTACGAGCGCGGCAACACCTTTATGTTCGGCTTTACCCTGCGCACCAATTTCAACGATCTGCATCAGTCGCATATCGATAGCGAGAAGCCGGCCTACAACCCGCAGCCGCAGGGCGATCTGTTGCAGCCAACGGTGGTGGCAAACCAGCTGACCGATCTGAAGTACAACGCAGGACTGAATGGCCCGCATATTCAAACCAAAGGCAGCACGTTGTATGTTTCCGGCGAGCAGACCAAATATCGCGATACGCGCGAAGGGGTCGATCGCGCCAATCGCATTATCATGAACAACCTGCCGGCCGGCATCGATACCATCGACGTCACCGAGTCGCGCTTCAATATGCCGCAGGTGAGCACGCGCACCAACGTTGCCAGCCTGCATAACGAACTCGTGGGTTATCCGCTGGGGCATGAACAGCCGCTGCAGCAGACGCGTGAAAATCCGGTCGATCCCGGTGCCACCGAGCAAGGTTTCTTCATCCGCAAAGATCGTCTGAACTACAGCCTGTCGCCGGTGCTGAATCAGTCCGTCGGCGGACCGGAAAGCTTCTACATGTATCAGGTTGGCGTGATGGCCAACGCCGATTACTGGCTTACCGATCACCTGTTGGTCGGCGGCAGCCTGTTTGGCAACCTCGCCAATAACTACGATAAGTTCAACTACAACGGCGCACCGGCGGATTCAACGCTGCCGCGCGTGCGTACTCATATTCGTGATTACGTTGAGAACAACGTTTACGTTAACGATCTGCAAGCCAACTACATGCAGGCGCTCGGCAACGGTTTCTACGGCCAGGTTTACGGCGGTTATCTGGAAACCATGTACGGCGGCGCGGGGGCAGAAGTGCTCTACCGTCCGGTAGACAGCAACTGGGCCTTCGGGGTTGATGCCAACTACGTGAAGCAGCGTGATTGGGACAACATGATGCAGTTCACCGATTACAAAGCGCCAACCGGACATTTCACCGCGTACTGGCGTCCGTGGTTTATGCAGGACGTATTGGTGAAAGCCAGCGTCGGTGAATATCTGGCGAAGGATAAAGGCGTTACCGTTGATGTGTCGAAGCGGTTTGATAGCGGCGTGATGGTGGGCTTCTACGCCACCAAAACCAACGTGTCGGCGGAAGCCTATGGCGAAGGCGACTTCACTAAAGGCTTCTATATTTCGGTGCCGATGGATCTGTTTACCGTGACGCCAACGCGAGGCCGCGCGCAGGTGAACTGGGTGCCGTTGACGCGAGATGGTGGGCAGATGCTGGGTCGTAAATATCAGCTGTATGACCTGACGTCAGATCGTGATGCGCGATTTAATTAACATCAGCACGGGTGGTTTGAAACCCGCGCGATAAATCGCGCCGCTACGGAGAGGTGCACATACCGTAGCGGCGCCATTTATTGCGCGTTACCGACTATTAATCTGCGTCATAACCCAAATTGGGTGCCAGCCAGCGCTCAACTTCGCTCACGATCATGCCTTTACGCGCGGCGTAATCTTCCACCTGATCGCGCTGAATCTGCGCCACGGCGAAGTACTTGCTATCGGGATGGCTGAAGTACCAGCCGGAAACCGCTGCGCCTGGCCACATGGCGAAAGACTCGGTGAGCTTCATGCCGGTATGTTTTTCCACCTCCAGCAGCTGCCAGATCGGTGCTTTCTCAGTGTGTTCCGGACACGCCGGATAACCCGGTGCGGGACGAATGCCCTGATAATTTTCGCGAATCAGCTCTTCGTTGCTGAGATTTTCATGAGCGGCAAAGCCCCAAATCACCTTACGCACGCGTTCGTGCAGATATTCAGCAAAGGCTTCTGCCAGGCGATCCGACACCGCTTTCACCATGATTTTGTTGTAATCATCGTGCTGCTTGTCATACGCCTCGGCCAGCGCATCTTCCTCAATTCCGGCGGTAACCGCAAACGCGCCGAGATAATCGGCTTTACCGCTGGATTTTGGGGCCACAAAGTCGGCTAAACAGTAGTTGGCGAAGTCGGTTTTCTCGGTCTGCTGACGCAAGTGATGACTGACGCACAGCACCTGATTGCGGTTCTCGTTGCTGTAGATTTCAATGTCATCGCCGACACGGTTGGCCGGGAAAATCCCCACCACGCCGCGTGGATTGAGCGTGCCGGTGCTGCTCAGCATATCGAGCATGGCGTTGGCATCGGCAAACAGGCGTTTGGCCTCTTCGCCCACCACTTCATCTTCCAGGATACGCGGATATTTGCCGGCCAGCGACCAGGTCATAAAGAACGGCGTCCAGTCGATGTAATTACGCAGCGTTTCAATGCTGGCTTCGACCGGACTCACGCCGAGGCGGTGCGCCACCGGCGGCGTATAGCTTTCCCAATCGATGACATAATCATTATCGCGCGCAGTTTGCAGGCTCACCGGCGGCGTGCGCGGCTTTTTGCGTGCGTGCTGAATACGCACAGTGTCGTACTCTTTGCGCGTGCGCGCCACGAAATCTTCTTTCAGCGTTTCGGACAGCAGCGATGACACCACGCCCACGGTGCGCGAGGCGTTCTGAACGTACACCGTTGGGCCGCTATAGTTCTGCTCGATTTTCACTGCGGTATGCGCTTTCGAGGTAGTCGCGCCGCCAATCAGCAGCGGGATGGTGAATCCCTGGCGCTCCATCTCTTTGGCGACGTTGACCATCTCATCCAGCGACGGCGTGATCAGGCCGGAAAGCCCGATGATATCGGCGTTCTCGGCAATCGCGGTTTTGAGGATTTTGTCACTCGGCACCATAACGCCGAGGTCAATGATTTCGTAGTTGTTACATTGCAGCACTACGCCGACGATATTTTTGCCGATGTCATGCACATCGCCTTTTACCGTTGCCAGCACAATCTTGCCGTTGCTGCGTCCGGCCTCTTTGCTGGCCTGAATATAAGGTTCGAGATAGGCCACCGCTTGCTTCATCACGCGCGCTGATTTTACCACCTGCGGCAGGAACATCTTGCCCTCGCCGAACAGATCGCCAACCACGTTCATGCCGGACATCAGCGGCCCTTCAATCACTTCAATCGGCCGCGCTGCTGCCTGGCGCGCCTCTTCGGTATCCAGCTCAATAAACTCGGTGATGCCTTTCACCAGCGAGTATTCCAGACGTTTTACCACGTCCCAGCTGCGCCATTCGGCCTGCTGTTTCTCCTGCTCGCCGTCGCTTTTGCTGCCGCGATATTTCTCCGCCAGTTCCAGCAAGCGCTCGGTGCCATCGTCACGACGATTCAGCACCACATCTTCCACCGCGTCGCGCAGTTCGGCAGGCAGATCGTCGTAAATCGCCAGCTGACCGGCGTTCACGATGCCCATGTCCATGCCGTTGCGGATGGCGTAATAGAGGAACACCGCGTGAATCGCTTCACGCACCGGTTCATTGCCACGGAACGAGAACGACACGTTGGAGACGCCGCCGGAGATCATCGCGTGTGGCAGTTCGCGCTTGATGTCTTCGCAGGCACCGATAAAGTCCATCGCGTAATTGTTGTGTTCTTCAATGCCGGTCGCTACGGCAAAAATATTCGGGTCGAAAATGATGTCTTCTGGCGGGAAACCGACCTCTTCGGTCAAAATCTTGTAGGCGCGACGACAGATCTCAATTTTGCGCGCCCGCGTATCCGCCTGACCCGCTTCGTCAAACGCCATCACCACCATCGCTGCGCCGTAGCGACGCACTTTGCGCGCGTGCGCGATAAACGGTTCCACGCCCTCTTTCATCGAAATAGAGTTCACAATGCCTTTGCCCTGAATGCACTGCAGGCCTTTCTCGATCACTTCCCATTTCGAGGAGTCGATCATAATTGGCACGCGGGCGATATCCGGCTCACCAGCAATCAGATTGAGGAAGCGCACCATCGCCGCTTCCGCATCCAGCATGCCTTCATCCATGTTGATGTCGATGATTTGCGCACCGTTCTCTACCTGCTGGCGCGCCACATCCAGCGCTTCGTTGTATTTCTCTTCTTTGATCAGACGCTTAAATTTGGCCGAGCCGGTGACGTTGGTGCGTTCACCCACGTTGACGAACAGCGAATCGGCCTGAATATTCAGCGGTTCAAGCCCGGCTAAGCGACAGGCAACCGGAATCTCAGGCAACTGGCGCGGCGCAACGCCGTCTACCGCTGCCGCCATCGCCGCGATGTGTTCCGGCGTGGTGCCGCAGCAGCCGCCGATAATATTGAGGAAACCGGCGCGCGCCCACTCACCAATTTGCTCAGCCATGATCGCCGCATCGAGATCGTATTCACCAAAGGCGTTGGGCAAACCGGCGTTCGGGTGCGCGGTGACGTAGCCTTCAGCAATGCGCGACAACTCCGCCACATACTGACGCAGTTCATCCGGGCCCAGCGCACAGTTGAGGCCGAACGACAGCGGTTCGGCGTGGCGCAGCGAGTTATAGAAACCTTCGGTGGTTTGGCCGGAGAGCGTACGACCGGACGCATCGGTGATGGTGCCGGAGATCATTAGCGGCAGCTTCACGCCCATCGCTTCCATCTCGGCCTGCACCGCGTAGATCGCCGCTTTGGCGTTCAGGGTATCGAACACCGTTTCGATCATGATGAGGTCGGAGCCACCGGCGATCAGCGCATGCGTCGATTCGCGGTAGGCTTCCACCAGCTGATTGAAGGTGACGTTACGATAGGCGGGATCGTTGACGTCCGGCGAGATAGAACAGGTGCGGTTGGTTGGGCCCAACACGCCCGCCACGTAGCGCGGACGATGCGGCGTTTTCGCCGTCCATGCGTCGGCGCTGGCACGCGCCAGTTTGGCGGCTTCGAAGTTGATCTCCGCCGATAGCGCTTCCATCGCGTAATCGGCCATCGCAATGGTGGTGGAGTTGAAGGTGTTGGTCTCGAGAATATCCGCGCCGGCAGCGAGATAGGCATCGTGGATTTCGCGGATCACCTCCGGTTTGGTTAGCACCAACAGATCGTTGTTGCCCTTCAAATCAGATGGCCAGTCGGCAAAGCGGCTGCCACGGAAATCCTGCTCACTCAGTTTATAACTCTGGATCATGGTGCCCATGCCACCGTCCAGAATCATAATGCGTTGCGCCAGCTGCTGCTGCAGCATTTCTGTTTTGTTGCTCACTCTCGCCCCGTCCACGTCATTGCGTTGGCTAATATGCCAGCCAGTCATACTGGCACAACTTGCAGGTGATCAAAAGTCAGCTCAGATGAGACATTTTCAGCTATTGCCGATGACAGGTCTGACCAGAAAGTCAGCGTTTGCATTAATGCGGTTAAAAACGAAAATGGTTTCCAGCATTGATGCGAATTGGAGACGTTATGGCAACCCCTGCGCCCGTGAAACGCGGCAAGAAACCGCGTGCGACAACGGCTACCACCAGCGCGCCCGTCGGCGGGCAAGTACAATCTTTGACGCGTGGTCTGCGCCTGCTGGAGCTGATTGCCGAATCCCACGGCAGCGTGGCGCTGACCGAACTGGCACAACAGGCCGGTTTACCCAACTCCACCACTCATCGCCTGCTCTCCACCATGCAGCAGCAAGGTTTTGTGCATCAGGTGGGCGACTTAGGTTTGTGGACCATTGGTTCGCACGCGTTTGTGGTCGGCAGCAGCTTCCTGCAGAGCCGCAATCTGCTGGCGATTGTGCATCCGTTGCTGCGCAAGCTGATGGAAGATGCCGGCGAGACGGTGAATCTGGCGGTGCTGGATCTCAGCGATTATCAGGCGGTGATCATCGATCAGGTGCAGTGTACGCAGCTGATGCGCATGTCCGCGCCGATTGGCGGCAAGCTGCCGATGCATGCATCCGGCGCCGGCAAAGCGTTTCTGGCGCATCTGAGCGATGAGCAAGTTACCGCGCTGCTGCATCAAAAAGGGCTGCATCACTACACGCCGAAAACGCTGATGTCGCCGCACAGCCTGAAGGAGAATCTGGCGCTGATTCGTAAGATGGGCTTTTCGCACGATGATGAAGAGCACGCGCTGGGTCTGCGCTGCGTTGCGGCACCGATTTATGACGAACATGGCGAACCCTTCGCCGCCATCTCAATCTCCGGCCCGATTGCGCGCATGACTGACGACCGCATCACCGAGCTGGGAGCGCTGGTGATCCGCGCCGCGAAGCAGGTGACCCAAACCTATTCTGGCCGCTAAGCGGCCACCGACGCATAGCGCGCGCTGAAACGCTGGCTGGCGCGCCACGCAATTACCTCTTCAATATGCCCTTCGCGGATGCGCGTTTGCAGCGCGCGCCACCAGTTGGGATCAAACAGCTGCGGATGCAGCGCCTGCAGCAGTTTGCCGGTCGAGGGTTCGCTGCACAGCGCATAGCGGAAGGTTTCCGGGAACACATCATCCGGCCCGACGCTGTACCACGGCTCGGCCTGCAGCTCATCTTCCTCATAGCGCGCCTGCGGCACATCGCGGAACACCAGTTCGGTCATCGGGCGGATTTCGTCGTAATCGTAAAACACCACGCGGCCATGACGCGTCATACCAAAGTTTTTGTACAGCATGTCGCCGGGGAAAATATTTGCCGCCGCCAGCTGACGAATCGCATCACCATATTCGCCAATCGCATGCTGCCGCTGTTCCGGCGAAGCCTGAGCCAGCCACAGATTAAGCGGCTCCATGCGGCGTTCCAGCCACAAATGGCGGATGATCACCACATCGTCGCGCAGCTCGAGCTTTTCCGGGATATCGCGCTCAAACTCCGCCATCAGCTCGGCCGGAATACGCGCGCGCGGTAACGCAAAGTGCTCAAACTCCTGCGTATCCGCCATGCGGCCCACGCGATCGTGCTCTTTGACCATGCGATAGCAGTCGCGCACCTGCGCATCGGTGACCTCTTTTTGCGGTGCGAAGCGGTCTTTGATCACCTTAAATACGCGATCAAAACCCGGCAGCGTGAACACCATCATTACCATGCCGCGAATGCCGGGTGCGACGGTGAAATCTTCCTGACTTTTCGCCAGATAGTGCAGGTATTCACGGTAGCATTCGGTTTTACCGTGCTTCTGACAGCCAATCGCCATGTAGCGCTCTGCCACGGTTTTTCCCGGCAGAATCGGTTGCAGCCACGCCACCAGCGCGGCAGGCACCGGCGCGTACACCATGAAATAGGCGCGGGCAAAACCAAACACGATGCTGGCATCATCGCTGTCGGTGAGACAGGTATCGATCCATAAACGGCCAGCATCATCGCGCTGAATCGGCAGCAAACAGGGCACCATGCCATCACTCAGCTGCAGGCGCGCCACAATCCACGCGGTTTTGTTGCGGTAAAACAATTCGCTGGCGACATCCAGCGTCGCCGTCGCCAGCTGTGTGGCACCAAACTGCTCGTGCAGATGGCGCACAATCCAGCCGATATCGCGCGTTTGATCCTGCCACGTTAGACGCAGCGGAATGTCATTCAGCACCTGACGCAGTGTTTCCTGCCAATTCTGCTGCGGACGATAGAGGCGCGACAGCGGGCGCGGCGCAACCGGTGCAGGCGCATAGGGCTGCGACGGCAAGATAAACAGACGCTCGGGCGACAAATGGCTGTGGCCCTGCAGGCGACAATAGACCGAATTGAAGAAGCTTTCGGCGATTTCATGGCGCGGATAGCCGGGCAGCAAGGTTTCGTAATGGCTTTTCACCCGTAGCCAGAACTCGTCATCCCAGTCCGAAGTGTCATTGAGAATGCGCAGCTGGTTGGTGACCAGGCCAACATGGTGATCGTAAAGATGGATACGCGCTTTCATTGCCTGCTGCACCGCGTGCCAGTCGGCCTGCTCGAAGCGCTGTTGCGCACCGGCGGTAATATCCAGAAAGCGGCCATACTGCGCGTCAAAACCTTGCAGAATGGTGTGGGCGATCAGCGATTCTCTCGGCGTCATCGGCAACGCTCCTTTAGCGGTAAGTGGTCGCCATTGAATGGCGACCTTACAACGGCTTCAGAATTGTGCGGCTTCGGTGGAGCCGGTCAGCGCGGTCACGGAGGATTGTCCGCCCTGGATGACGTTGGTGACGCGATCGAAATAGCCGGTGCCCACTTCCTGCTGATGCGATGAGAAGGTGTAACCCTTATCGCGCGCCGCAAACTCCGGCTGCTGCACTTTCTCCACGTAATGGCGCATGCCTTCGCCCTGTGCATAGGCGTGCGCCAGGTCAAACATGTTGAACCACATGCTGTGAATCCCGGCGAGCGTAATGAACTGGAAGCGATAGCCCATTTCGCTCAGCGCCTGCTGGAAACGGGCGATAGTGCGATCGTCAAGGTTCTTCTTCCAGTTGAACGAAGGCGAGCAGTTGTAAGCCAGCAGCTTGCCGGGATACTGCGCGTGAATCGCGTCGGCAAAGCGCTGCGCCATCTCCAGATCTGGCGTTGAGGTTTCGCACCACAGCACATCGGCATAAGGCGCATACGCTAGCCCGCGGCTGATCGCCTGTTCAATCCCGGCACGCGTGCGGAAGAAGCCTTCCGAGGTGCGCTCGCCGGTGATAAACGCCGCATCGCGCGGGTCGCAATCTGAGGTGATCAGATCGGCGGCATCCGCATCGGTGCGCGCCAGCAACACCGTCGGCACGTTCATGACGTCCGCGGCCAGACGCGCCGCCACCAGTTTCTGAATCGCTTCCTGCGTTGGGACTAATACCTTGCCACCCATGTGGCCGCACTTCTTCACCGCCGCCAGTTGGTCTTCAAAATGCACCGCGCCAGCACCGGCCTGAATCATCGATTTCATCAGCTCGAACGCATTGAGCACGCCGCCAAAGCCCGCTTCCGCATCGGCGACAATCGGCAGGAAGTAATCAATAAAATCACTGTCTTCTGGCGATACGCCGCTGGCCCACTGAATTTGATCGGCTCGCTGGAAGCTCTGATTAATCCGCTCCACCACATTTGGCACCGAATTCACCGGATACAGCGATTGGTCGGGATACATCTGCCCGGCCAGGTTAGCATCTGCCGCCACCTGCCAGCCGGAGAGGTAAATCGCCTCTATGCCGGCTTTCGCCTGCTGCACCGCTTGTCCGCCGGTCAACGCGCCAAGGCTGTTGATGTAGCCTTTGCTCGATTCACCATTCAGCAGCGACCAGAGTTTGGTGGCACCGCGCTCCGCCAGCGTGCAGGCGGGATTGACCGAACCGCGCAGATTGACCACATCCTCCGCACTGTACGGACGAGTAATTCCCTGCCAGCGCGCATCATTCCAGCTCGATTCCAGTTGTTTGATCTGTTGCGTACGATTCATCGTCATATCTCCAGGTTCAAGGCAGCAGGCGGTAGCCCGGCAGAGTGAGGAAGGAAACCAGTTCGTCATCGGTGGTAATTTGCGCCATCAGCGCGGCGGCATCGTCGAAGCGTCCATTTTGAAAACGTTCTGCGCCAACGGTTTGCTGCAAGGTGGCCAGCTCTTCCTCCAGCAGCCGTTCAAACAGCGCCACCGTTACCGGCTGGCCATCGCTGAGAATTTGTTTGTGATGAATCCATTGCCAGATGGAGGTGCGGGCGATTTCAGCGGTGGCGGCATCTTCCATCAACCCATCAATCGGAACGCAGCCGTTGCCGCTGATCCAGGCTTCCAGATATTGCAGCGCCACGCGGATATTGGCGCGCATGCCGGCTTCAGTACGCTTGCCGCGACAGGGCGCCAGCAGACGTTCGGCGGTGATTGGCGCATCCTGCTCACGCGTGATGTGCAGTTGATTGGGCTGATCGCCCAGCCGACGGTCAAACTCCTCCATCGCGATATCAGCCAGGCCGGGATGCGCCACCCAGGTTCCGTCGTGACCGTTGCCCGCTTCTCGTGCCTTATCTTCCTGCACCTTTTGCGTCACCCATAAATTGCGCTCCGCGTCTTTGCTCGGAATCAGCGCCGACATACCGCCCATCGCCAGCGCACCACGACGATGACAGGTTCGAATCAGCAGGCGTGAATAGGCATCGAGGAATGGCTGATCCATGCTGATTTGCTGGCGATCCGGCAGGATACGATCGGGATGCTGGCCCAGCGTTTTGATGTAGCTGAAGATGTAATCCCAACGGCCACAGTTCAGGCCAACGACGTGATCGCGCAGTTCCCACAGGATCTCATCCATCTGGAATACCGCCGGCAGCGTTTCGATCAATACCGTGGCTTTGATGGTGCCGCGCGGCAGATCGAAGCGATCTTCACTGAAGCGGAAGATCTCACGCCACCACGCCACTTCAGCGGCATGCTCAGTTTTCGGCAGATAGAACCATGGCGCGTGGCCCTTCTCCAGCAGCGCTTCAACGTTGTGGAAAAAGTAGAGCGCAAAGTCGAACAATCCGCCGGGAATGGCCCGATCGCGCCACTCCACATGCTTTTCATTCAGATGCAGACCGCGCACCCGACACATCAGCAGCGCCGGATTGGCGCGCAGCTGGTAGATCTTGCCGGTTTCACTGGTGAAGCTCAGCGTGCCATTGATGGCATCGCGCAGTGTTAATTGTCCGTCGATCAGCTTCTGCCAGGTTGGCGCCAGTGAATCTTCAAAATCGGCCATGAAGACGTTGACGTTCGCGTTGAGCGCGTTGATCACCATTTTGCGATCCGGCGGCCCGGTGATCTCTACGCGACGAACCTGAAGCAGCTGCGGAATAGGACGAACTTGCCACGCATTTTCACGAATGGAAGCGGTTTCCGAATCAAAGCCGGGTAACTCACCCTGATCGTAACGCTTCTGTCGTTGCTGGCGTGCTTTCAGCAGGCGTTCGCGCTCTGGTGCAAAGCGCACCACTAATGCGTGTATAAAGTCGATTGCTTCTGGGGTAAGCAGCTGCTTTTCCGCGTGGGTAAAGGGCTGGCTGAAGGTTAGCGTATTGCTGATAACCGAGTCTGTCATGCGGGCTGCCTCCTGAGTTGATCCATCGTTTAACGATCGGATCCGGATGTAGGGTGTTTTATAACCTGCAAGATCAGAGCATAATGATTTTTATTTTAATTTCAAAAACTATTTCCATTTTAATGTTTATTTTAATTTATCAGATTGATATTTATGTAATTTAATCTCTCGAATTAAAGGCAATAACTTCCACTGGTGAATTGAAGGCAAAAAAAAAGCCGCGATAGCTTTCGGCTAGCGCGGCAGGATCAAACGAGGTGTTTGATCTATTCGAGTGTTGGATTCATCCGGCGCAGATCGAACGGCGTGATCTGATAAACGTAGTAGTTCAGCCAGTTGGAGAACAGCAGGTTGCCGTGGCTGCGCCAGGTGGCGCGCGGTGGCAGCTCTGGGTTGTCGTGCGGGAAGTAATTGAACGGCACGTCCGGCTGCAGGCCAGCATCGTAATCGCGATGATACTCACCCGAGAGCGTCAGCGCATCGTACTCAGGGTGGCCGGTGACAAACGCCAGGCGCTTGTCTTTGCTCGCCATCAGATATGCGCCGGTGGATTCCGATTCGGCAAATAGCTCGAGATCGGTGTAATCGCGGATCAGCTGGCTCGGAAAATCAGCATAGCGCGAATGCGGGGCCAGGAAATTGTCGTCAAAACCGCGCGTTAGTAAGGCGTGGGGATGCAGGATTTGGTGCTCATAAACACCGGACAATTTGTTCTGCCGCGTCTGCTTAGGAATGCCATACAGAATGTTGAGTGCCGCCTGAACCGCCCAACAGACAAAGAGCGTGGAGGTAACGTGTTCATTCGCCCAATGCAGTACGCGTTGAATCTGCGGCCAGTAAGCGACATCATTGAAATCGACCAATCCCAGCGGCGCGCCGGTCACAATCAGTCCATCGAAGTTATCGTTTTGGATGTCTTCGAAGTTGCAGTAGAAGTTGTTCAGATGCTCCGTCGGCGTGTTGCGCGACTCGCGACTATCAATGCGCAGCAGCTGCACATCAATCTGCAACGGTGAGTTAGAGAGCAGACGCAGGAACTGATTTTCTGTCTCAATCTTCTTTGGCATCAGGTTAAGAATCAGCACTTTTAGCGGACGGATCTCCTGAACACTGGCGCGCGACGACGTCATGACAAAGACGTTTTCATCACGCAAAAAATTCACTGCCGGTAATTCGTCGGGAATCCTGATTGGCATAACCTACTCACCTCTTACTGATAACCGTATAAACGTTTAGACATCCAGATGCCCGACATTAACGTGTTATGTCGGGAATGTCGAGTCTTCATGCGATTTATGAAAATGTTTCAGCTTTAATGGGATTTGGGATAAGTCGTGGCGTATTTATGCTGGATTAGCTTCTTGAAATGGAAGTTTGAGATGAAATTTGCGTGATTTTCATACACTGAATCGCTCTATTCTATGCGATTTTAGCTGATTTCAGACGCAAAAAAACCCCGGACTCTCGTCCGGGGCTTCTTCACTATTTGATGCCTGGCAGTTCCCTACTCTCACATGGGGAGACCC
>Ga0256906_1000349_pt1 | contig 16992 bp, 14 predicted proteins | sample MC6MC0744MT_FD_190186 | JGI IMG/M metagenome (GOLD analysis project Ga0256906, IMG submission 190186) | Metatranscriptome of enriched soil aggregate microbial communities from Iowa State University, Ames, United States - MC6-MC0744-MT... | ecosystem: Environmental > Terrestrial > Soil >... | reverse complement strand
GTCGCAGACCAGCTGCCTGAGATGCGGCTGATCATGCCGGGCCTCCCCGGGTTTGGCAGGTCCGGAGCATTTACCGACGCGGGGCACAGTGTGGAACGCTACGGCCGGTTCATCAGCGACTTCATGGCGGCGCTGGGACTGGGCCCGGACACCGTCTTGCTGGGCCACTCGTTCGGCTCCATCGTCGCCGCCCACTTCGTCGCGGCCCATCCGGAGGCGGTCTGGCCGCTCATCCTGGTCAACCCCATCGCCGCGCCCGCACTGGAAGGCCCGAAGGGCCTCATGACCCGGCTGGCCGTGCTGTACTACCGCGTCTCGGCGCGGCTCCCCCGCCCCCTCGGCCTCGCGCTCCTGCGCAGCCCGCTCATCGTGCGGGTAATGAGCGTGGCCATGGCCAAGACGAAGGACAAGGACCTGCTCCGCTTCATTCACGGCCAGCACCACGCGTACTTCAGTGCGTTCGCCAACCGGGACAGTCTGCTGGAATCCTTCACCGCGTCCGTCAGCAGCAACGTGGCCGAGGTTGCGCCGCGGCTCACCCTGCCCGTGCTGCTCATCGCCGGCGAAAAAGACGAGATCGCCCTGCTGCGGGACCAGCACAGGCTTGCCTCCCTGCTCCCCGACGCAGCGCTCGATGTCATCCCGGGCGTCGGACACCTGATCCATTACGAAACGCCCGGGCCTGCCGCAGGTTTCATCCGCCGCTTCCTTAAGGACCACCACGCGTGAAAATAGTGATCGATGCCCGGTTCACCCGGACGGACCACCACGACGGCATCAGCCGCTACGGCTCCAGCCTCATCGCGGCCGTCTCCAAGATCGCCGACGTGTCCATGCTCATCAGCGACCCCCGGCAACTGGCGCTGCTCCCCGACGTTCCCTACACCCTCATCAGCAGCCCGCTCTCCCCCGCCGAACTCTTCGTGGCCCGGAAGGTCAACCGCCTCGGGGCCGATGTGGTGGTGTGCCCCATGCAGACCATGGGCACGTGGGGACGCAAGTACGGCCTGGTGCTCACCCTGCACGACCTCATCTACTACGAGCACCCGGCACCCCCGGGCTTCCTGCCGGCACCGGTCCGCATCCTGTGGCGCCTCTACCACAAGGCGTTCTGGCCCCAGCGAGTCCTGCTCAACCGTGCCGATGTCGTCGCGACCATCAGCAAGACCACCGAGGCCCTGATATCCAAGTACCGCCTGACCAGCCGTCCGGTCCGCATCGTCAGCAACGCCCCACAGCCGGCCCAGCAGCCCCGCGACCCGGAAGCGGCGCCTGAGAAGACGCTGCTCTACATGGGCTCATTCATGCCCTACAAGAACGTCGAAACCATGCTCGCCGGGATGGCCGGCCTGCCTGACTACACCCTGCATCTGCTCAGCCGCATCACGCCGCACCGCCGCGCCGAGCTTGAGGCGCAGATCCCCGCCGGAGCGAACGTCGTGTTCCATAACGGAGTGACCGACGACGAATACGCGGCACTGCTGAACCGCACCACCGCCCTGGTCACCCTGTCCAAGGCCGAGGGCTACGGCCTGCCCCTGGTGGAGGCAATGGCACTGGGCACCCCGGTGATCGCCAGCGACATCCCGATCTTCCGAGAGGTGGGAGCGGGCGCCGCCACCTACGTTGCGACCGAATCAGCGCCCGAGTTCACCGCCGCCGTCCGCAGCCTCGCGGACCGGCAGAACTGGCAGGACATCTCCCGGCGGTCCGTGACGAGGGCAGAGCAGTTCAGCTGGGACGAATCCGCCCGCCAACTGGTGGACGTTGCGGCAGAGGTCATGGCACTGCGCCGCAAGTAGCGTCGCCGAACCCGAGGTTCAGAGCACGTCCACGCCGTCGAGCCGCAGCTGGACCGGGTCCTCGATGCGTTTCGCGGCGCCTGCGGCTTTCGCTGCCCGGAGCACCCTTGTCACGACGGCTGCCTGCGCGTACGGAATGAACAGCAGCGTGCGCACGTCCACACTCTCCGTGCCCGCTGCGCTGGCGCTTGCGGTCTGCAGCAGCGGCGCCGGGCCCGCAACGCGCAGGTCCACTCCCTCGTCGGCAAGGAGCTTGGTTGCCGTGGCGGTGAAATGGCCGACGGCGGTGCTGCCGCCGGTGACGGCGGCAACCCGCACCGCCGGCGGCAGCTGCAGCTCGGTGCGCAGTCCCAGTTCCCGCTGGGCATAGCCCGCCGGGTCCCACCGCAGCAGCGCGCCCACGGCTGCGGTGTCGTCGGCGGTGATCACGACGATCCCGCCCTCGGTGGCAGGCTTGACCAGTGAAGCGGCGTTGAACCAGCGCCGGACGGCGTCCTCGCCCGCGCGCAGGTTCTCCCGGCGGAGCAGTGAATCGCCGTCGAGCAGCAGCGCCGCGGCGTACCCGCTGGGAGCAACAGGCTCGGCGCCCACCGTGGCCACCACCAGCGCGCACGCGTCCGTCACGGTGGCCTTGACGTTCTGGCCGGATGAGGTGACCACGGCCTTGCCGGGAAAAGCCCGGCCCAGTTCCTCTGCCGTGCGGAGCACGCCGGCCGCACCGCGGCGGAGCCGGGCGCCCTGGCAGTGCACGCAGCGCCAGGCCGGTGCCGGCGTCGAACACCAGCGGCACTGCGGAACAGCGGCGCTGCCGGCGATGGCGAGCGGACCCTGGCAGGAAGGGCACCGCGCCGGTTCCCGGCAGGTTTCGCACGCCAATGACGGCGCGTACCCGGCCCGGGCAACCTGGACCAGCACCGGGCCGCGTTCGAGTGCTTCCTTGGCGGCGCGCCACGCGGCGCCAGGCAGCCTGGCCAGCCGGGCGAGCGGGTCGCGCTCCTGTTCGAAGCTGTCGGCCGTGTTCAGGACCCGGGGAACCGTGCGGCGGATTACCGTGCGTTCGGCTTCCACGGGCATCGCCCAGCCGGCGTCCACCAGCCGCTGCACCTCAGTGCTGCGCGCGTGCCCCGCCAACAGGCAGGCCGCGCCGTCCTGTTCAGCACGGAGCAGCAGCACCTCGCGGGTGTGGGCATAAGGGGAACGTTGTTCGACGTGGAGGTCGTCGCCGTCGTCCCAGCAGACGACGAGCCCCAGGTTCTGTACGGGGGCGTAGGCCGCCGAACGGGTGCCCACGGCGACGCCCGCGGTGCCGTTGAGGACCCGGAGGTAGCTGCGGTACCTGGGCGTCTGGCCGTCATCGGCCGTCAGCCGCGCCACGTCATCGGCGGGCAGGATTTCCTCGAGGGCAGCCTGGACCCGGTCCAGGTCGCGGTAGTCGGGAACGACGACGACGGCGCCGCGTCCGGACTGCCTGACCGCCGCCACGGCCTCCGCGATAAGCCGCGGCCAGCCGTCCGGTCCAAATCCCTGCAGCGCGCTGAGGGCAGCGCGGGGCGAGCCTCCGGACCCGAGATGGCGGAGGAAGGCGGCACCGTTCCGGTACCGGGTCCAGCCGGAACCGGACAGGTCCGGGCCGGGCGCGGACGGCGTGGCCGGTTCGGCGCCGGCAAGCTCCTTCTCCACCTTGACCACCCGCGGCGGGATGGCCACCCGGAGCACATCGCTGACGGTGCCCGCATAACGTGCGGCCACGCGGCCGGCGAGCTCCTGCAGCGCGGGGGTCAGCACAGCAACCGGCGAGACGACCTTGTGCAGCGGGACGAGGGGCTGGCCGGCGTCGGACTCCGCAAGCCGTTCCAGGATGTAGCCGCCGAGTTCCTGGCCGCTGAACTTCACCCGGACGCGTACGCCCGGCCGGGCGTCATCATCCAGTTCGGCGGGCACACTGTAGTCGAACGGCCTGTCCAGATGCGGCAGCGGGGATTCAATGAGCACGCGTGCCACCGGACGGACGGCAGCCAGTGCAGGACCGCCGGAGGGCCTTGCCGTGGCAGGGAACCCCTGCAGCAAGGACAGCTGCAGGGGTTCTGATGTTGGATGCGAAGACATGCGTCTTACCTCCGTCCTGGGTTGCTCATCAGCCAATCACACGGGTCTGACATTCCGGGTGCCGGCGGACGCGGACTGGAGGGCTCAGGCGTTGAAGTACGCCTTCAGGTCGTCCACGCGGTCCAGGCGCTCCCAGGTGAAGTCCGGATCGTCGCGGCCGAAGTGGCCGTGGGCGGCCGTCTTGGCGTAGATGGGACGCTTGAGGTCCAGGGCGTCGATGATGGCACGGGGGCGCAGATCGAAGATCTCCGCAATCGCGGCGCTGATCTTTGCCGGGTCCACGGTTTCGGTCCCGAACGTCTCGACATAGGTTCCCACCGGGCGGGCCTGGCCGATCGCGTAGGCGATCTGGATCTCGGCGCGCTTGGCCAGTCCTGCGGCCACCACGTTCTTGGCAACCCACCGCATGGCGTAAGCCGCGGAGCGGTCCACCTTGGACGGGTCCTTGCCGGAGAAGGCGCCGCCACCGTGGCGGGCCATGCCGCCGTACGTGTCCACGATAATCTTGCGGCCGGTGAGTCCGGCGTCGCCCACCGGGCCACCGATCACGAACGCGCCGGCCGGGTTCAGGATGTTGGTGGCGCGCGAAATGTCCAGGTCCGCCAGGGCCAGGACGGGGTCGATGACGTGCGTCGCGAGGTCCGCCCGCAGCTGGTCAAGGCTGAAGCCGTCGGCGTGCTGGCTGGAGATCACGATGGTTTCCACCGAAACGGGCCGGTCGCCGTCGTACCCGATGGTGGCCTGGGTCTTGCCGTCCGGGCGGAGGTAGGAGAGTTCGCCGTTCTTGCGGACTTCGGTGAGCCGCTCCGACAGGCGGTGCGCGATCCAGATCGGCGTGGGCATGTAGGAGGGTGTCTCATCGCTGGCGTAGCCGAACATGAGGCCCTGGTCGCCGGCGCCCTGGAGGTCGTAGTCGTCCTCCTGGCGGCCTTCGCGCGCTTCGAGGGAGTTGAAGACGCCGCCGGCGATGTCGTTGGACTGCTGGCCGATGGACACGGAAACGCCGCAGCGTGCGCCGTCGAAGCCGTTGGCGGACGAGTCATAACCGATGCCCAGGATGGTCTCGCGGACGATCTGCGGGATTTCGACGTAAGCGTCGGTGGTGACTTCGCCGGCCACGTGGACCAGGCCGGTGGTGGCCATGGTCTCGACGGCGACGCGGGACTCGGGGTCCTTGTCCAGCAGGGCGTCCAGGATCGCATCACTGATCTGGTCACAGATCTTGTCCGGGTGCCCTTCAGTCACCGACTCCGAAGTGAAGAGCCGAAGCGCGGCGGGTGCTGACCCGTGGGATTCTGGAATGTGCAGCGGTAAAGTCACTCAACTACCTTACTGGTTGGCAAACGGCGGGGCGGCAGCGTGTGTCCCCATGCTAAGGAGACGTTGCTAACGGCCGTCAGGTTCGCGGAAAGACGCGGCTCAGTTCGGAACCGATCCGGTCAATGACAATGGCGGCGACGTCCTGCTTGGAGCCGGAGGCGGACTGGGGTTCGGAGCCTGCCCGCGAGAGGATGACCACGGAGTTCTGGTCCTGGCCAAAGACCTTGTCCGCGCCCACGTGGTTCACCACCAGCAGGTCGCAGCCCTTGCGCTTGAGCTTTGCTTCGGCGTAGGAGAGCACATCGCCCTGCTCGTCGCCGGTCTCGGCGGCGAAGCCCACCACAATCTGGCTGCTGCCGGCGGCGTCGCGCACTGCGACGAGCTCGTGCAGAATGTCGGGGTTGCGGACCAGCGTGATCACGGGGTCAGCGGCGTCGTCGCGTTTCTTGATCTTGCTTCCGGACACCTCCGCCGGGCGGAAGTCGGCCACTGCCGCCGCCATAATCACAACGTCGGACCCGGCTGCCGCTGTCAGCATGACTTCGCGGAGCTGCAGGGCCGTTTCGACGGCGATGACTTCAACGCCCGCCGGGGCGGGCACCTCCATGTGGGCGGCCACGAGCCGCACGGTGGCTCCGGCGTCGCGGGCGGCCGCGGCCAGCGCCACACCCTGCTTGCCCGAGGAGCGGTTGCCCAGGAACCGGACGGGATCCAGGGGCTCCCGCGTTCCGCCGGCACTGATGGTCACGGTACGGCCGGCCAGCGGCAACCCGGCGTCCGACCGGAGCCCTTGGGCCAGGGCCAGGGCGGCTTCGAAGATGGCTTCAGGCTCGGGCAACCGGCCGGGACCTGAATCGCTGCCGGTCAGCCGCCCGCTGGCGGGTTCCAGGACCGTCACGCCGCGGCTGCGCAGAGTTTCGACGTTGGCCTGGGTGGCCGCATTCTGCCACATTTCGGTGTGCATGGCCGGGGCAAACAGCACCGGGCCGCTCGCCATCAGGAGCGTGTTGGTCAGCAGGTCGTTGGCCTGCCCGGTAGCGGCACGGGCCAGAAGGTCGGCCGTGGCCGGCGCCACCACGATCAGGTCTGCCTCATGGCCGAGCCGGACGTGCTTCACCTGCTCGACGTCGTCGAAGACGCTGTTGGTCACCGGGTTTCCGGACAGGGCCTCCCAGGTGGCCACGCCGACAAAGCGGGTGGCAGCGTCCGTGGGGATGACGGTGACGTCATGGCCGGCTTCAGTAAAAAGCCGGAGGAGTGATGCCACCTTGTAGGCGGCGATCCCTCCCCCGACTCCGAGGACTATGCGCACGTGAACTCCGTCAGCAGGCAGTCTGTTTACTCTGCAGAGGTTACTCTGCAGCTTCGATCGGCGTGGAAACCAGCTTGCCCTCGTTGATCTCGCGCAGGGCGATGGACAGCGACTTCTCGTTCAGCTTGGTGTCAACCAGCGGGCCGACGTACTCGAACAGGCCCTCGTGCAGCTGTGCGTAGTAGGCGTTGATCTGGCGTGCACGCTTGGCACCGAAGATCACCAGGCCGTACTTGGAATCGGCTGCTTCGAGCAGCGAATCGATCGGCGGGTTGATGATGCCTTCAAGGTTCGTGGACACGAATTCTCCAAATTTCTAGCGGGCTGACGGCGTCTGCGACTGGCGCGGATGCGGCGTGAGCCCCATGAGTGAAACAAGCTCGTCCGCTGCCCGGCGGACGTCGTCATTGATGACGGTGTGGTCGAACTCCGGTTCAGCAGCAAGTTCTACTTTACCGGTTTCCAGCCGGCGCTGCTGTTCCTCGGCCGATTCCGTGCCCCGGCCCACCAGCCGGCGCACCAGTTCTTCCCAGCTGGGCGGTGCCAGGAACACGAACTGGGCATCCGGAACGGCCTTCTTCACCTGCCGGGCCCCCTGCAGGTCGATCTCCAGCAGCACGGACCGGCCTTCGGCGATGGCCTGGTTGACGGTGCTCTTCAGGGTTCCGTAGGTGTTCTGCCCGTGCACCACTGCCCATTCGAGGAATTCGCCGGCCGCCACGAGGGACTCGAACTCCTCCTTGGACTTGAAGTAGTAGTGCACGCCGTCGATCTCGCCGGGCCGCGGGGCCCGGGTAGTGGCCGAAACGGACAGCCAGACCTCGGGGTAGGTGTCGCGGATATAGGTGGACACGGTGCCTTTGCCAACAGCCGTAGGACCAGCGAGGACTGTCAGTCCGGGTTTGTTGCTCACGTATTCCTTTGGGCGGTCTACAGATGACTCTGTTCGGATAAAGCTATTTCTCGTTCATAAAATCTACCAGCGCCCGGCGCTGGTGGATGCCCAGGCCCCGGACCCTGCGGGACGCGGCGATGCCCAGGCTGTCCATGATGGCCGCGGCCCGGACCTTCCCGATCCCCGGCAGTGCCTCGAGGAGTTCCGAAACGCGCATGCGCGCTATGGCCTCCTCGGTGCCGCCGGAGTCCAGGATCTGGGCCACGGTCAGCTCTCCGGATTTGAGCCGTTCCTTGGCTGAGGCCCTGGCAGCCCTTGCCGCCGCGGCCTTCCTGAGTGCGTCGGAACGTTCCTGCGGTGACAAGGGTCGCAAGCTCACGGTCATTCCCCTGGGGTCAGCCAACGGATCCGCGGCCGGCGGCGTTGGAGCAGCCACGGATTTGTCCTGAACCTACTCCCTGCCGGCCGGAGAAATCAATGGACTATTCGGACCGGAGCCCCGCGAGGGTGCGCTGGGCCGCCTCGGTCAGCGCCCGGACGCCGGGGCCGGCCTTGAGGATGTCCCGGCTGGACGTTCCCAGGACCTGGGGGTACGCGGCGCCGAAGGTCCTCCGGAGGTCTGCCGGAGTTGCCCCCTGCGCGCCCAGTCCAGGGGCGAGGATCGGCCCGCGGACGGCCCCGAGGTCAAGCTGCAGGTCCGTCAGCGCGGTCCCCACGGTGGCTCCCACCACGAGGCCCACCGACCCCAGGGCGCCGGAGTACCGTTCGTTCTCCGCCGCGGCGGCCTGGACGATCCGGCGCGCCACGGAATCGCTTCCGCCCACGTGCTGCACCGAGGCGCCTTCCGGGTTGGAGGTCAGCGCCAGGACAAACACGCCGCGGCCGTGCCCGGCTGCGAGATCCAGGGCCGGCCGGAGGGACTCGAAACCCAGGTACGGGCTCAGCGTCACGGAATCCGCGGCGAGGGCAGAGCCGTCACTGAGCCAGGCGTCGGCGTACGCGGCCATGGTGGAGCCGATGTCCCCGCGCTTGGCGTCGGCGATGGTCAGCACCCCCTCGTCCCGCGCCGTGGCGAGAACCTCTTCGAGGACTGCCATGCCGGCCGAGCCGTGGCGTTCGTACAGCGCCACCTGCGGCTTGACCGCGGCAGCGAGCGAAGACACGGCCTCCAGCGCGGTGAGCGAAAAGCGCCTCAGGCCCGCGGCGTCGTCGTTCAGGCCCCAGCTGGCCAGGAGGGCGGGGTGGGGATCAATCCCGACGCACAACGGACCGCGGTCCGCCATGGCCCGGCCCAGCCGGGAGCCGAACGACTCCCGGCCGGCGCCTGCGGCAGCGTTCCCTGCCTCAGGCATTCTGCTCTGCCGGGCTCTGCGCGGCGGCCTTCTTCAGGGCGGCCTCCTGCGACGCAAGGAGAGCTGCTGCATGCTCCTGCAGGCTGGTCACGGACCAGGCGTAGGTGCGCAGGGCCTCGATGGCCTGGACGGCGGCGTTGAACTCGGCCACGGTGGTGATGCAGGGGATGCCGATGGACGTGGCGGCGGCCCGGAGTTCGTAGCCGTCGCTGCGGGCCTCGCCGCCGGACGGGGTGTTGAACACCATGTCGATTTCGCCCGCAATCACGAGGTCGGCAATGGTGCCTTCACCTTCGGCGCTGCTGCCCTCGGCCACCTTGCGCACCGGGGTGGCCTGGATGCCGTTGCGGCGCAGGACGTCGGCGGTGCCGCCGGTGGAAACGATCTCGAAGCCGAGGTCGGAGAGGCGCTTGACGCCCATGATCACCGAACGCTTGTCGCGGTTGGCGACGGACACGAAGACCTTGCCTTCGGTGGGCAGCGCGTTGTTGGCCGCCGCCTGGCTCTTGGCGAAGGCGGTGTCGAAGTGCTTGTCGATGCCCATGACCTCGCCGGTGGAGCGCATTTCCGGCCCGAGCAGCGAGTCCACGACCTTGCCCTCCGGGGTGCGGAAGCGGCTGAACGGCAGGACCGCTTCCTTGACGGAGACGGGCGCGTCCAGCGGCAGCGTGGAGCCGTCGCCGGTTTCCGGCAGCATCTTGTACGCGCTGCGGAGCTGGCCGATGGTCACGCCGGTTCCGATCAGGGCAGCGGCCTTGGCCATCTGCACGCCGGTGGCCTTGGACACGAACGGCACCGTCCGGGAGGCGCGCGGGTTGGCTTCCAGGACGTACAGGACGTCCGAGGCCAGCGCGAACTGGATGTTGATGAGGCCGCGGACACCCACGCCTTCGGCGATGGCGCGGGTGGCGGTGCGGACGCGATCCAGCACGTTGTTGCCCAGGGTGATGGGCGGCAGGACGCACGCGGAGTCGCCGGAGTGGACGCCGGCCTCTTCGATGTGTTCCATGATGCCGCCGAGGTACATGTCCGTGCCGTCGAAGAGGGCGTCGACGTCGATCTCGACGGCGTCCTCGAGGAACCGGTCGATCAGCACCGGGTGCTCGGCGGTGATCTCGGTGGCGTTGGCGATGTAGCGGGACAGGTTCGGCTCGTCGTAGACGATCTCCATGCCGCGGCCGCCCAGGACGTAGGACGGGCGGACCAGGACAGGGTAGCCGATCTCGTCGGCGATCTTCTTGGCGTCCTCGAAGGACACGGCGGTGCCGTTCTTCGGGGAAACCAGGCCGGCTTCGTCCAACACGCGGGCGAAGGCGCCGCGGTGCTCGGCGAGGTCGATCGCCTCGGGTGAGGTGCCGAGGATGGGCACGCCGGCGTCGGCCAGCTGCTGGGCCAGCTTCAGCGGGGTCTGGCCGCCGAGCTGGACGAAGACGCCCATCACGCCGCCGGTGCGTTCCTCGGCCGCGATGACTTCGAGGACGTCCTCGAGGGTCAGCGGCTCGAAGTACAGCCGGGTGGAGATGTCGTAGTCGGTGGAGACGGTTTCCGGGTTGCAGTTGACCATGACGGTCTCGTAGCCGGCCTTGCGCAGCGCCATGGAGGCGTGGACGCAGGAGTAGTCGAACTCAATGCCCTGGCCGATGCGGTTGGGCCCGGAGCCGAGGATGAGGATGGACGGCTTGGAGTGCAGCGCAACCTCGTCCTCCTCGTCGTAGGCCGAGTAGTGGTACGGCGTGTAGGCGGCGAACTCGGCGGCGCAGGTGTCCACGGTCTTGTAGACCGGGCGGATGCCCAGCGCCTGGCGGACGCCGCGGACCACGGCCTCGGAGTTGTGGGTCAGCGAGCCGATCTGTTCGTCGGAGAAGCCGTGGCGCTTGGCGTTGCGGAGCATGTCCGCGGTGAGGGCGCCGGAGCGGCGGATCTCCTGCGAGATCTCGTTGAGCAGCTGGAGCTGGTCCAGGAACCAGGGGTCGATCTTGGTGGCCTCGTGCAGTTCCTCCACGCTGGCTCCGCCGAGCAGGGCGCGCTGCACCTGGTGCAGGCGGTCCGTCGTCGGGCGCTTGGCCTTCTCGATGAGCTCCGGGACTTCCCATTCGGGGACCGAGCTGAAGTCCAGCTGCGAGCCCTTCTGTTCGAGGGAGCGCAGCGCCTTCTGCAGGGCTTCGGTGAAGTTGCGGCCCATGGCCATGGCCTCGCCCACCGACTTCATGGTAGTGGTGAGGGTGTTGTCCGCCGCGGGGAACTTCTCGAACGCGAACCGCGGGACCTTGACCACCACGTAGTCGAGCGTTGGCTCGAAGGAGGCGGGGGTCTTCTGCGTGATGTCGTTCGGGATCTCGTCCAGGGTGTAGCCGAGCGAGAGCTTCGTGGCGATCTTGGCGATGGCGAAGCCGGTGGCCTTGGATGCCAGCGCCGAGGAGCGGGAGACGCGCGGGTTCATTTCGATGACCACGACGCGGCCGGTTGCGGGGTCGATGGCGAATTGGATGTTGCAGCCGCCGGTGTCCACACCGACCTCGCGGATGACCGCGATGGAGATGTCGCGGAGCCGCTGGTATTCGCGGTCGGTGAGGGTCAGTGCCGGGGCCACGGTGATGGAGTCGCCGGTGTGCACGCCCACGGGATCGAAGTTCTCGATGGAGCAGACGACAACCACGTTGTCGTTCTTGTCCCGCATCATCTCGAGCTCGTATTCCTTCCAGCCGAGGATGCTCTCTTCGAGCAGCACCTCGCTGGTGGGGCTGTACTGCAGGCCCTGGCCGACGATGCGGCGGAGGTCCTCTTCGTTGTACGCCAGGCCGGAACCGAGGCCGCCCATGGTGAATGACGGGCGGACCACCATGGGGTAGCCGAGGTCGTCGGCAGCCTTCAGGGCCTCGTCCATGGTGTGGATGATGTGGCTGCGGGCGGATTCGGCGCCGCAGCGCTCCACGACGCCCTTGAACTTTTCGCGGTCCTCGCCGAGCTCGATCGCCGCGATGTTCGCGCCGATCAGTTCCACGTTGTACTTCTCCAGCACACCGTTCTTGTCCAGCGCGATGGCGGTGTTCAGCGCCGTCTGGCCGCCCAGGGTGGGCAGCACCGCGTCCGGGCGTTCCTTGGCGATGATCTTCTCCACCACCTCGGGGGTGATGGGTTCGATGTAGGTGGCGTCGGCGAACTCCGGGTCGGTCATGATGGTGGCCGGGTTGGAGTTGACGAGGATGACGCGAAGGCCTTCCTCCTTGAGGACGCGAAGGGCCTGCGTGCCGGAGTAGTCGAATTCAGCGGCCTGGCCGATGACGATCGGGCCGGAACCGATGACCAGGACGCTCTTAAGGTCAGTTCTCTTGGGCATTACTTCTTGTCCTCAGTCTTGTTGTCTGTCGTGTTCGGCTCGGCCTGGTTCTGCTGGGCGTCCACGGGTTCCTTGGACAGGTTGGCCGTGCGGCCGTCCCGGGTACCTTCCATCAGCTCGATAAAACGGTCGAAGAGGTAGGCCGCGTCGTGCGGGCCGGCGGCGGCTTCGGGGTGGTACTGGACCGAGAAGGCCGGGATGTCCAGGCAGGCCAGCCCTTCCACGACCTCGTCGTTCAGGCTGACGTGGCTGACCTCGACACGGCCGTAGCGCTCTTCCGGCGCCTTGGTGGGGCCGTCCAGCGGGGCGTCGACGGCGAAGCCGTGGTTCTGCGAGGTGATCTCCACCTTGCCCGTGCGGCGGTCCATGACCGGCTGGTTGATGCCGCGGTGGCCGTAGCGCAGCTTGTAGGTGCCGAAGCCAAGGGCGCGGCCCAGGATCTGGTTGCCGAAGCAGATGCCGAAGTAGGGCAGCTTCTCGTCCAGGACGGTGCGGAGCAGCTTGACCTGGTTGTCGGCGGTGGCGGGGTCACCAGGGCCGTTTGACATGAAGAATCCGTCGGGGCTGACGGCCTTGACGTCGTCGATGGTGGCGGTGGCGGGCAGCACGTGCACGCGGACCCCGCGCTCGGCGAACCGCACCGGCGTCATGGCCTTGATGCCGAGGTCGATCGCCGCGATGCTGAAGCGCGCGTCGCCGTCCCAGCCGTGGTCCTTGGGCTCCACCACGTAGGCTTCCTCGATGCTGACTTCCTCGGCGAGCCGGGCGCCTTCCATCGGCTCGCTGGCGAGCACGGCGTCGACGAGTTCCTTGTCCGTGGCCTTGGTTGCCTCGCCGGAGAAGATGCCGGCGCGCATGGTCTTGTGCTCGCGCAGGTGCCGGGTGATGGCCCGGGTGTCCACGCCCTGGATGCCGACGATGCCCTGTTCGACGAGTTCGTCGTCGAGGCTGCGTTCGGAGCGCCAGTTGGACGGGCGGCGGGCGGCGTCACGGACGATGTAGCCGGCCACCCAGATGCGGCGGGATTCGGCGTCCTCGCTGTTCACACCGGTGTTGCCGATGTGCGGGGCCGTCTGCACCACCAGCTGGCGCGCGTAGGACGGGTCGGTAATGGTCTCCTGGTAGCCGGTCATGCCGGTGGCGAAGACCGCTTCTCCCAGGGCGGTGCCCTGCGCGCCGTAGCTGCGGCCGCGGAAGATGCGGCCGTCTTCGAGCACCAGGACGGCGGGGGCGGATGCTGCGGCCTGCGGCGCAGTTCCTGCGTTTACTGTCACTTCGGTTTCCGTCACTTTATTACTTTCCACTATGGGCACCTGCCTGGGGGCCTGGGGAGATCATTTCCTGAAGTTGTTGGAGGACTGCCGGCTTGTCCGCGGCGCGGCGGGTGCGGAAGCCGGTGTCCAGGGCGTGGGTTCCGAGCGTCCAGCTGAGGATCAGCAGCCCGTCCTTTTCCACGAATTTACCGGCCATGCCGCTGTCCTGCCGGACGCCGGCCAGTGAGGCCGCCGGGATGAACAGCGGCCGCGCGCCGGAGCGGTCCAGGAGCACGCCTTCCGGATGGATGGAAAGCTCCGCGTTGGTGCGGATGCCGAGGCCGTGCACGGCGATCCTGTCCAGCCAGTCACCCGCGGTGGTGGAAGCCACGTACTGGCCGTCCGCCGAAATCAGCGGCTGGCCCAGCTCGTCGGGGACTGCCGGCAGCTGCTCGATGCCGGACTGGCGCCGCAGCCGGCCGCGCCAGCCGATCCAGATCAGGACAAAAACGACGGCGACGACCGCCAGCATCGCAAGTCCGGGAAGGACTTTTTCCATCAGTTGGCACCTGCTGCGCCGGCAACCGGCGCTTCCGACCGGTAGCGGTAGGGCGTGTTGAGCTTGCCGTCCAGGACTGTGGGGTGGCCCTTGAAGAACGTGGCCACCACCTTGCCCGGAAGCTCCATGCCGCGGAACGGCGAGTTGCGTCCCATCGTTGCCATCGCGGAGGGGTCCACGGTCCAGCGCGCGGCCGGATCCACCAGGACGATGTTGGCGGGTTCGCCCTTCTCGAGCGGCCGGCCCTGGTCCGTAAGCCGCCCGATGCCGGCCGGCGCGGTGGAGGTGACCCGGGCGAAGTCGGCCCAGGTCATCAGGCCGGTTTCGATCATGGCGTGCTGGACGACGGACAGGGCGGTTTCCAGGCCGGTCATGCCCATGGCCGCCTGCGCCCACTCGCACTCCTTGTGCTCGCTCGGGTGCGGGGCGTGGTCGGTGCCGACGACGTCGATGGTGCCGTCGGCCAGGCCGGCGCGCAGGGCCTGGACGTCGTCGTTGGTGCGCAGCGGCGGGTTGACCTTGTAGACGGGGTCGTAGCTGCGGACCAGGTCATCGGTGAGGAGCAGGTGGTGCGGGGTCACCTCGGCAGTGACATTGATGCCGCGGCTCTTGGCCCAGCGGATGATCTCGACCGAGCCTGCGGTGGACACGTGGCAGACGTGCAGCCTGGAACCGACGTGCTGGGCCAGGAGCACGTCGCGGGCGATGATGCTTTCCTCGGCCACTGCCGGCCAGCCGGTCAGGCCGAGGACGGCGGAGACCTGCCCTTCGTTCATCTGGGCGCCGGCGGTGAGGCGCGGTTCCTGCGCATGCTGGGCCACCACGCCGTCGAACGCCTTGACGTACTCGAGGGCGCGGCGCATCAGGACCGGATCGTGGACGCAGATGCCGTCATCGGAGAACATGCGGACCCGGGCGCGGGAGTCTGCCATGGCGCCGAGCTCGGCGAGCTGTTCGCCGGCGAGGCCCACGGTGACGGCGCCCACCGGGCGGACGTCCACCCAGCCGGCGGCCTTGCCCAGGCTGTAGACCTGCTCGACGACGCCGGCGGTGTCCGCCACCGGGGTGCTGTTGGCCATGGCGTGCACGGCCGTGAAGCCGCCCAGGGCTGCGGCGCGGGTGCCGGTTTCCACCGTTTCGGCGTCTTCGCGGCCCGGTTCGCGCAGGTGCGTGTGGACGTCCACCATGCCCGGCAGGGCGACGAGGCCGGCCGCGTCGATTACCGTGGCGCCGTCCGCGGCGATGCCTGTTCCGCGGGCGGTGATCACGCCGTCGCGGATGAGCAGGTCCTCGGCGTCGCCGCCCAGGATCGCGGCGCCCCGGATCAGGTACGTGGTTTCTTCAGCCATCAGTTGCTCTCCTTCAGGGTGGCGGCTGGTTCACGGGTGTCCCCGGAGAGCAGCAGGTACAGGGCGGCCATGCGGATCGAGACGCCGTTCTTCACCTGTGCGAGCACGGTGGAACGGGGCGAATCGGCTGCGGCTGCGGAAATTTCCAGGCCCCGGTTCATCGGGCCGGGGTGCATGATGATGGTGTCCTTCAGGCCCAGTCTGTCCAGGGCCCGAAGCCTGTTGTCGTCAAAACCCCAGCGGCGGGAGTACTCCCGGGTGGAGGGGAAGAACGAGGCGTTCATCCGTTCGCCCTGGACGCGGAGCATCATCACCGCGTCGACGCCCTTTTCCAGGGTCTCGTCCATGTCGTAGCTGATGCTGCAGGGCCAGTGTTCGACGCCGATGGGCAGCAGGGTGGGCGGCGCCACCAGGGTGACGTCGGCACCCAGCGTGCGCAGCAGCCAGACGTTGGACCGCGCCACGCGGGAGTGCAGGACGTCGCCGGCGATGGCGACGCGCATGCCCTGCAGGTCCGCCCCCGTGGAGGGCAGGCCGGAGAGCTTGGTCCAGTGCCGGCGCATGGTGAACGCGTCCAGCAGTGCCTGGGTAGGGTGTTCGTGGGTGCCGTCACCGGCGTTGATGACGGCGGCGTCGATCCAGTCCGTGGCTGCCAGCCGGTGCGGAGCACCTGAGGCCCAGTGGCGGATAACGACGGCGTCGGCCCCCATCGCGGACAGTGTCTGGGCGGTGTCCTTGAGTGACTCCCCCTTGGAGACCGAGGATCCCTTGGCGGCGAAGTTGATGACGTCAGCGGAGAGCCGCTTGGCTGCGGCTTCGAACGAAATGCGGGTCCTGGTGGAATCCTCGAAGAAGAGGTTCACCACGGTCCGTCCGCGCAGGGCGGGAAGCTTCTTGACCTCGCGCTCCCCCACGCTCGACATCTCTTCGGCGGTGTCGAGGATGCGGACGGCGTTGGCCAGGCTGAGGTTTTCGGTGGAGAGCAGGTGCTTCATGCGCCGCCCTCGATTACCACTTCGTTGACCGCCTGGCCGTCGACGGCGTCGGTCTCCTCAAGCCGGACCCGGACCTTTTCGGCGGAGGACGTGGGCAGGTTCTTGCCCACATGGTCGGCGCGGATGGGCAGTTCGCGGTGGCCACGGTCGATCAGGACAGCCAGGCGCACGATGCGCGGCCGGCCGAGGTCCACGAGCGCGTCGAGGGCGGCCCGGATGGTCCGGCCGGAGTACAGCACGTCGTCGATCAGCACGACGACCTTGTTGTCGATGCCCGTCAACGGCAGCTGGGTGTGGTGCGGGGGCCTCGTGGGCTGGTGGGAAAGATCGTCCCGGAACATGGTGACGTCCAGCTGCCCGACGATCGCGGCGGCGTCCACTGCGGGATCGGCGGCGGCGATTTTCTGGGCGAGCCGGACTGCAAGCGGGTAGCCGCGGCGGGGAATGCCGAGCAGCACCAGATCCTGGGAGCCCTTGTTGGCCTCGAGGATTTCATGGGCGATCCGAGTGAGGGCACGGTCAATGTCCGCCTGGTTGAGTACAACCCTGGCCGGAACCGGTGCCTGCGTGACATGCGTCATCGCTCGTCTCCCCTTTCCCCGCCTCACGGGACGGAATTAAAAAAGGAACATTTGCCTTCCAAAATTACCACACGGGCGTCTGCCTCCGGCCCCGGCAGAAGGCGTTGTCCGTCACACCGCACTAGGCTCGT
>Ga0256906_1000338_pt1 | contig 17247 bp, 20 predicted proteins | sample MC6MC0744MT_FD_190186 | JGI IMG/M metagenome (GOLD analysis project Ga0256906, IMG submission 190186) | Metatranscriptome of enriched soil aggregate microbial communities from Iowa State University, Ames, United States - MC6-MC0744-MT... | ecosystem: Environmental > Terrestrial > Soil >... | reverse complement strand
CTGTTAACAGACTAAGAAAAGTAATTCCTAATAGAAATATCAAATTCGAGACAATTGCAGGCGATTTTGATTATAAAATTTTAATGAGCAAAGATATTGAGTATGTGAATCGTAAAGTTGTAGAAACATATCGCAAATTAAACAGAACCAAAGAGTTCCTAATTAGAAGTGCAAATATTAAAGATAAATCTGAAGGACTTCTATATGTTTATAAATATATTAGAGATGAGCTATCAAAAGTTGAATCGGATGAACACAAGGTCGTTAACGTTTTAGTTAAAGAGCTATTCAATAACACTAAATCACCAAATAAAACTACATTATGGAATTGTTATGGCGATATTCTTGTATCAAACATTCGTGAAAATCTAAAAGGTACTAAGCAATGCGATTACTGCGGAGTTAGAATTGAAGTAGTTAATAACAGAGTGAAATATTGTAATGAATGTTGGAAAGAGAGGCAACGTGAACTATGGAGAGAAAATAAACAAGAGAAAAGAAAGTTGTCCAAGTTTAGAAGTCCTATAAACCATTGATATATCAACATCTAAGCTAGATTTGTAAGTTGATAGCACCTTATGAACATCGTCATATCAACGTTTATGAGCGTTTTTCCTAAATATTCGTTAAAGGAATAAAAAAACTAAAGTACAAAGAAAAATGGTTCATCCCCCTTTTTTAATTTTAAAAATACATAATACAACAAATGAATAAAAGGAGAAATCAAATTATGACTAAACAAAAAGTAAATGTAACGGAATTAGGTAAATTAACAAAGGAAGCTTTTGAAGCCAAAGGTTTTGAAATTGAATCAAAAGAATCAAAAACTTATGTAGAAACTGTATTTGAGATTATTCGTGAACGCCTACTGGCAGGTGATGATATTGATATCTTTGGGTTTGGTAAATTAGAAAATAAAACTCGTGCTGCACGTAAAGGGCGAAACCCTCAAACTGGAGTAGAAATTGACATTGCAGAAAAACGAGCAATTGGTTTCAAACCTCTCGGTGAATTAAAGAAACAACTTAATCCTTAATTTTTAATGCATGGCAAATTAATACAGGCGTTTTAAATACAAAATGGAGTTAGTGGTAGGGTTCTCCTCTACTCTTCTCTATTAATTAGATTTTAATTAAATAATCCTATCTGTAAAAACAGGACACTTAGTTCTTTAGAATTTTGCAGATAGGATTATTTTTGTACTTTTGATAATACGGAGAAAAGGATGATATTTTATGGCTAAAATAAAAAAGAATTACGAATTTAAAAATGCTGAAGTAAATTTAGAAGAAGGTTTAATTTACGAATATGGTAAAACTGATGATGATCTACAAACTCCCTCATTAAATGAAGTGCTAAAAGAATTAGCTTCTTGTGGACGTACTGATTTTTCTATTAATACAACTACTACCCCTACTCCAATTGAAGATTAAGGAGTGATTAAATGTTAAATAAACTCCAAAATGAAAGCAGTTTAGATTGGAAATATCGATTAATTGAAGAAAAATTAACTGGTGTTATTAATGATGATTGGCAAGATATCGTAGAAGCGTTGAATCTCAACATGCATCGAGACACACTACGTAAAGGTTCAATTTTCTTCTTAGAAATCAAAGAGTATTTTGAAAAGAAATTTAAGGATGGAATGTCTAATGAACAATTAGACGAAATGAAACAACTAGAAAAAGAATTATTCAAACTAAAAGTTCAATTATCAGATGAGCGTAGAGAAATTCGTAAGTATATGACTCATGAAGCACGGTTGGAGAATTTATTGCGTAAGTTATTAGATGATATTAAAGATGATATGAATAACAAACCTCTAAAGTGGGTCAAGCCTCTCCCTTCACCTACCTCAAATGGAGCATTAACTTTATTATTGAGTGACTTACATAAAGGAATGGTAACAGATAACCATTGGAACAAATATAATGATGAAATTTTCTATGAACGCCTTAATCAAGTGCGAAGCGAAGTTCTCGAATACAAAGAATTATTAAACGTAAAAGAAATTCATGTATTTGAACTTGGCGATGTTATCAGTGGATGTATTCATAGGTTAACTAAACTTAGTGAGACTGAAAATGCAGTCACTTCCACTCAAAAAGTTGCTGAAGCATTGAGTGAATTAGTATCAGTTTTAGCTAATAATTTTGAAATAGTTCATTATTATAATGTAAAAGGAAATCATGATCGTGTTGCAGCTCGTAAAGAAGAGGAAGTTCGCACAGAGTCATTCCATAGTTTTATTATGTGGTACATGGAAATGAGATTAGAAAAATTTGAAAATGTTATTTTCCATAAAAATGATATCGATAGTGAAATTATTGTTGCTGAAATACTTGGTAACAAATATTACGGAGTTCATGGTCATTTAGATAGTGTAAATACTGTAATAAGTAACTTATCTTTAATGTTAGATAAACCTAAAGCTATTTTTGCTGGACATATACATAAGAATTTTGAAAATGAAGTGCATGGTGTTGATTTAATTGTTAACGGTTCTTTTGGTGGAGTAGATGATTATGCTAAGGACGGTAGAATGACTAGTAAAGCGCATCAAAAACTACTTTGGATTACTGAGAAAGGACGTAGAGGTACTTTCTTTATAGAATTCAATTAGGTGATACATATGAAAAACTTAATATTTGAAATCAAATTTACTGCTTTTATGTACATACAGGAATTAAAAATTTTATTAAAACGGTTATTTTATTTAAAATAATACATAATTACATTTATATTTTCAGTTAATTTAATTGATTATTCATAGAAATCTCTCCTTTTAGCACATCTATTTAAGTTTAATACTTTCATAGGTGTGTCATAAAGCAGAAATGCTTGTTGAGTAGGAATATTAGGAAGTCATGAGCCTGATACACAGTGCGTCCTCCATCGTACTTCCCTGCTCTATTTTTATTTTAGTGGAGGTAATACATAGTTTTATGGAGGATATTAAAGATGGTGTTAATTAGTACTACTGCAACAGTTAGATGGAACGGTTCAACAAGAAAACATTATGAAGGTTTAGGTTATATTTGGGGAGGTCAGAATAAATGGTTTGAAGTTAAAATCGAAGACCTAATGAAAACATCTCCGATTAAAATAAACGTCAAATGTGACTATTGTAAGGAAAGCTTCATGAAGCCTTATAGAAATTTATTCAAAGAACGAGAAATTATAGATAAAGATTGTTGTTCAAATAGATGTTGTATGAAATTAAAGGGTGAGGAAGTTAGCTTAGTGAAATACGGACATAAAAGCTACGCTTCTACTGACGAAAGTAAATCGTATAAAAGAAAATTACATCAAACTTCTAAAGAAGAAGTTATAGAATTAGCAGGGTCAAAAGGAATAACAATATTAAATATTGACGAATACGAAAATGATAGGACTAGATTGATGGTAATATGTAGTAAGCATTCTGACAAAGGCGCACAAGATACTAATTTTGCTAATATTAAAAAGAATGTTCACTGCTGTAAATACATAAGACATGATAACGATTCGCAGAAGTTGGACAGTCGAGTAGTGATAGATGCATTTATAGCAAAAGATTTAATTCCATTATTTGAAGTAGAAGATTATCAAAACAATGGAACACCTCTACCCTACCATTGCCCAAAACACATAGGTGTCGGAGTACAGTTTAGAACCTATGCAAATTTAACAAATCAACGTGTAGATGGATGTTATTATTGCGCTAAAGAGAAAGCAGGAGACAATCATAGGGTTAGTTTCGATAAAATAAAAGAGAAATTCCTAGAAAAAGGATTAGAAATATTAGATGGTGAAGTTTATAAAAATAAAGAAGAACATTTAAGGTGTAGATGCATTCACCATCCTGATAAAATTCTACTTAGAAGTTATGGTACTGTCAGAAATACAAAAGAACCATGTCCTAATTGTAGGAATGAAAAGTCATTATCAGATTTAAGTAGATTCTTAAGAAGTACAATAATTAGTTGGAGAAATGCCTCAGAAAAGAATTGCAACTATGAATGTATTTTGACGGGTTCAAAAGATTATGACGTACATCACTTGTACTCATTCTCAAGTATCATAAAAGATACGTTAGAATATTTAAAAATAGATATCAATGATTATAATTCTGATGACATAATTGCTATCAAGAAAGAATTTATAAAAAGGCATGAAGAATTGTTAGGTGTATGCTTGGATAAAAAACTACATATTTTATTTCATCAAATATATTCAAAAGAAAATAATACATATGAGCAATTTGAAGAATTTAAAAATAATTACATATTCGGATCATACGAGAATGTCATTTGATTGACATTCTTTTTATTTTGAGAAATGAGGTGATTGTATTTGTCTGCAATTCAAGATAAAGATAAATATAAGAACTGTTCTATGTGCGGAGATAATAAACGTCTAACTGATTATTATAAATCTTATAGTAATATGGATAAGATTGATGAACGTTTACGTGTCTGTAAGAAATGTTTAAAAGATAATACCGATATCGATAACGTTGATAGTGTAAAGAACACTTTGAGACAAGTAGATAAACCATTCAATATATATCTATTTGAATCTGCTTTAACTAAACCAGACGTAATTGGAGAGTATTTTAAGCTTATTAATGCTAAAGACTTTAGATATGACACATGGGAACAAAGTATTTTCAGTAAAGAAGAGAAAAATGAAGTTTTATTAACAGATGAAGATAAGATGAATATGCTTGCTGAAACGAAAAACAATTATAGTAAATCAAATTTCATTTTAACAGAAGAGATTATGGATAAGTGGGGATATGGTTACACCGAAGAAGAATATCATAGTTTTGAAAAGAAATATGATAAGTTAATTCGAAATTATGGCGAAAAAACAGCACTCCATACAGAAGGACTACTCATTTATATTCGATTCCGTGTCAAAGAAGAAACGGCTACAGCTAGAGGAGATGTGAAAGAGGCAAAAGAATGGGGTCAATTAGCTCAAAAGCAAGCCGTAGATGCTAAAATTAATGTCTCTCAATTAAGTAAGAGTGACATTAGTGGTGGTGTAGATGTTTTATCTCAGCTATTTGAAGCAGTAGAAAGCGAAATAGGCGTAATTCCCCTTCTCCCTAAAGTCACAGAACAACCATATGATGATGCTGATTTGATTATTTGGGCGATTATTAACTATTACAGAAGATTGGAAGATAAATCTAAAGTTCAGTACAAAGACATATATGAATTTTATGATGAGATGCTTTCTGAGCATTTTTCTACTCATGGTTATACAGAAAGTGAAATTGAAGAGTTTAAGGTTAAGAGAAGTAATGTCTTTAGGGATTTAGAAAATGTTTATAAAGAGCCGTTGTATGAAGGTGATGAATAATGGCTAGTTATAGTAATTTTACTTCAAAAAACAAAAAACATTCTAATGATAGAAATGACATATATGAATCAGCATTTACTTCTCCTGTAAATCCTACTGATAACTCTAACTTAATAACAAGAAATATAAATAAGTGGGCTGAATTTTGTTCATTTATTAGATTTTACCCTGATATATTTTACGATATGCTGAAACCAGATACAGGTGGAATTGAATTAGATTTATACCAACGAATTATGATGCGTACTTTAAGTAGATTTCAAGAAAACTACTTTTGTATTCCTCGTGGTGGTAGTAAAACATTGACTCAAATTATGGTAGCTTACCACACTGCAATTTGTTTTCCTAACATTACTTTAGCTATTACGGCAAGTACAAAGGAGTCAGCAGTAAAAATATGGAAAGAGAAACACGACGAAATATTAAGATTTTATCCATCAATTAAAGATGAAATTAAAACAGAAAACTTCTCAAAAGATAGTGGTCGTGTAGTATTTCAAAATGGCGCTATTATTGATAATTTAGCTAATGCTCAGTCCTCAAAGGGTTTGCGTAGACGTAGAGGAAGTCTAGAAGAAAGTGCATTAATTGACCGAGATTTATATGAAGACGCAATTGAGCCTATCTTTAACGTTCCCAGAACTACAATGACTGGAGACACTGACCCAACTGAATTAAATGGGCAAATTAACAGATTTTCGACTTCTGGTTATAAAAATAGTGATGAATATGAAAAGATTTTAAAAATGGTTAAAGATACTAGAGATTTAAAAGGTACGTTTGTCTTTGGTTCTGATTGGCGTATACCTATCCATTTCGGAAGACAAAAAATGTCCACTATCAATAAAGCTAGACAAGGAAATGTGACACGATTCCGACAAAATTATCTTTGCGATTGGATCGGAGCCTCGTCAGGAGCGTTAATTAATATCAGTAAGCTAATCAAAGCTAGGACAATCACAATGCCAGAGCTAGAATGCCCTAAAGATAAGAAAGGTAATTTAGCGTTAGCAGAGTATGTAATATCTGTAGATGTTGCTCGTTCATCTTCTGACTCAAACAATAAGAGTGCAATTGTGGTTTTAAAGATAATAAGAAATGCAAACGGGATTATAAGACAAATACATATTGTAAATATAATCACCCCTCCTAATGGATTAAATTACAAGGAGCAAGCGACTATCGTAAAGCAGACTTATTATAAGTATGGTGGGAATTTAGACTTAAATAAATCGAGAGTTAAAGCTGTAGTCATCGATGCGAACTCAATAGGACAAGGGTTAGTTGAAGCCTTATTAGAAGATACCACTGATCCAGAAACAAATGAAGAATTAGGTTGTTGGGGTACTATCAATACTGATGATAAAACTAGCGTACCAAATTCCCCTTCTATTGTTTATTCGTTGAAAGCTCAAGGTATTAACGGTGCAATTATTAGGACATTTATTGACAATGTTGAATCAAATAGACTTAAACTTGTTAAACAGTTTAGCGATATTAAAGAACATTTATCTGAAAATGACCCTAATTCTAGCGAGATTGAAGTGACCTCTGCTCAAACGCAATTATTTATAGATGAGGTTGCGAACTTGAGATTAAAAGAAACTCAAACTACTATTACGGTTGAACAAGTGATTAAGCGTATTGATCGTGACCGTTATTCAGCTACAGCATACGGATTGTATTACATAAGTTTATTTTTAGAAAAAGAATTAGACGAAGACAGTTTTGACGATTACTTATTCTTTATGCAATCAGGATTTTAAATCAAATAAATACATAAAGAAAGGAGGAATAAGGTGTCAGAAGAACACTTAGACAATAGTAAAGAATGGATTGAAGTAGCAGGATTAACGGATTATATAACTCAATATGGCTCTGGTAGTTCTTTAAAGGATATCTCTCTTACTGATTTATATAAATATTTGCAGAACCCCTACTCTAATATTAAAGAAATACAAAAGGCTTCTAAATATTTAACTAATAAACATGGTATCATCAAAGAAGTGTTACGCTCATTAAAATCTCTTCCTACATTAGACTATGTAATTTCTTGGTCTGAAGTAGATGATGAGAAAAAATTACGTAATTATGAGCGAAAAGTTAATGATTTCTTACGTGATATAGATGTTAAATTATTTGTACGAGATGGATTATTTGAAGTTGGTCAAATGGGAACTATCGTTACCTGCTTACGTAATAAAAAATATGTTCAATTTCTAGAATTAGATGATCTTCGAATTAATAGACAACGTAATGGTCGATGGGTTGTTGAGTATGATTTAAAAACCATTCAAAAAATCAAAAGTACAAACGAAAAGTTAGCAGTAATAGAGTCTCTACCAGATGAGGTTTCGATAGCTAAATACAATTTATATGCTAAAAAAGGCGAAGATTATAGATATGTAGAATTAAAGGATGCAGATGTAATTAATATCGATGGAAATCGCAATATGCCTTACGGATTACCTTTAACTATGGGATCATGGTCTGCATTACTACAAAAAGAAATTATAGATCAAGTTGAACGTTCAGTTGCTGACAGATTACTGAAAACAATAGTCATCCTTTCAGCAGGACATTTAGATAAAGAAGGTACTAAACCAGTTCCGAAAGAAGTAATTACGGCTTATTTCAACGAAGTGAGTAAATTATTTAAAAAAAAGAACGGCAGCAACGCTTTCTCTTCTGATGATGGTACGTCAGGGACAGGTACTATTGCTCTCCCCCACTTCTTTAAACTTGACACTTTAGAGGTTAATACAGATTTATTTAAAAAGGAATTGTACGACAAGATTGATAATAGTATTTATTCTAACTTAGGTATCAGTCCTGCTGTTCTATGGGGTGGCGGAGGAAATAATTTTAGTTCTGCAACATTAAATAGTCAGAAATTCTTTAGATATATTCACACATTATTAGAGAAGTTTGAAGTGATAATTAACAGATACATTAAACAAATTCTACCTAAATCAGTTTCATGTATCTTTGTATTTGCTAAGTCTACTATTTTAAATCATGAAAAGTATATTGATAAATACAAAGATTTATATATGCAAACAGGAACATCGAAGTTCTGGTTCGAATCACTTACTGGTCTTCCTTATGAAGATGTTATAAGACAAGCAGAGTATGAACGTAAAGTGTTAAAAACTGAAAATATCATCTATCCTGCCTCCAATGCTTATACTCAAAGTGGAAATAATGAGAATAAAGGTGGCGCACCTACAGTAGATAATCCTACTAATGAAAACACTATAAAATCAAAATCGAGTGGTGGCAATAATAATCCAAAACCATCAACCAGTTAAATGAGGTGAAAATATGCAAGGATACTCCCCTTCTTTTAACGTCAATCATAAGTCAGAATTAGCTTCTAAAATCAAAACTACATTTATTGAATTAGGAGCAAAGAAATCTGAACATCCTGATAAATGTAAATGTAACGAATGTATTAATAAAGAAAATACATAGGCTTTATATTTATAACTTAAAAGGAGGTGAATTGATGACGAAAGATAGGCAATTATTGTCTTCATCTATCATAGAAATTTCAAGCAAAGATAATGTAACAAAAGAAATAACCATGCTTGTTCATAAAATTGATGTAGCAAATGGAAATGGCTTAGATTTTAAAGAGGAATATGTTAACCAATTTAAAGATTCATTAGTAAATAAACCTGTAGTAGCTAAGTACTTACCTATTTCGGATGACTTAGGTGGACATGAACCTATTTTTGATGATAAAGGTAACATCGTAGGTTTGGAGACTATTGCCATTGGCACAATTAAAGAAGCTTGGATTGATGAGTTATCTAATGATTCTACGGTTAAGGCTTTGTATGCTAAGGCTGATTTATGGAATTATAAATATCCAGAAATTATAGCCTGTGTAGAAAAATTATATAACAGTGAAAATGCAGACAGCTCTGTTGAAGTAGAAATCTATTCTTATGGTGAAAACCCTACTCAAGAATATAGATACGCTACAGATTACACATACATAGGAAATGCCTTGTTAGGAAGTAGCATTTCTCCTGCTGACAATGATGCAGGTGTAATTAGCGTTGCTCAAAAAGAAATAGCTACAGCAGTTAAGAAAGATTTAAAAAACATTGAAAATGAAAAGAAAGGAGAAAAAGAATTGGCTGAAAAAGAATTATTTAATAAGGGATATAAAACTAAATTTCATATTGAAGTAAGTGAATTAAGTCATGAAGATATTCGACAACAAATTTATAATGCAATCAATCCTGTTAATCCTGTAACAGAACAACGTTCATATAAGTATTGGATTCGTGAAGTGTTTCAGACATATATTATCGTTGAGGAATGGGATGATTCCAATAAGTTATATAAAATTGACTACACATTAAACGAAGATACCGTCGTATTAGCTTCAGACTATCAACAAGTAGAAATTACTTATCAAATCGTAGGTACAGATATTAGTGGAGAGTTAAGTAAACTACAAACAGAGTTAAGTAGTGCAAAGGAGGAATTGTCTAAAATGGATAAGACAAACGAAGAAAAAGTAGTTGAACTTCAGAACAAAGTTGAAGAACTGGAGGTAAAAGTAGTAGAGTTAAATGCTACTGTTGTTGAACAGCAAGAAGCTAAAACAGTTTTAGAATCTCAAGTGACTGAGTTAAATTCAACTGTTGAAGAACTAGGTAAATACAAGGAACAAGTAGAAACTGCTGAAAAAGATGCTAAATTAACTGAGTTAAATGAAAAGTATTCTAAATTACTTTCAGAAGAAGTATTTAAATCTGAAGATGTTCAGAATGCAATTCAAGAATTAAACACCCAAAAGTTGAATGAGTTTGTAGTAGCTGAGGTTTCTAAAGTAAAAATCTCAGAAGTGGAAGTTAACTCTACAAAGTTAAAAGACGTCATTATTAACGCTAAACAAGGTGAAGATTTGATTCCTCAAGGTATTCTTCAGAAGTATAATATTAAACAATAATATAAAAAATACATAAAATATAAATATAATAAAGGTGGAAAATTAACTTATGGTAAAAAAATATGGTATCGTTCGATTAGATTTAATGGCAGGTCACGCTTATCACTATGATGCAGATACAGAAATTGAAAATGGTACGTTAGTAGAGATTGATTATGCTACAGGTAAAATTGTTCCTACTACTGATCCAACAAAAGATCAGGTATTAGTAGCTTCAGTAACAAACCTATATGATTCAGTTGATGAGTCTGAATTCATCAATGAAGCAAAAGGTATGAAGGTTCGTACATATGAATTCGAGAAAGGTGATATCTTCACTACTACTCAAATTAATTTAACAGGAGATCGTACTACTTTCGCAGCTATTGCTAAAGGCGATTATGCGTCTGGAGTGGTTGGTGGTAAATTTAAATTCACTACTGCGTCACCTACATCTGCTCAAGTATTCCGAGTAGTTGAGCGTACAGTTTTAAATGGACAAGAAGCTGTAGCATTGCAAGTTGAAAAAGCGTAGTAAAAAAATAATCAAATAAATACATAAAATACATTTATAATAAAGGTGGAAAATTAACTTATGGTAAAGTATAAAAAAGTTTTAGAATTATGTTCTGATGTACGAAAAGGTGTATCTTCTATTGAAGGGGTTTCTATTAATGAACGTAAATTAGAATTAGTAGAAATCTTTTCTGAATTAATGAAAGACTACGAAGGAAATAAGAAAGAAATCAATGCTATTATCACTGAAAATGTTGATATTGTATTAGAATCAAAATTACAAGATGCGTTAGAAATCTTTGCAGAGATCGCTCCGGTTCCACATGGTACTAAAAAGAAATTCCGTGTTCGTAGTGGCAAAATTAAAGCTGAGTACGTTGCTTTAGGTTCAGAGATTCGCCGTCAGAAGATCTATAAACAAGAAATCCCTGCACAACCTCGTGCCATTGGTTCAAGTGTATATGTTGAATGGGATGATGTGTTATCTGGTCGTGCAGAAGCATTTACTGAAATTGTAGATGAAATGGCTAATGCTATTTTAGATGAAATTTTAAAAGATGTACAAGCTTCATTTGTTGCTGCTATGGCAGATGCCCCTACTGCTAACAAATACTCAGGTGCATTCTCTTTAGCTCAACTTCGCTCAGTAGCTAACACTGTAGGTGCGTACGGTAAACCTGTAATTGTAGGTACATCTGTTGCATTATCAAACATTACTTCTGATTCTGGTTTCCAAGCATTAATGTCTGATTCTATGAAAGAAGCATTTAATCGTGATGGATTTATTGGTACTTGGGAAGGCAAAGCTTTAGTACAATTACCTAATACATTCGTAGACGAGTCCAACACTGAGTGGGAGTTAGATAACAATGTAATCTTTGTTGTTCCTGTAGGTTCAGATAAGCCTGTAAAAATTACAAAAGAAGGCGGAACTGAAATGCTAGAAAAACAATCATTTGAAGATGGTTCTATCACTAAGAAAGCTATCCAAAAAGCAGGAGTAAACGTATTACAAGTACATAATTTAGGTATGTATACAATCGTTTAATATACGAGAGATGGGAGTGGATTAATCTACTCCTACTTTTTTAAATTATTAGGAGGAAAAGGATAATATGAAAAAAGTAAAAGTCATCAATAATGTACATAGCGTAGTAGGTTTTTATTTAAATCCCCTACCAGAATCATTCCGTATTTTACCAAAGCAAGGGGCATTCTTAAGCTTAACAGAAGAAGAACTAGACTATATCAACATCAATCAAGCAATTATTCAAAAAGGCTTGATTTGGATTGATGATAAAGACCTTCGAGTTAAATATGGACTAGAAACTTCAGATGGTGAAAAAACTAATGCCAACATTCTTCAATATGAAGAAATTAAAGAATTAGTAAATGGAAACTACAAAAAATTAGAAAAAGCTATCGGAGAAATTACTGAAAATGCTATTTTACTACAGTTCGTTGAGGCTGCTCGTGAAGTAAATTTAGATAGTAAAGCTAAAATTGATATCATTGAAAATAAATCCAAGATAAAAATTTATGATGATGAAGATTAAGTAGGTGTTCTCTAATGGCATCTACATCTTACTCAGAGATTTTTGGTTCATTTTTGGATAAAATCAATGACTATTACATAAAAAATCAATTAGAAACCAATCCAATTTTTGCAGATGAAATATTGTTAGGTTATTTGAGATCAGCTATTCCGAAGTTCACTTATTCTGTAAAAGATTTGTCTAAAAGAGATGATGTTTTATTTCAATTTAATATTTGTTTATCTGATATGGAAAAAGAAATACTATCAACTTTGATGATTGCTGAACACTTATCTCCCAAAATTAATAGTGAAGACTATGTGTACAATAAGATTGGTTCAAAGGATTATAATCAACACTCCCCTTCCAATCAACTTAAACAGCTAAGAGAATTGCGTAAAGGTATAATTGATGAAGCCAATTTACTAATGATTGAGTATTATTATAGGCAAGGTGTTTAATATGAAGCTACCAGTTGAATATGTCAGTTATTTAAAAGATGGTTTCTTCAAAATACTTTGTTTATTTGAAGAAAAAAATCAAGGACTTTCACGTTATATAGAATCGTTTAGTTATGAGTTATATGGATTGCAATATTTAATTGATGACAAGAAAGAAATTATTACTTTGCTCAGTATTCTTGAGCATTTTTATGATGATAGCCTTGCTCCAGAACCAGATATAAAAATAATTAGAGGAGAAGTTTTTCATTGTATTAGTTTAATAAATAAGATGTTTAAAGTTGGTGATAACAGTTGAATTACAAAGCTAAGTATATACAACGCTTGAATAGCGATGGACATAATTCAAGAGATGCTTATCATAATAAATCTAAAATTATTGCTAAACAACAAATTTTAAACTCTCCTAACAGATATGATGTTTATTTAAATCTCGACAAGACAGTAACTCATTTTTGTATTACTAAAGATAAAGATACATATAAAAAACGTAAATTTGTTTTTGTACCTGATACAAAAGTAGACATGGGTCATTATGTTACACAAGGTGAACTTACCTATTTATTAACTACTAGAGATACAAATGAAATTACACCTCAATTTTTAGGTGAGCTTTGTAGTGCTGAATTTCCAGTAAAGTATGCAGATGAAAAAAAGTTTTTAGGTTATGACAATCTAGATAGACCTGTATATGAAATTATTCCAGGCGAAGTCACAAGATTACCTTGTATAACGAAAATGAATGATGCTTCTACTGCTATAGCAGACGTCAACGAACCTGTTAACTTACTAGCTAATCAGGTAATGGTGACTATACCTTACACCGAAGCCCCTTCTATTGAATTAAATGAACAGTTCGATTTGTATAATGAAACCTATCGAATCATAAGAATTGATCCGTCTAGCTCAATTAACAAAGTAGGTATTTTAAGAATTACTGGTGAGCGTGAAGGAAGAAATAAATCTAGTGAGGAGGTTTATGAATGAAGTTAAAAGAATCCCTAGAGAAATTATTTAATGAATTATCAAAAGACGAAGAGTTGCTTAGACTTCTTCATTACGCTCCAAAAAATGCACTAGACGATCCTTTAGATAAATCAAAACAAGATATCACTAGTTTAAAAGATGAAGATAAACATAAAATTATCTCAAAAGTTTTAATGCCATCGGATAAAACTTATGATTTAGTTCTTGATTCGAAAATGTCTAGAATTTGCTTCTATACAGGTTCTAGAAAACCTCAAACTAGCCACAACACTTTTGCAGGAAGATTACAAGACAACCCTTATGTATCCGACCAGATATATAATTTTGATGTATATGTGCATGTAGATATTGATATAGTTGATTTCCGCATGACTTGGATTTGTGACAGACTGAATGAATTACTACTACTTAATAAGGTTACAGATATAGGAAGTTATATCTTAGCTTTCTCTTCCCCTATAAATAACACTCCTAAAGGCTTCATAGGGTATAAATTGGCTTATTCTACTATTTCATCACAGGAATCGAGTGGTAAGAAATGATAAATACAACAGATGTTTTTGGTAAACCTAGACAATATAAAGGAGTATCAATTTATCCTATTAAAATGGGTGATTGTGATAAATTTTATGATGCCGTGCAATGTTTAATGCTGCCAAAGAATTCCTCACAAGATGTTGAGCTTCTTAAAATGTCGTATCTTCAATTTCTTTTAATAGTAGCAAATACTGAATTAAAACATTTTCAAGATAAATTATTTACTCTACTAGAATTAATTCTACATACTGATAATTTTAAAATAGTTCTTAATGAGAAGGAAAAAATTGAAATTATTGTTAATGATGAACATGTCATTAGAGAAAGAGATTTCGATAAGATTAAGACAATAATTAGCGAACAAAATTTAGTAGATTTAGATGATGAATTTATCAACCCTGAAGTAAGAGCAAAAATTAACGAAGCCAGAGAGTTTTTAAGTAAACGTGGTAATAAGGCAGCAGAATTTGACCAACAAATAGTTGCTTACCATTGTATAAGTGGTATCCCATATCGAGAGATTGAGGAATTAACAATTTATCAATTTCAAAAAGGACTTGCAAGATTTGATCATATATTAGGAGCAGAAGCTATATTAAATGCTCGTTATTCCGGAATGGTGGAGTTTAAAGATGAATCAAAAATTCCTCATTGGATGGGACATATAGAAGATTCGACTAAAAATGAAGAGGTAATATTAGATGCTAATAAATTTAAGAATAAAGCATCTAAAGAATTAGGTATGGTAAATACTTAATAAATTAAAAAATACATAAACAACGGAGGAATAATTTTTATGACAGAAAACAAATTTTTAACGTCTGTTGCAGATGTTAAATTATTCGATGATAAGACTGGTGATTTGATTTTAAATGGTAAAACACTGCTTAATTCATCCATGACTCAAGCAATTCAATCACAAGCAATCCATGCAGGTAAGGGTTCAAAGAAAATTTTTGAATACAATTATCAAAAAGAACTATCATTCTCTATTGAGGATGCTACTTTTAATACAAGTTATATTTGCTTACAGAACAACACAAAAGTTTTACGTGAGTTGGCAGATTACTATACAAATGAATTCATCACTTTAGATAGTACTGGAAAAGGTACGCTTTCTCAAGAACCGGTAGGAAATATCCATGTAGAAAATGAAAATGGTATGTATACTCAAATTATCCCTAATGGTAAGGATTTCACATACCCTACTTTATCCGGTCAGGAAGTACAAGTTTCTTACGCTTATAAAGAGATGATGGATAACATTACTCTTTCTGCTGATTCCTTCCCGAAAGCTGTTCGTATGGTTTTAAATGGTGATATTATGACTAATAATGGTAAAGAGGAAGAAATGCAAATCGTTGTTCCTAAATTTAAACCAGATGGAGCTATGGAATTATCAATGACTCATGATGGAGTATCATCATCTGCATTAGCAGGTACATCTTTGGCTGATAATAAAGGTAACTATGCTTACATTTCATTTAAAACTGTTAATGATGATGATGTACCAGTTATTAAGATTGCAGCATCTCCTTCTGAAATTGATTTAGATTCTACAGTAAGTGGAGATTCAGAACAGATTACTGTTTATGGAATTCGTGGTGGATCGTATGGAGTAGTATTATTAGATAATACAAAACTTACATTTACTTCAGATGAACCTACAATTGCTACAGTTGATGCTGATGGTCTTGTTACATTAGGTACTGCTGCAAATGCTGGAGATACTACAGTAATTCGTATCACTGACGGTAAAGCTAAAGATATTGTAGAGGTTACAGTCTTATAGTTAATTAAATACATACCAACGAGTAGGGTTAACTCCCCTACTCTTTTTATTATTTGAGGAGAAAAGGAGAATTTAAATATGTCTAAGTCGTTGAAGTTATCTGATATTAAAAGTCAACTAGATTTATTAAACGAAACAAAGCGTCACAATTTCACAGAAGAAATTCATATCGATTATGATGTTCTGTTTTCTTATTCCAAAATAGATAAGCTCTTTGAAGATTTAATTAAATTGATTAAGGAAGCCAAAAGTAAAAACATTGACTACCTAAAAGATGATGCTCAAATTGTTGAATTTCTGCAATTTTTAATTGTAAAACACTTTACTTCATTACACGATGAGTTAAATAATCAATCTCTTGAATTGCACATTGCTACAATGAGTGAGATGTATGACCGTGGATGGCTCACATTTGTTTTAGACAAGCTGTTAGATAAAGAACAGATTTTTGTGGTAGCTGATAGGTTTTATGAAAAAGTAGATATGATGAAAGAATTATCTAAGATTGAAAAGAAAGCGTTTGAAGAATTTAAAAATAAGGTTGAATCAGAAATGTTTAAAAATGGTAAATAACTATGGTTCAATTTAAAGATTTAAATCATTTGCAGCGTTATTTAGAGAATAATGCCAATCAGATATTTAAAGATAAAGGTATTGAAAAAGTATTGGCTAAAGAAATGTCTAAAGCTGTACAAGACATAGTTTATCGTCACTACATACCTGTTGAATATTTACGTAGAGGTAATGATGGAGGGCTTTCAGATATTCGCAACATGAAGATTACTAAAGTTGAAGTTGATAATGGGAAAGTTAGAGTTCTATTTGAAAACTTAACATTAGGACAAGGGCATTTCTCCCCTGTATACGAGCATGATTACGATTCGTTAAGAGGTCAATTTATTACTGACACCATAGAAGATGGACTCTCAGAAAATTGGTACAGACAAGGTAAATGGAGTGAAGCCAGACCGTTTGTTCAAACTACAATTGAACGTATTCAAGCCAATCCTTTACCACTTATTAAAACAATTAAAAGCGCATATAGAAAACTTGGATTTGAAGTTAGATAAACTTCAAGTTTTTTTATTTCATTCTTGTGAAAGGAAAATGATGAATGAG
>Ga0256906_1000333_pt1 | contig 17434 bp, 17 predicted proteins | sample MC6MC0744MT_FD_190186 | JGI IMG/M metagenome (GOLD analysis project Ga0256906, IMG submission 190186) | Metatranscriptome of enriched soil aggregate microbial communities from Iowa State University, Ames, United States - MC6-MC0744-MT... | ecosystem: Environmental > Terrestrial > Soil >... | reverse complement strand
GGAGTTGTTGACATGTTACATCAGCTTTCATGGAAAGTCGGTGGGCAACAGGGTGAAGGGATTGAGAGTACAGGTGAGATTTTCTCAATGGCAATGAATCGTCTAGGCTATTTCCTATACGGTTATCGTCACTTCTCTTCTCGAATTAAAGGTGGCCATACGAATAATAAAATTACAGTTCGTCCAACAGAAGTACGTGCAATTGCGGATGATTTAGATATTTTAGTGGCGTTCGATCAGGAAACTATCGATGTCAATTATAAAGAACTTACAGAAAATGGTGTTATTTTAGCGGATGCTAAATTTGATCCTGTTAAACCAGAAGATTCAAAGGCTCCATTATTTGTTGTACCGTTTACGGAAATAGCAGCAGAGCTTGGCACATCTTTGATGAAAAACATGGTAGCAATCGGAGCAACAGCGTCATTGCTAAATCTAGAAGATGCAGTGTTCCAAAATGTTGTCGATGATATTTTTGGGAAAAAGGGCGAAGAGGTCGTTCAAAAAAATATGGAAGCCATTACTCGTGGTCGTCAAATCATGAATGAGCTGTTAGGTGATCGTGTAGGTGCATGGGAAATTTCTCCTGCAGATGGCAAACGTCGTATGTTTATGATTGGTAACGATGCAGTGGCACTTGGTGCATTAGCTGCTGGGACACGCTTTATGGCAGCATACCCAATTACGCCTGCTTCAGAAATTATGGAATACTTAATTAAAAAGTTACCGAAATTTGGTGGGACAGTTATCCAAACGGAAGATGAAATTGCTGCTGCAACAATGGCAATTGGAGCTAACTTTGGTGGTGTTCGTTCCTTTACAGCATCAGCTGGACCTGGTCTTTCACTGATGATGGAAGCAATTGGTCTTTCAGGTATGACAGAGCAGCCATTAGTGGTCGTTGATACACAACGTGGAGGTCCTTCAACTGGGCTACCAACAAAGCAAGAACAATCGGACTTAATGGCAATGCTTTACGGAACACATGGAGAAATCCCTAAAGTAGTTATTGCACCTTCTACAATGGAGGAAGCATTCTTTGATACAATCCAAGCATTTAATATTGCAGAGGAATTGCAATTACCAGTTATCTTAATGACAGATTTACAATTATCGCTAGGGAAACAATCTGTAGAACCATTTGATTACAGTAAGATTGAAATTCGTCGTGGTAAAATTGTGATCGATGATCTTGAAGAAGCCGCTGATAAAGCCTACTTCAAACGTTATGAAGATACTGAAGATGGGGTTTCACCTCGAGTATTACCTGGTACATTACATGGTATTCACCACGTTACTGGTGTTGAACATGATGAAACAGGGAAGCCATCTGAAGCAACAGGTAATCGTCAGACACAAATGGATAAACGTTTCCGTAAATTAGAGAGTTTGAAATTTGATAACCCTGTATATGTAAATGCACCACATGAGGAAGCTGAGATTTTATTAGTAGGCTTTAACTCAACAAGAGGAGCTATCGAAGAAGTGCAAGAACGACTAAATGCGCAAGGTATGAAAGTGAATCATGCTCATATTCGTTTAGTTCACCCATTCCCATCTGCGGAAATGGCACCTCTTGTAGCACAGTCGAAAAAAGTGATCGTTGTAGAAAATAACTATACAGGTCAATTAGCTAATATTATGAAGATGAATATAGGTGGTCACGATAAAATCGCGACAATCACTAAATATAATGGTACACCATTCTTGCCAGGTGAATTAGAAAATCGTGTGAAGGAGTTGACTCGCTAATGGCAACATTTAAGGATTTTCGTAATACAGTGAAACCAAACTGGTGTCCAGGTTGTGGAGACTTCTCCGTACAAGCAGCTATTCAACGTGCTGCTGCGAATGTTGGAATTGAACCAAATGAACTTGCCGTGATTTCAGGAATTGGTTGTTCGGGTCGTATTTCAGGATATATTAATTCTTACGGATTCCATGGTATTCATGGTCGTGCACTTCCGATTGCACAAGGGTTAAAAATGGCTAATCGTGATTTACATGTCATCGCTTCTGGTGGTGATGGTGATGGATTTGCGATCGGTATGGGGCACACAATTCATGCGATCCGCCGTAACATTGATATTACTTATATTGTCATGGATAACCAAATTTATGGTTTAACAAAAGGTCAAACATCGCCACGTTCTGCTGCTGGATTTATTACTAAATCCACACCAGGTGGGGCAATTGAGCCATCATTGAAACCATTAGAGGTAGCATTAACAAGTGGTGCAACATTTGTAGCACAAGGCTTCTCGACTGACATTAAAGAGTTAACAGCTTTAATCGAAGCGGGTATCAACCATAAAGGCTTCTCATTCATCAATGTCTTTTCACCTTGTGTAACATATAACAAAGTGAACACATACGATTGGTTTAAAGAGAACTTAACAAAGCTAGCGGATGTCGAAGGCTATGATCACACTGATCGCGGTATGGCAATGCGTACAGTGATGGAGAACGAGGGCTTAGTAACAGGCGTTATTTATCATGATACAGAAACAACGTCTTATCAAGAAAAAGTACCTGGTTACTCCGAGTTACCATTAACAGATATTGATATCAAAATGAGCGAAAATGATTTCAATGAGTTAGTAAAAGAATTTATGTAAGATGATAGAATCAAAGCATTTGGAATAGTGATATTCCAAATGCTTTTTTGTTGTATGGATTAATATTAAAATAGCAAGCGTAAGCAATGACACCTATAAGCTATGTGAAGAACAATTTGAAACCTTATAAAATCCTTATAATCATTTTTTACACTAAGGTCATCGAAAGGATGATGACTAAAAATGAGAGATTTGATATTGAAAACAGAAAGTCTTACTAAAACATTGAAAGGGCAAAAAATTGTAGATCAACTAACGCTAGAAATCCAACGTAATACGGTTTATGGGTTGCTTGGACCTAACGGGGCAGGGAAATCAACAACATTAAAGATGATTACAGGTATGCTACGACCCAATACTGGAGCAATCATTTTTAATGGGCATACTTGGACACGAAATGATTTACAAGACATTGGTGTCTTAATCGAAACACCGCCACTATATGAAAATTTGACAGCTCAAGAAAATTTACAAGTCCGAACAATAGCCTTAGGTTTACCACAAAGTCGTATCGAAGAAGTTTTAAAGGTAGTAGATTTAACGAATACAGGTAGAAAACGGGCAGGACAGTTTTCTTTAGGGATGAAACAAAGGCTAGGGATAGCGATTGCACTGTTAAACAAACCAAAGCTATTAATTTTAGATGAGCCAACAAATGGGCTAGATCCAATTGGTATACAGGAGCTTCGTAAGCTTATTCGTTCTTTTCCAAAGCAAGGCATTACGGTCATATTATCCAGTCATATTTTGTCTGAGGTGGAACAAGTCGTCGATGATATTGGTATTATCGCTGATGGAAGACTTGGTTATCAGGGTCCAGCACCACAGGGGCAGGAATTAGAATCATTATTTATGCAGGTTGTGTCTGCTAATAGAAAGGTAGGCCATTAACATGCTATCCATCCTAAAAGCAGAACAATTAAAATGGAAGAGGACTTTTATTTCAACATTACTTTGGCTTACTCCCTTAGTAACATGGCTTTTAAGTGCCGTACTTATGGGTGGTTCGTATTTTCAAACAGGTGCATATAACTGGTGGTATACGATGCTACTTCCAGGTGCTTTAACGATTTGCTGCGCATTAGTAGTGGAAATAGATAAGAAAATGAAATACCGAAGTATACTTGCACTGCCCCTTGATCTAAAAAAAATCTGGCTGGGCAAGATACTTTCATCCAGTATGTGGCTACTTTTTATCTCTGTCATTTTCTTTATTGGAATTACGGTAGGAGGCTGGCTTTTCGGTCATAGTTTATCGCTATCTAGCAGTTTGGTAAGTACTATAGTCATTTTCATAACGTTTTTGTGGCAAATTCCTTTATGTCTTTTCCTAGCGGCCAAATTAGGTACCTATTTAGCCATTTTATTCAATTTAGTTGCCAATATTGTAGGGATTGTTGTGTTTGCGGATGGGGAATTATGGTACATCTATCCGTTTGCAATTGGAGCGCGTTTAATATGTTCCACAATTGGTATATTACCGAATGGTTTATCAGTACCAGAGGGAAGCCCTTTATTGAATACGAATGTTATTTTCCCGGGCATCATTATGGCATTAGCTTGGTTTATAATAATTAGTTTCCTTACTGCCAAGTGGTTTCAAAAAAGGGAGGCCAAATAGCGGATGGACATGTTACGATTATTGAGAGCAGACTGTTTAAAAATAAAACGAACACCCTTTTTACTCACACATTTAGTTGTACCCATTGCTATTTCAGCTCTCTTTTTAGCCTACTATTCTTATTCACCATGGGATTTTAAAGGGAAAGTAATGGCGTATTTCCAGGGGGTTGCATGTGGTTTACCGATTATTATTGGATTAGTGTGTGCAATGGCATCTGAACAGGAGGCAAACGCAGGTCAATTTCAGATCATGTTAGCAACAACAAATAGGAAAACGAAGACATATGTTAGTAAGCTATTACTGTTATTGCTGTATAGCTTTGGAGCCATTTTCTTATCTATAACCATCTTTAGTATTGGATTTATCGAGCTATTACATGAAGAAGATTTAAGTTATTCATTTTATAGTATGGCTGCGTGTATTCTCTTTGGAAGTCATGTTTTTTTATATATTTTACATTTATATGTGAGCTTACAATTTGGAAAAGGTGCTTCGATCGGGTTAGGTATAGTGGAGGCTCTTTTGGTTGCTCTATTGCTTACAGGTTTAGGGGATCATATTTGGCCCTTTTTACCTTATGGATGGAGCGGACACTTTGTCTCTTTATGGATCATAAAGTCGACAGGAGTGAATCTAGCTCTACTCGAAACAAGTATGCGTATAGGAATCGTTGGTTGTTTGGTAGGCAGCGTATTTGCCTTTATTTTGTCGTGTCTATGGTTTGGGAAATGGGAAGGTAGAAGAACGGAATAGTAGGAATAGATAGTTGAGGGTGAGTTATGGCAAACATATTAGTCGTTGATGATGAAGAGGATATTTTAATATTAGTCAAAAATGCACTGCGTAAAGATGACCATTTAGTAACCATTGTTTCTGAATCTACAGAAGTATGTAAGATGAATCTTGGTTCCTTTGATTTAATTTTGTTGGATGTTATGATGCCAGTTATTGATGGATTCACATTATGTGGGCAAATTCGTCATGCTGTAGATTGCCCGATTCTCTTTCTCACTGCTAAGTCATTAGAGGAAGATGTGATGTATGGTCTAGGATTAGGGGCAGATGATTATTTAATTAAACCTTTTGGGATTGGGGAGTTACGTGCAAGGGTGAACGCTCATATTCGACGTGAACGAAGAGAGAAGCGGAGCATCCTTTATATCGATAAGGTTCATTTTAATCTATCTGGGAAAGAGCTTTTTGTGAGTGATGAGCGAGTCATGCTTACAAAAAGTGAGTATGAGATATGTGAATTTTTAGCACGACATCGAGGGCAGGTCTTTTCAAAAGAACAAATATACGAAACAATTTTTGGATTTGATGGCAAAAGTGACAGTACAGCTATAACAGAGCATATTAAAAATATTCGCTCGAAGTTACATGCTTGTGAAATAGATGCTATTGAAACGGTTTGGGGGATCGGCTATAAATGGAAACCATAAAACCGGGGAAGGGAACACGCCTTCATACATTTTTCCTTAGGTATTTATTATTTTTGTGCATGGGAATTATTTTATTAGTAGCCATACTTATTGGACTATTTATGTTTGCCTTTTCAGCAAATATTATTTTGCCAGCAAATTATGCAGAAACGCAGATTGCTTTAGCTAAGAATCAGATTATTTCTAGCAAGTCAGTTACCGCCGAAATGATCCCAGAGCTTGTGGACTATGCGATGATTTCTAACAAGGGGGAATTCATATCAGGTAATTTAACAGAAAAAGAGGCTTATGATGCATGGCATTTGAAGCAAAAGGGAGAGACACAGGCTAATTCACGATTTTATGCGTTTATTGAGCGAGACCAAGAAGTTTGTATTTTACGCTATAGTTTAGTGCCAGAATATAGCTCTGCTATCTTGAGAAAGTATATGCCTAATCCGCAATTATCTGTCTTACTATTATTTGTTTTGGGGGTTATCATACAAGCTACGGTGCTGGCTATTCATTTTGGCAGAAGGCTCAAGCAAAAAATGAAGGGCTTACAAGAGGCCATTGAGAAGATACAAAATCAAAATTTAGATTTTTATTTAAAACCTTCAGGTATTCGAGAAATAGATGATATTGCAATTTCCTTTGAACATATGAAGGACGCCTTAAACTCCTCATTGAAACAACAATGGGCGGCAGAAAAATCACGTAGAGAACAAATTTCTGCACTTGCCCATGATATAAAAACCCCTCTCACCATTATAAGGGGGAATGCAGACCTTTTACTGGACACCGTTCAGGATGAAACTCAAAAAGAATATAACGATTATATATTGAAAAATACCCTTGAAATTGAAAAGTTCATCAAACAACTAATGGATATATCCAAAATGGAGCAAAGCGCTGCTAGTGAAAAAACAACTGTAGATATGTGTTCTTTTATCCAGCAGCTTGAACATCAAATGAGGGCTCTCTCTTTAGAAAAAAACCTTGAAGTAATGGTAGAAAAAAACGAACTGCCAAATTCAATTGTTGTAGAGAAGGAGCTTTTTTATCGGGCACTATTAAACCTGATTGTCAATGCTGTAGAGCATACACCCAATAACAGTAAAGTTACTTTGTCTGTTCAAGGAGAGAATAACGTTGTTCATTTTACTGTGACGGATAGTGGCACAGGTTTTTCACCGCAAGATTTAAAGGAAGCAACGAAACAGTTTTATCGAGGTGATCCGAGTAGAAATTCAGCGAATCATTATGGTATGGGGCTCTATATTGCTCAATCCATCATTCAAAAACATGGTGGCACATTGACACTAGATAATGATTCATTGACTGGAGGAGGAAAAGTGACAATCACTATTGTGACGTCTGGATGATCAGACGTCTTTTTTGATTTCCGTTTATACGTCTTGTAAGTATATCAAGGAAAAATAGGAGGGGTTAGTAGAGGCATTAGCCCTTTAAAAAATGCTACAATAAAAGAAAAAAAGAGGCGATGCACGTGAATAACGTCATTGATTTTATTGCAAAGAAAAAGGAACGTGAAGAAAGGCAGCGTGCGCAGGATTTAGAGCGTTATGTTGCGACACACTGTAATTTTCAACAACCTGAAAATATTGACGCGCTAGTAGAGGGTAAACTGATAGAAGTCAAAGATCATACGTTATTTCTAGGCTTTCTGTCTATATTAAAGGATGAGCAAATAGAGCCGATGACTATATTTCAGGATGTCTTTACGTTAGAGCCAGCTCGTTTTGAGATGTCTTACAATATGAGATGGTGGTCTGTTGTTCAACTTGCGTTTACATTTTTAACAATTCTAAAGGAAAATGAACCGCATACATATGCAAATTTTTTAGGTCTCTCCAAATAATTTAGGTATGTGTACGTCTGATCAAACAAACGTGCACATACAGAACTAGATTTCTCCTTATTTTCTTCATTCAATATTACAATTCTACTTCAATTATTATTTACATTCATAGATTTTTATAATTTCTCAATAATTTTTACTAAATATTTTAATGACCTCCATACTTGCTTAATGTTTGTTTTATACCATTACGGATGTAAGCAAATAAAAATAAACCAAAACAAATGGAGGGTCCAACACATGGCAATTCAAAAGTTGTGGAAAAAAGGTTTAATTGGTGCATTAGCCATTTCCATGTTGGCAGCTTGTTCTGACAGTTCATCAGGTGCAAATGAGGTAAACGGAGATTTAACGCTTGAAGAAATTACAACAAAAGCAAAGGAAGAGGGAACTGTTAATTCTGTTGGTATGCCAGATACATGGGCGAACTGGGTGGAAACTTGGGAGGAGCTAGGAACCGAATATAGCCTTAAACACAAAGATACAGATATGTCGAGTGCTGAGGAGTTAGCGAAGTTTGAAGCAGAGAAAGATGATGCTACTGCAGATATCGGTGATGTAGGGATCGCTTTTGGACCAATTGCCAAGGACAAGGGCCTAACATTACCATACAAAACTTCTTATTGGGATGAGATACCTGATTGGGCAAAAGATGATGAAGGACATTGGATTGTAGGCTATACAGGAACTATTTCATTCTTAACAGATAAAAATAACGTGAAAGATGCCCCGAAATCGTGGGAGGATTTGAAAAATGGCGATTATACAGTCAGTATTGGGGATGCATTAACAGCTAACCAAGCACAATTTGCCATTTTAGCAGCTGCCATGGCATTTGGTGGGGATGAGTCGAATATTCAGCCAGGTATTGATTTTTTTGCTGAGTTAGCGAAGCAAGGTAGATTACAGGGAGATCCCTCTGTCGCGAACTTAGAAAAAGGAGAAATTGATGTCGCTATCTTATGGGATTTTAATGCATTAGGCTATCGTCATCAAATTGATGAGAACCGTTTCGATGTAGTGATACCAAAAGAAGGATCTGTTACTTCAGGCTATGCAACGATCATTAATAAGTATGCCAAAAATCCACATGCGGCCATGCTAGCACGTGAATACATTTTATCGGATGAGGGTCAAGAAAATCTAGCAAAAGGCTATGCAAGACCAATTCGAGACAAAGTGGACCTACCACAGGATGTGAAGGATTTATTGTTACCAGCCAATATGTATAACAATGCACAACCAGTAAAAGATCAAAAGAAATGGGAAGAAACAACGAAGCAAATTCCACAATTATATCAGGAGCAGGTACTAATCCATGCAAAATAACAAAGTGGTACTTATTGTCGTTGATGCACTACGCTTTGACACTGCTTGTACTCATATGGGTTTTTTACACCATTTAGTAGAGCGGAAGGTAGCAGCACGCTATAAAATTTGTTCTGAGGTTCCATCTTTATCTAGACCTTTGTATGAAACAATTTTAACAGGGACACCACCAATTGTTCATGGCGTAACAAGCAATATGACCGTCCGTTTATCGACTCAAAAAAGTGTCTTTCATGTCGCAAAGGAACGTGGTTTGTCTACGGCAGCCTCAGCCTATTATTGGGTGAGTGAACTTTATAACAGAGCGCCATTTAACTATATGACTGACAGAATTCAGCTGGAAACACCTTTACCAATTGAAAATGGATTGTTCTATTTCGAGGATCATTATCCAGACAGTCATGTATTTGCAGATGCAGCATGGTTAATGGATCAAAAGCAACCTGATTTTCTTTATATTCATCCAATGAATGTTGATGATGATGGCCACAAATTCACCGCGGATTCCGCACAATATCGCAATCGTGTTTTAGCGATGGATGCATTACTATCACTATTCATTCCAAAATGTATGGCACAAGGTTATGAGGTAATTGTTACAGCTGATCATGGCATGACGAGTGATGGCAATCATGGAGGAACAACGGATGAGGATCGGCATGTTCCACTGTTTGTTATAGCGGATTCTGTCAAGGCAGGCATTATAGAAGGTGTTGTTTCGCAATTACAAATTGCACCACTATGCTGTCATTTATTAAATATTGAGCCTGCAGATGATATGGTGCCACTTTTGCTAGAAGGTGTGTACGCAGCAAAAGAGGTTTAAATAATGTAGTCGCTCCTGTTAGGCGGAGCGACTATTATACCCTTGAGCCGCAAGTAATTATAGAAAGAAGTGATTGTGTTGATATCGAAGCGGCAATCCATTGTCTGGCTTTCTCCTTTTCTTGTATTACTATTATTATTTTTCCTTGTCCCATTATTGTATATGCTCATAACTAGCTTTCAAAATAGTGATGGCTTTACACTGACGCAATACAAGGCGGTCTTTACGAACGACTATATTTTACAAGGTTTTAAAAATAGTATTACTTTATCCGTCATTTCAGCTATCATCGCGTTAATTGTCACATTATTCGCGGTTTATGCCATGATGAAGTTTTCTGAGCCAGTAAGGGAAAAAATTTTAATACTAACAAATTTAACATCGAATTTCTCTGGTATTCCGTTAGCTTTTGCTTTTATCGTGTTACTCGGCAACAGTGGTTTATTTACGCTGTTATTTGAAAAATGGGATATCGATGTATTGTCTTCGTTTTCTCTTTATAGTTGGGGTGGTTTATTACTAATTTATATATATTTTCAGCTTCCATTATCGCTTATGCTGTTATACCCCATTTATGATGGCATACAACAACAGTGGAAGGAAGCAGCAGCACTTTTAGGGGCGTCCAGCTGGCAGTTTTGGATGAAGATTGGCCTACCAGTTATGCTACCAGGGATTGTCGGAACATTTAGTGTATTGTTCGCAAATGCTATGGGTGCGTATGCTTCTGCCTATGCACTAACGAGCAGTAATTATAACCTAGTGGCAATTCGTATTGGCTCATTAATTAAAGGTGATATCTTTGCTCAGCCAGAGCTAGCAAGCGCGATTGCGGTCATTTTAGCAGTCACAATGGTAACTGCAATGCTAATTAGTGAGTGGAGCATCTCAAAAACAAGGAGGAAACTTAAATGAAAAAGCGAGGCTTGGCCGATTTATTTTTCCTCCTGTTAGTGGGGTATTTAATATTGCCCGTACTGGCAACGATGCTCTATGCCTTTGCATCAAAATGGAATAAAACTATATTGCCAGAAGGACTTACATTAAAATGGCTTTCCACATTGTTTCAAGATACTGAATTTATTCAGGCATTTGGACGTTCAGTTTTTTTAGCCGGTGGTGCTGTTAGTATCGCACTCCTCATCATTGTGCCAGCCATCTTCGTTATTGTCTTGTACTTTCCTAAATACGAGAAATGGATACAGATGGCAGTTGTCATGGTTTATTCTTTCCCAGGAATCATTTTAGCAGTAGGGCTTATACGCGTTTATAGTCAAATAGGGATACCGATGATTTTCGTTGTTTTAGGAGCCTATGTTGTTGGAATTCTTCCGTATATCTATCAAGGGACACGAAATAGTTTACGAAATATAGATGCAAGGCAGCTTCTGGATGCGGCTCAATTACTTGGTGCTTCTAAAAGGCAAGCATTCACAAAAATTTTACTGCCTACTGTTTATCCAGGCTTATTTGCAGGTGCATTGTTATCTTTTTCTGTATTATTTGGGGAGTTTGTCTTAATAAATCTAGTTGTTGGTTCTCGCTTTGAAACAGTTCAAATTTATTTAATGAAAAAGCTTAGTACAAGTGGACATATTGCTAGTGCAGTTGTTTTCATTTATATCGTGCTGATGGGTCTATTAACATTTGTCATTGCAATAGTAACGAAACGATCGAAAGGTGCTACAAATCTATGAGTTATCTAGTTATTGAAGGGCTTCATAAAAACTATGGACAATCAACCGTTTTATCGAATATTAATATGGAAATTGAAAAGGGTGAATTTATTACTCTATTAGGACCGAGTGGCTGTGGAAAGAGTACCATTCTCCGTATTGTCGCAGGTTTAACCGATGCATCGGCAGGTAAGATTGCCATTGAAGGAAAAGATATGTGTGGCGTGCAACCGAAGGATCGTCAAGTTGGTATGGTCTTTCAATCCTATGCACTCTTTCCAAATATGACCGTACAAGAAAATGTTGCCTTTGGTTTACGTATGCAAAAAGTGCATTCTGTTGACTTAGAACAGCGCGTTCAAGAAATGCTTGCGCTTGTACATTTAAGTGAAAAAGCACACGCTTATCCGAAAGAATTATCAGGTGGTCAACAGCAACGTGTTGCGCTTGCGCGTGCTTTAATTGTCCGTCCTAAAGTGTTGCTATTAGATGAGCCACTTAGTGCGTTAGATGCTCAAATTCGTAAGAAGCTTCAAACAGATTTGCGTGCCATTCAACGAAAGCTAAGTATGACAATGATTTTAGTAACACATGATCAGGAAGAGGCCATGGCCGTTTCAGACAGAATATTCGTTATGAATAATGGCAGTATTGCGCAAAGTGGGACACCAACCGAGATTTATACACGACCTGAAAATGAATTTATTGCTAATTTTATCGGGCATTATAATGTGTTTATGCGACAGGATTTAGAGCAAATGCTCGGGGAGCCTTTATCGGAGCAGTACAGTAAATTTGCGATTCGGCCTGAAGCACTACATTTCGATAAAAAAAACAATGATATGTGTTTAACGGGAAAAGCGAAACAATCGTTAATGAGTGGCAATATTATTCGAACAACGTTTGAGGGAGAAACCTTATTTACTATGGAGCAGCTGCATCAACAGGGGTATTCGATTGAAATGGGAAAAACCTATAAGTGTTATGTCGCAAAAGAAGATGTGATTGCACTATCATGACTTATGCAAAACTAGAAAGATTTGAACTCATTTTAAAACAATTAGATCTGGAAGGGAAAATTATTGTTACGAATATTGCTGATGCTCTTCAAGTAGCCCCCGAAACAATACGCAGAGACTTTGATGAATTAGAGCAACAGCATTTATTAACAAGAGTTCATGGTGGAGCTATTAAATATACGAACGTTCGTAATGAACCGGCTTTTTTGCGCAAGCTACAGATGCAAAAAGAGGCTAAGCGTCAAATTGCACGTATGGCAGCAAAACGCATTGGCGATGGTGATACGATTGCAGTTGATACGGGAACGACAACGGTCCATATTGCTGATTTTTTACTAGCTGTGGACGATATAACAGTTGTTACGAACTCGATTGCTGCAGCTGTCCAGTTCAATCTAGCGATAGAAGAAAGACGCATGACAGGAAAAGTCATATTGCTAGGTGGTACTGCGAATCCAAGACAATCCTCTGTTGCAGGCGCCATGACTTTGGAAATGTTAGAGAATATGAATTTTGATAAAGCGTTTATCTCGTGTGGTGGTATGAGTGAGGGTGTCGTTTACGATTATGATTTAGATGAATCTCTAATTTCAAAAAAAATGCAAAAGCATAGTAAGGTAAATTATTTATTAGCTGATGCCTCGAAAATTAATGGGAAATCATTTTTCCAAATCTGTCATCTTGAAGAATGTACAGAAATTTTTTGTGAAAGTACTTGTCCACTAGAGTGGCAGGCTTATGAAGAAAAATGGACGGTATGCAATGGAGGGAAAAGCTGATGACAATTGATTATCATGTACATTTAGAAGAGGGACCCTATTCATCTCGCTGGCTAGAGCGTACATCACAGGCACTTGAATTTTTTCAAAATGTGGATGCTACAGCAAAAGGTTCAAAGGAGCAGATGACCAATCAATTACAGAGGTTATCAAAGCGGGTTCAAAGTGGCTGTTATAGTGAGGAATGGTTGGATTTATATCTCCACCAAGCAAAGCAGCTTGGTTTACGTGAGGTAGGCATTGTCGATCATTTATATCGTTTTAAGGAGACGCGCGCCTATTTCGAGCGCTATATGAAATTGGACGATGGTGAGATTGGTCAATTACAGCGATATTGGCTGGATCGTGTCATGACAGAAAATATCGAAGCTTTCGTGTCCACCATCCAGCAAGCGAAGGGAAAATGGCGCCGACAGGGAATTGCCTTGAAACTAGGTATAGAAGCAGATTATTTTATAGGTGGAGAGAAGGAATTAGCTTCATTATTAGGGGACTATCCATGGGATTATGTTATCGGTTCTGTCCATTTTGTGGATGGATGGGGCTTTGATAATCCTCAAACACAACACCTTTTTGAGCAAATGAATCCGCAAGCATTACAACAAAATTATGAGCGATTTTTTATCACTGTTGAGAATATGATTCAGTCCAAAATATTTGATTTTGTTGCCCATCTTGACAACTTTAAAGTATTTAATTATCAGGTAGAGGATCAGGCTTTTCTTAAAGTTTGGTATGAGCGTATCGCACAAGCTTTAACGTCGACTCAAACTGCTACTGAGATCAATGCCGGGTTGTATTATCGCTATCCTGTAAAAGAAATGTGCCCTGGCCCTCGTTTTTTACAAACCTTACTTGACTATGGCGTCATTTTTACAGTATCTTCAGATGCCCATTTCCCTGATGATTTAGGAAAGTATACATTTGCAAATATAGATTTGCTAAAGAGCCATGGGGTTCAATCTATCGTCTCGTTTGAACAACGGATTAAAAAATTCATAGAAATATAGACACTGGAGAAGGCACTAAAGTTGTATATTAGTGTCTTTTATTCGTGCTACATATGTAGGATCTAGTTCGCATACAAATGAATAAATTCATTTTTACATGTGAGGCGAGTCAAATTGTCATACCTACATCAACAACCATTTTTGCCTATTGTTATCCAATCGGGCCAGCATGCCTACGGGGTAGCTCGCTCTTTTTATGAGGCGTATCATATCAAGAGCCTTGTCATTGAGCCAGCTAGAAAAGCAGGGAGTTTCCGATCACTTATCTTCAGTGGTTCAAGGGGGATCGCCACTCAAAATAGTGGAATTCTTGACTTTCAATATGTAGAGCATTTAGATGATCCTAGCCATTTTGTACAAGCGCTGATTATGCTGTCGAAGCAGTTTCAGCATCAACGATTGATTTTATTAGTTTGTGACTGCTTTTACGCAGAGCTGATCATTGAAAATAAAGAGGTACTAGAAAAGTATTTTATTTTACCCTATATCGATCAAATTTTACTAAAGAAAGTTCAAACGAAGGAAAAGTTTTATCAACTTTGCGACATGTATAAGTTAAAATACCCCAAAACAGTGACCATAACAAAAGAACAACACGCAAATTGCGTAATTCCATTCCATTACCCTATCATTATCAAACCTTCTAATTCTGTGGCGTATACTAGCTGCTCTTTTCCTGAGAAGAAAAAAATCTTTCTAGTCCAAAATGACAAAGAGATGCGACAAATCGTTCGTTGCATTTATCACTCGAGCTATCAAGATACCTTAATTTTACAAGAGTTTATTCCTGGTGATGACTCTTTAATTCGCGTACTAGATGTTTATGTAGGGCGGGATAAAACAGTGAAATTGATGTGTTTAAGTAACAAGCTTTTTGAGGACCCCTCCCCGCAAAATAAAGGTATTTCTTTAGCGGTCATGACTGACTACGATGAACGATTAATGGATATGATACGGCATTTGTTGGAGGATATTGGCTACACGGGTTTTGCCAATTTTGATATGAAGTATGATCCACGTGATGGGGAATACAAGCTATTTGAGATGAATCTACGAGCTGGCTCTTCAAGCTACTATGTGACAGCGAGTGGTCATAACTTAATGCAATATGTGGTGGATGATCATCTATTCCATATCCAACTTGAAAGAACGTATGTCCAAACTAAACATTTGTGGTCACTACTGCCTCCCAAAACTTTATATAAATGTATGGAGAATGAAAAATTAAAAATAGAAGCAAAACGATTAGTTAAACAAGGCCGATATACAAATGCTTTATTTTATAAAGAGGATATGAGTATCAAGCGTTGGATCAAGCTGAAATTATACAATGGGTACTTACATGTAAAGCATAGGAAGTATTTTATCGATCGTGACGGATAGTAGTGCTCCGAATATAACGGAAACTAAGGGATAAATCCTCCCATCTGCCTGTAATTAAGTCGAATCCACGACATTTGAAGCGCAAACCTTGTAGGAAGTATCAACTATTCAGTATAATAGTAAAATGGAAATTCAAGTGCATGGATTTCGTTTGAAAGGAGTTACCTGATTGCGATGAATGAGGAACAACGCTTAGCTAATCAACAGGTCAATCAACCAAAAAAAGAAGACAAGCCTGAAAAGGATTATAGTAAATATTTTGAGAAGGTCTTTACGGCACCTTCCTTAAAGGATGCTAAAAAACGTGGCAAAGAAGATGTGAAGTACCATAAGGACTTTAGCATTGCCGAAGAATTTGCGGGGATGGGTAAAGATCGTACCTTCTACATTCGTACGTATGGCTGCCAAATGAATGAGCATGACACAGAGGTAATGGCCGGAATTTTTATGCAGCTTGGTTACACACCAACTGATGTCATTGAAGAGGCTGACGTCGTCTTGCTAAATACATGTGCCATTCGAGAAAATGCAGAAAATAAAGTATTTGGAGAACTTGGTTTCCTGTTGAAATATAAACGAAAAAACCCAGAGATGCTAATCGGGGTTTGTGGCTGTATGTCGCAAGAGGAATCTGTTGTCAATAAAATTTTAAGAAGTTACCCACATGTCGATATGGTATTTGGAACGCACAATATTCACCGTCTACCAAACATTCTTACAGAAGCTTACATGTCGAAAGAAATGGTTGTAGAGGTTTGGTCTAAAGAAGGCGATGTTATAGAACATCTGCCGAAGAAACGCCTTGGTTCCATTAAAGCGTGGGTTAATATTATGTATGGTTGCGATAAATTTTGTACGTATTGTATCGTACCGTATACACGTGGGAAAGAACGGAGTCGACGTCCAGATGAAATCATTTCTGAGGTTCGTGAGCTTGCGGCAGCTGGCTATCAAGAGATTATGTTGCTCGGTCAAAATGTCAACGCGTACGGGAAAGACTTTGAAGATATCGAATATCGTCTTGGCAATTTAATGGATGAATTAAGAAAAATTGATATTCCACGTATTCGTTTTACAACGAGTCATCCTCGAGATTTCGATGATCATTTAATCGAAGTACTTGCAAAACGTGGCAATTTAGTTGAACATATTCATCTGCCAGTACAATCTGGCTCTAATGACATCCTAAAAATTATGGCACGTAAATATACACGTGAGCATTTCCTAGGGTTAGTAGACCGAATTAAAGCTGCAATACCAGAAGTAACCTTAACAACAGACATTATTGTGGGCTATCCGAATGAAACAGAGGAGCAATTTGAGGAAACATTGTCCTTATACCGTGAAGTCGGTTTTGAGGCAGCGTTTACGTATATTTATTCTCCCCGTGAAGGAACACCAGCTGCGAAAATGGTCGACAATGTACCTGAAGAGGTGAAAAAAGAGCGTCTTCAACGTTTAAATGAAGTGGTAGGTGAATACTCTCGCAAAGCATTAGAGCGTTTAAATGGTCAGGTTGTCGAAGTATTAGTTGAAGGCACAAGTAAACGACGCGACGATGTGTTAGCGGGCTATACGAGGAAAAATCGTTTAGTTAACTTCAAAGCACCAGCAGAAGTAATTGGTCAATTAGTGAAAGTAAAAATAACAGAGTCTACATCCTATTCACTTACTGGTGAATTTGTGGAAGTCGTAAAAATGAAAAGGTGGAAGCATAAATGACACAAGTCTTATATACAAAAGAAGATTTAATTAAAAAATCACATGAAATTGCACATATGATTGCAAATACGCCAGAGGTTGAATTTTTCAAAAAGGCAGAAGCGCAAATTAACGAAAATCAACAAGTACGTGAACGTATTGCAAG
>Ga0256906_1000311_pt1 | contig 18439 bp, 12 predicted proteins | sample MC6MC0744MT_FD_190186 | JGI IMG/M metagenome (GOLD analysis project Ga0256906, IMG submission 190186) | Metatranscriptome of enriched soil aggregate microbial communities from Iowa State University, Ames, United States - MC6-MC0744-MT... | ecosystem: Environmental > Terrestrial > Soil >... | reverse complement strand
TCGGCCAGCGTGCCGTCCGGATGGTCCAGTACGGTGGTCCCCCGCCCCAGGATGGTATCGCCGGTCAGCACCGAGCCGGCAGGGCCGTCGAGGGGCAGGTGGAAGCAGACGGAGTCGGAGGTGTGTCCGGGGGTGGACACCACACGGATCTCGGTGCCGCCGGCGGCCATGGTCTCCCCCGGCTGCAGCACGACTCCCCCGTGGCAATGCTCTGGGGCGGCGGCCCGGACCGGGGCACCGGTGATTTCGGCGAGCCGGGCCGAGCCGGCGGTATGGTCCGCGTGCCGGTGCGTGACCAGGACGAGCTCCACGGGTCCGGCAGCCGCGAGGGCCTGAAGGTGCGTCTCGTCGAGCGGCCCCGGATCAACCACCACCACGGCCCCGTGGCCAGGCTCCCCGACAATGAAGGAGTTGGTCCCTTCCAGGCTCATCGGCCCCGGGTTGGGCGCGAGGCGGAACCGCGTCAGCGGGCTGCTGTCGGTAAAGGCACTGGTGATGTCCTGGTTCACAGGTTTCATTCTGTCATTGGGGAACCACCACGCAACGGGAGCGGAAGGATAAAAAGCAGAACGACGGCGGGCGGCCGGTAGGTCAAAACAGCCCAGCCGGCCACCCGCCGTCGTTCGCTCTTCAGTTATCCTGCTGCAGCGGCTCAGGCGAGCCGGGTCAGCCAGCCGTGCGTGTCCTCGACCGTGCCGGTCTGGATGCCGAGCAGCTGGGCGCGGATGGCCATGGTGGTCTCGCCGGCCTTTGCGTCCTCCGAGCCAATGAATTCCGTGGCGTCCTTCAGCACACCGATCGGAGTGATAACGGCGGCGGTGCCGCAGGCAAACACCTCGGTGATCTCGCCGGAGGCCACGCCGTCACGCCATTCGTCGAGCGTGATCTTGCGTTCGGTGACCTCACGGCCCATGTCCTTGGCGACCTGGATGATTGAGGAGCGGGTCACGCCCTCAAGGATGGTGCCGCTCAGCGCGGGCGTCACCAGCGAGCCGTCCTTCATGACGAAAAAGACGTTCATGCCGCCGAGTTCCTCAACCGCGTTGTCGTTGAACTGGTCCAGGAACAGCACCTGCTTGCAGCCGTTCGCCTCGGCCTCCTGCTGCGCGATGAGCGAGGCCGCGTAGTTGCCGCCGCACTTGGCAGCACCAGTGCCGCCCCGGCCCGCCCGGGCGTATTCGCGGGAGATCCAGATCGAAATCGGCTTCAGCTCGCCGCCGAAGTAGTTTCCGGCCGGCGAGGCAATAACGCGGAAGGACACCTCACGCGCTGCCCGGACACCCAGGAATGCCTCGGTGGCAATCATGAACGGGCGCAGGTACAGGGCCTCGCCGTCGCCGGCGGGAACCCATTCCTTGTCCGCCGCCACGAGTTCGCGGATGGCGCCGAGGAAGTATTCGGCCGGAATCTCCGGCAGCGCCAGGCGGCGGGCGGACTTGTTCATCCGGGCGGCGTTGGCCTCCGGCCGGAAGCTCCAGATGGAACCGTCGGCGTGACGGTATGCCTTCAGTCCCTCGAAGATTTCCTGCCCGTAGTGCAGCACAGCGGCGGACGGGTCCAGCATGATCGGCCCGTAGGCCTCGATCCGCGCATCATGCCATCCGCCCTGGCCGCTGGCGTCGACCGTGTAGTCAACAATCGCAGTGTGGTCGGTGAAGTGGTCGCCAAAGCCTGGGTTCGCCAGGATGGCTGCACGCTCCTCAGCAGACTTCGGGGTGGCCGAGGGCTGCTGGGTGAATTCGACGCCATGGGCAGTCTGAGTCATGGTTCCTCCACGGTCGGCTGCCTGGCATCTGAACGTGGTTCAGCATCGGACCACGGCAGCGATTGGTAATTCAGGTCAAGCTTACGCCTGCTGGCGGAGGCTAAACGGCCGCCGCAATGGCATCGCCGATGGCGCTTGTGCTGCGCACTTCGCCGTTGCGGCTTTCGACGTCGGCCACCACCGCGGACTCGATCCGCCGGGCAGCATCAGCGTAGCCCAGGTGGTCCAGCAGGAGGGCTGCGGACAGGATGGCTGCAGTGGGGTCCGCCTTCTGCTGGCCGGCAATGTCGGGCGCGGAACCGTGCACGGGTTCAAACATGGACGGTGCAGTGCGGTCCATGTTGATGTTGCCCGAGGCGGCCAGGCCGATGCCGCCGGTGACGGCTGCCGCGAGGTCGGTGATGATGTCACCGAAGAGGTTGTCGGTGACGATGACGTCGAACCGCGCAGGGTCGGTGACCATGAAAATGGTCGCGGCATCGATGTGCAGGTAGTCGTGGGTGACCTCGGGGAATTCCTTGGCCACGGCCTCGACAGTGCGCTTCCACAGATGGCCCGCGAAGACCAGCACGTTGTGCTTGTGGACCAGGGTCAGCTTCTTGCGAGGGCGCTCGTTGGCCCGGCGGAACGCATCCCGGACAACGCGCTCCACGCCGTGGGCCGTGTTCAGCGAAACCTCAGTGGCCACCTCGTGCGGCGTACCGCCGCGCAGGGTGCCGCCGTTGCCCACGTAGGGACCCTCGGTGCCTTCCCGGACGACGATGAAGTCGATGTTGCCCGGCTCGGCCAGCGGGCTGCCCACCGTACCGTACAGCCGGGAGGGACGCAGGTTGACGTAGTGGTCCAGGCTGAAGCGCAGCTTCAGGAGCAGTTCGCGTTCGATCAGGCCGGACGGGATGCGGGTGTCCCCCGGCGCCGCGCCGATAGCGCCGAAGAGGATGGCGTCGCGCGTCTTCAGGTCCTCGAGGACAGCATCCGGAAGGGTCTCGCCGCTCTCCAGCCAGTGCTGGGCACCGAGCTTGTAGTGGGTCTGGTCCAGGGTGACGCCCTCGTCGGCCACGACCTTTTCGAGAACCTTCAGGGCTTCGGCGATGACCTCCGGGCCAATGCCGTCGCCCGGAATGACAGCGAGATTGATGGTAGATGCGCTCATATTTTCAGGGTAGCCAAACCATCCACATTCTGGTCAAGCCGTCTCATTATCCGGTCACCCCTTCTAACGCTTCCTCATCTTTCGCCGCCCAAACGCCAACGCTTCCTCACTCTCCTAAGGAAAGTGAGGAAGCGTGTGGGGAAACCCTGCAGGACGTGAGGAAGCCTTTGGGGAAAAGCTGCAGAAACAAAGAGAGCGCTAGGCGTCCGCGGGTTCCTCGTACTTCGGGAACACCGGCGCGGGGGCGGGCAATTCCGTGCCCGCGACGATCGGCGTCGAGATGGCCGAGAACTCCCGGGCTGCCCCTTCCGGCTGGCCGAGGTACCCGAGCAGGGCGGCGGTGGCTGTGGGCATCACCGGCTGGGCGAGGATCGACACGATGCGCAGCACCTCGAGGGTCACGTACAGCACCGTCTGCATGCGCTCGACGTCGGTCTTCCGCAGCACCCAGGGTGCCTGCTCGGCGAAGTAGGCGTTGGTGTCCCCCAGCACCGTCCAGATCGCCTCGAGGGCGCGGCTGAACTCCTGCTTTTCAAAAGCCGTCCGTGCCTGCTCGAGGAGCGCGTTGGCCTGGTCCAGGATTGCGGTGTCGGCGTCGGTGAACGCACCCGGCACAGGAACCCTGCCCTCGCAGTTCTTGGCCACCATGGACAGTGAGCGCTGGGCGAGGTTTCCGAAGTTGTTGGCGAGGTCGGAGTTCATCCGGCCCACGATGGCCTCGTGGTTGTAGCTGCCGTCGGCGCCGAACGGTACCTCGCGCAGGAAGAAGAAGCGGACCTGGTCCAGGCCGTACTGCGCCACGAAGTCCGCCGGGGCCACGACGTTGCCCAGGGACTTGGACATCTTGACGCCGTTGTTGTGCAGGAACCCGTGGATCATGACGCGCTTGGGCAGCTCTAGGCCCGCGCTCATGAGGAAGGCCGGCCAGTAGATGGCGTGGAAGCGCGAGATGTCCTTGCCGATGATGTGGACATCGGCCGGCCAGTACCTCTTGAACGACTCCGATTCGACGTCCGGGTAGCCGGCGCCGGTGAGGTAGTTGGTCAGGGCATCGACCCACACGTACATGACGTGCTTCTCATCGCCGGGGACCGGCACGCCCCAGTCGAAGGTGGTGCGGCTGATGGACAGGTCCTCGAGGCCGCGCTTGACGAAGCTGATGACCTCGTTGAACCGGGACTGCGGCGCACCGAACTCCGGCTGGGCCTCGTACAGGGCCAGCAGCTTCTCCTGGTAGGCGGACAGCCGGAAGAAGTAGCTTTCCTCGGCGGTCCAGGTCACCGGGGTATCGGTCTCCTTGGTGTACCGGGCACCGTCCTCCTTGACCACGGTGTCGTCTTCACCGTAGTAGGCCTCATCCCGCACGGAGTACCAGCCCTCGTACTTGGACAGGTAGATGTCCCCGTTGGCTTCCATCTTTTTCCAGATAGCCTGCGAGGCGGTGTAGTGGTCCGCGTCCGTGGTGCGGATGAAGCGGTCGTAGCTGATGCCGAGAGCGGCGTGCGCGGCTTTGTAGATCTCCGCGTTCCGGTCCACCAGCTCCTTGGGCGAGATGCCTTCCTTCTCCGCCGTCTGTGCAATCTTCAGCCCGTGCTCGTCGGTGCCGGTCAGGAACTTCACGTCGTAGCCGTCGAGCCGCTTGAACCGGGCCATCGCATCGGTGGCGATGTACTCGTAGGCGTGGCCGATGTGCGGCACGCCGTTCGGGTAGGTGATGGCCGTAGTGATGTAGAAGGGGCTCTTGTCTGAGGAAGTCACGGGCGGAACGTTACCTTTATGCGGAGGGATGGATCTAGATCAGTTCGGTCAGCGTATCGCTCAGCCGGACCAGTTCGTGGTCATGTGACGCCACGAGGACTGCGATGCCGTCGGACGTGGTGTCCTTCAGGATGCTGATGATGCGGTTGGCGGAGGCCCGGTCCAGGCTCGCCGTGGGCTCATCCACCACCAGGACGCGGGTGCCCAGGATCAGGGCCCGGGCGATGGCGACGCGCTGGCGCTCACCGCCGGAGAGCTGCTCGGGCCGGTGCCGCATGCGGCGGCCGAGGCCCACGAGGTCCAGCAGGTCCTTGGCCATTTCGCGCCGCTGCTCCACCTCGCCGTCGGGTACGGCCGGGAGGAGCACGTTTTCGAGCGCGCTCATGCCGTCGATGAGGGCACCGCCCTGGTCAACGTACCCGATCAGGGCACGGCGGCGGTCGGCGATCTCGTCATCGGACATGGTTTCGAGGGAGTCCCCCTCCCACAGCACCCGGCCCGACGTTGGCAGGGTCAGGCCCGCTCCGACGGTCAGGATGCTGGTCTTGCCCGAGCCGCTTCGGCCGGCCACGCAGTGCATCTCCCCCGCGTTCAGGGTGAGGTCGAAGCCTTCCACGACACTGACGGCGTCGGACCCGTTCTTGCCTCCGCCGTAACGGATGGTGATGTTGTTCAACTCCAGCGGCGTGGCGTGGTCGGCTGCCTTGACGATGGTGTTGGCCCGGGTCTGGGCGGGGGTTTCGCCTTCGTTGTTCCCGCGCGCGCGGCGAAGGTTCAGGTCGTTAGTCATTTGACCACTTTCGTTGCAATCGGAATCCAGCAGAGAACAGCCACGAGCCCGGCCACTGCGGCCCACAGTGCGGCGTAGGGGGCAAGAACAAGGCCGATGCCCAAGGCGCCAAGGATGCCCAGTGGAACGGCAACCGCGCCCACCAGGGCATTCTCGAAGAAGCGGACCTGGCCCAGCATGTCGGGGTTCCAGCCCATCGCCTGAAGCGTGCCGAGGTACCGGCGCTTGGCTTTCAGCTCGAAGCGCCCGGTCACCAGAGTAAGCAGGAGCCCCACCGCCACGCCGGACAGGCCGAGAATGATGCTGGGCAGTGCCACGCTGGCGGCAGCCAGGCCGCTGAGGGCGCTGGCGCCGGCGGCCCGCGGGATGTCGATCAGCAGGGCAATCAGGCCGCCAACCGCCGAACCGAACACACCAACCGCGACGGCCAGCGAGATGGCGTTGAACCGGTGCGTGCTCAACTGCCGGTTCGCGAAGGTCAGCGGCGAGTCGACGGCGATGAGCTTCTCGTCGTGCTGCGGCTCCTGGTCGACCACCTCGCGGTGGCGCAGCTGCTGGGCGGCGAAGAAGGCCGCGCCCAGGTACAGGGCCAGCACGGACGCAGAGACGATGGCGGTGGCGATATTCCAGCTCAACAGGCTGAGCACAATGCCGGCAACCGCCAGCAGTCCGGCGCCCACGGCGAACTCCTCCAGGACCCACGAGCGGATCCGGCGCTGGGTCCAGCCCATGGCGCGCAGCGTGCCTGCTTCACTGCGGCGAAGCCGCACGTAGCTGACAGTCGAGGCGCCGGTCAGCAGCGCGGCACCGCAGAGGGTGAGGAACAGCAGCGTCAGGTTCGTCGCGGTCAGCGAGCCGGCCACAGCGTCGGCGGCGTTCTGCCGGACCCACGACTGTTGGACGGTCCCGAGCGCGGACTCCTTGCCGGCGTCGTCCTTGGAGTAGCCGGGAACGAAGATATTGGCGTCCTCGCGGGCGGAACCGGCCACAACGGTTGCTTCGAGCCCCATGTCCCGGATCTCGGCGGCGAGCTTGTCCACCTCAGGCTGGACTTGCTTCCAGCTGCCGGCCGCACTGGCGCGGACGCGGACGGCGTCGATGACGGAGGCGTTCTTTTCATAGCCGCGGGCTGCAGCCAGACCGTAGTAGTCGGTGATGGCGCCGGCCGACTGGCTGACGAGCCCGGTGGCGCTCAGGGAGGGCTTGAGCGTGGTGCCCGGAACGTCCTTGCCCTGCGCGTCCTTGGTCAGCGTCATGGGCGTGGGATCGTAGCCGCCAAGCGGAAGCCGGTTGACGTCCCCGGCCGCCTGCTGGACGGCGGCGGGATCGAAGGTGCCGTAAACCATGGCGAGCGGGGTGGCAAGCTTCTTGCCCGTTTCGAGGTTCTCCCGGTAGGAGCGCTCGTCCACGGGGTTCCGCTGGGTCTGGTCCACGGCCTCGCCGGTAGCGCTCTTCTCCGGCAGGCGGTTCACGGTGACCCACTCGCCCGGGGTGGCGGTCTTGTCCTCGGCGCCGTTGCCTGCGGTGGAGCCGTCCGTGTACTTGGGCGCGGATGCGAAGTTGGTGCTCCAGGTGGCGGGGCTGTAGAGGCCGCGGCTGAAGTTCGCCGAGTTGCCAAGCAACTTCGAGTAGTCCGTGGACCCGGGCCAGGACAGCGCAAAGGGCGATTTGGAAACGAAGGGCAGGTAGTCCTTGTCCAGGGAGCGCTCGGCGGTGCCAACCTCCTTGACCACGTTTCCGGAGTCGTCGATCTCCTCGATTTTCACGGAGTACTTCAGGTCGACCGACGTACCGGATCGGACGATCAGGGGAATGGCCTGGGAGTCTTCGGTGAGCTGGCCGTTGCGCTTGGCCTGCTGGTACTGGGTCATGATGGGAGCCCAGTACTTGAGCTTCACACCGAGGAAGTCGGGGCCCTCCTCGAGTTCCTTCATGCCGATGCCTGTGGTGAAAAGGCTCTCCAGGTGCTGGCCGACCGCCTCGGCGCTGCGGGCGTCGGCCGGCGGTGCCTTCTCCAGCGGCGCCAGGAAGTCACCGGCGGTGCCCAGCAGGGCACGTTCGGAGACGGGGTCGACGGCGACCACAGACTCCGTGACCTCCGGAGCCATGGGCAGGGCAACAGTGAGGTTGAACAGGTTGTGCTCGGACCCGCCGGCGGGGGCCGGGAACTTGATTCCGGTCTCGCCGTCGGGACCGGCGATCTGGATGCTGTTGCCGCCGTCGACCTGCTGCTCGACGAGCTTGCCCTTGCCGAGAGTGCCCTCGGCAGTGGACTTGAAGAGAGTGTGCTGCGAGGATCCGTCGGAGCTCGTGGCGCTGGCCGTGAGGCGGTACTTCTTGGGGGTGTCGCTCAGCACGGACTGCGCTGCCGGCCACTTGCTGGGGTCGGTGCCGCCGGGCTGCCCGGCGGTCGCGGTGCCGACGAGCCCGGCGTTGAAGCCCAGGTAGTCCATGGCCTCCAGGCGCGGGGTCTCGAGGTTCTGCGTCACGCGCGAGACGAGGCTGATGGGCGCGGCGACAGAGGTGCCGGAGAGGTCCCGGATCTTCTGCAGCTGCTCGAAGCTGATGCCGCCCTGGCCGGTGGCAATTTCAGGCTGCATGAGCGTACCGTCCGAGCCGGCCTTGGCCTGGACCAGGATGTCGTAGAGCCCGCGCGAGTTCTGGTCCACGGTCCGGTTCAGCGCTGCCTGCGACTGGGTCTGGACGAGGACGGACAGGCACATGGCGAAGATCAGAATTGCAGCGGTCAGCAGCAGCACTTTGCTTCTGATGAACCTCTGGACGGCGTTCATTGGGCTCCCTGAAACCTGGATTGCGTGCGCACGCCACGATGACCGCGAAATGTGGAGGTGTCCCTTGCGGGCGTGCAAAAAGTATTGGCCGGCCTGCCGGCTGGATCCTTAAATTCGAACCTAGCTATTGTACGCAGACCGGCCAATCATACTTGGCCGGGGTGAACTCCAGGGGACGTGGAGTTCACCCCGCGTTGGGGACCTGGCCGTTGCCGGCCGGGATTCGTCGGACTAGTCCTCGAGGTCCACTTCGCGCACCATCTCGGCGCCGATGCCGGCCTTGATGGCGTCCAGCACCTGCTGCGGGACGGAGCTGTCGATGGTGAGCAGCGCCAGGACCTGGCCGCCCTCCGCGTTCCGTGCCACCTGCATGCCGCCGATGTTGATGTTGTTCATGCCCAGGATGTGGCCGATGGTGCCGATGACGCCCGGACGGTCGGCGTAGGACACCACCACGAGGTGCTCGCTGATCGGGATCTCGACGTCGTAGCCGTTCACGCCGACGAGCTTCTGCACCTGCTTGGGACCGGTCAGGGTACCGGCCACCGAAATCTGCGCACCGTCACTCAGGGCGCCACGCAGCGTCAGGACGTTGCGGTAGTCCTCGGCCTCGGGGGTGGTGATGAGGCGGACGTTGATGCCGCGCTGCTCGGCGATCACGGGCGCGTTAACGTAGGACACCTGCTCGGTGACGACGTCGGCGAAGATCCCCTTGAGGGCGGCGAGCTCCAGGACCTTGACGTCCAGGGCGGCGATTTCGCCGGCAACCTCGACGTCGATCTGGGTCACGGAGGCGTGGGTCAGCGCGGTGAAGATGCGGCCCAGCTTCTCGATCAGCGGGATGCCCGGGCGGACGTCGGGCGCGATCACGCCGCCCGCGACGTTCACGGCGTCCGGGACCAGTTCCCCGGCGAGAGCGAGGCGGACGGACTTGGCGACGGAGACGCCGGCCTTTTCCTGTGCCTCGTCCGTGGACGCGCCCAGGTGCGGGGTGACCACAACGTTGTCCAGCTTGAAGAACGGCAGGTCGGTGCTGGGCTCCTGGACGAAGACGTCCACGGCGGCACCGGCGATCTGGCGGTCCTGCAGCGCGGTGTAGAGGGCTTCCTCGTCAACGAGGCCGCCACGGGCCACGTTGATTACGTAGGCCGTGCTCTTCATCTTCTTGAAAGCGTCGGCGCCGAGCATGCCGACCGTTTCCGGCGTCTTGGGCATGTGGATGGTGATGAAGTCGGACTGCGCGAGCAGTTCGTCCAGGGTGACGAGCTTCACGCCGAGTTGCGCGGCGCGGGCGGAGGTGATGTAGGGGTCGAACGCGAGGATCTCGGTGTCAAAGCCCTGCAGGCGGGCGGCCACCAGCGCGCCGATGCGGCCCAGGCCGATGATGCCGATCTTCTTCTCGAACAGTTCGATGCCGGTGTACTTGGAACGCTTCCATTCGCCGTCCTTCAGGGCGGCGCTGGCCTGCGGGATGTGGCGGGCCAGGCTCAGGATGTGGCCGACGGTCAGTTCCGCGGCAGACACGATGTTCGACGTCGGGGCGTTGACCACCATGACACCGGCCTGGGTGGCGGCCTTGATGTCGACGTTGTCCAGGCCGACGCCGGCACGGGCGATGACCTTCAGGTTCTTCGCGGCAGCAATGGCCTCGGCGTCCACCTTGGTGGCGGAGCGGACCAGGATGGCGTCAACGTCCTCGATGGCAGAGAGCAGCTGGGAACGATCGGCGCCGTCAGTCTGGCGGATTTCAAAGTCCGGGCCAAGGGCCTCGATGGTGGCGGGCGAAAGTTCTTCGGCAAGCAATACTACGGGTTTTGACACAGCTGATCCTCTGCGTTGAAGTCCTGGGGGTAAATAAAGTCTAGGCGTACGGAAAGGCCGGGCTCACATTGTTAAGTGTGAACCCGGCCTCACTGTCGCACTGGAAGGGCGCAGCCTTAGCGGGCTGCAGAGCCTTCGACGTAGTCCTGGTCCTGCTGCTGCCAGGAGAACAGGGAGCGCAGTTCGCGGCCAACGCCCTCGATCGGGTGCTGCTCAGCCTTGGCGCGCAGCTCCTTGAACTCGACGCCGCCGTTGTCCTGGTCTTCGATGAAGCGCTTGGCGAAGGCACCGGACTGGACGTCTGCGAGGACGGCCTTCATGTTTTCCTTCACCTCGGGGGTGATGACGCGCGGGCCGGAGACGTAGTCGCCGTACTCTGCGGTGTCGGAAACGCTCCAGCGCTGCTTGGCGATGCCGCCTTCCCACATGAGGTCAACGATGAGCTTGAGCTCGTGCAGCACCTCGAAGTAGGCGATCTGCGGCTGGTAGCCGGCTTCGGTCAGGGTTTCGAAGCCGTACTGGACCAGCTGGGACACGCCGCCGCAGAGGACAGCCTGCTCGCCGAAGAGGTCGGTTTCGGTCTCTTCGGTGAAGGTGGTCTTGATGACGCCGGCGCGGGTGCCGCCGATGGCCTTGGCGTAGGACTTGGCCAGGTCCCAGGCGGAACCGGAAGCGTCCTGCTCCACGGCGATGATGTCCGGGATGCCGCGGCCGGCTTCGAATTCGCGGCGGACCGTGTGGCCCGGGGCCTTCGGGGCGATCAGGATGACGTCAACGCCCTCCGGTGCCTGGATGTAGCCAAAGCGGATGTTGAAGCCGTGAGCGAAGGCCAGTGCCTTGCCCGGGGTCAGCTTGTCCTTGATGGAGTCGTTGAAGATCGAGCGCTGGTGCTGGTCCGGCGCCAGGATCATGATGACGTCGGCCCATTCGGCGGCGTCGGCAACGTTCTTGACCTGGAAGCCTGCGTCCTCGGCCTTGGCGATGGACTTGGAGCCTTCCTTGAGGGCGATGACAACCTCGACGCCGGAATCGCGCAGGTTCTGCGCGTGGGCGTGGCCCTGGGAGCCGTAGCCGACAATGGCAACCTTGCGGCCCTGGATGATCGACAGGTCGGCGTCGTCGTCGTAAAACATTTCAGTCACTTGCGTAACTCCTCTTGAGTGGATTTCTTGTAGATGTACTGCTTTGGTGCTGCGTTTGCGGGCAATGCTTCCGCTTAGGCGGAGCGCAGCGCCCGATCACTCATGGAGCGGGATCCCCGTCCAACGGCCAAGGTGCCGGACTGCACAATTTCGCGGATACCGAAGGGCTCCAGCACTGACAGCAGTGCCGTGAGCTTTTCGGGATGGCCTGTTGCTTCAATGACCACCGAGTCTGTGGAGACGTCGACCACTGAAGCACGGAACAGGTCTGCAGCCTGGGTCACCTGCAGACGAGTTGCGGCATCCGCACGTACCTTGACCAGGATGTGGTCGCGCTGTACGGAAGATTCGGAGGTCAGTTCAACAATCTTGATCACGTTGATCAGCTTGTTCAACTGCTTGGTGACCTGTTCGATCAGATCACCGTCGGCGTCGACGACGACGGTCATCCGGGAGATGCCCGGAACTTCCGTCGGGCCGACGGCCAGGGAATTGATGTTGAAGGCGCGGCGGGCGAAAAGGCTGGCCACGCGGGTCAGCACACCGGGCTTGTCTTCGACCAGAACGGACAGCGTGTGGCGGCTCATGATCAGTCCTCCTCTTCCCATTCCGGGGTCATGTTGCGGGCAACCTGGATCTGGTCGTTGCTGACGCCGGCGGGCACCATCGGCCACACCATGGAGTCGGGGCTGACCACGAAGTCGATGACCACGGGGCGGTCATTGATCTCCAGCGCCTTCTGGATTGTTGCGTCGATGTCCTCGTCCCGTTCGCACCGGAAGGAGGCGCAGCCGTAGGCCTCGCCGAGCTTGACGAAGTCCGGGATCCGGATGGTCTCGTGGCCGGTATTCAGGTCCGTGTTGGAGTAGCGGCCCTCGTAGAAGAGGGTCTGCCACTGGCGCACCATGCCCAGCGAGGAGTTGTTGATGACAGCAACCTTGATGGGGATGTTGTTGATGGCACAGGTGGCCAGTTCCTGGTTGGTCATCTGGAAGCAGCCGTCGCCATCGATGGCCCAGACCACGCGGTCCGGCTCCCCCACCTTGGCGCCCATGGCGGCGGGCACAGCGTAGCCCATGGTGCCGGCACCGCCGGAGTTCAGCCATGCGTGCGGGCGCTCGTACTTGATGAACTGCGCGGCCCACATCTGGTGCTGGCCCACGCCGGCCACGTAGATGCCTTCGGGACCGGTCAGGGCACCGATGCGTTCGATGACGCGCTGCGGCGCGCTCAGGCCGTCTTCGGGTTCGGTCCAGCCCAGCGGGTAGGTCTCCTTCAGGTTGTTCAGGAAGGCCCACCAGTTGGCCAGGTCCGGGGTTCCGGAGGTGCCGAACTGGGTCCGGACGGCTTCCGTCAGTTCCGGAATGATCTCCTTCACCGAGCCCACGATGGGAACGTCGGCGGTCCGGTTCTTGGAGATTTCCGCGGGGTCGATGTCCGCGTGGATGACCTTGGCGTTGGGCGCGAAGGTCTTCAGGACGCCGGTGACGCGGTCATCGAAACGCGCACCCAGGGTCACGAGCAGGTCGGCCTGCTGCAGCGCGGTCACGGCCGAGACCGTGCCGTGCATGCCGGGCATGCCCACATGCTGCGGGTGCGAATCCGGGAACACACCGCGGGCCATGAGCGTCGTGACCACGGGGGCGCCGGTCAGCTCGGCCAGTTCGCGGAGCTCGGCCGCGGCGTGGGCCTTGACCACGCCGCCGCCCACGTACAGCACGGGCTTGCTGGCGGCGGAGATCAGCTTGGCGGCCTCGCGGACCTGCTTGTTGTGGCCGCGGACCACGGGGCGGTAGCCCGGCAGGTCGATCTTGGGCGGCCAGGAGAAGGTCATCTGCCCCTGCTGGGCGTCCTTGGCGACGTCAACGAGGACCGGGCCCGGACGTCCGGTCGATGCGAGGTGGAAGGCCTCGGCCATGACGTGCGGGATGTCGTTGGGGTCCGTCACCAGGAACGAGTGCTTGGTGATGGGCATGGTGATGCCCACGATGTCGGCTTCCTGAAAGGCATCGGTGCCGATCACTCCGCTGGAGACCTGGCCGGTGATGGCCACGAGCGGAACGGAGTCCATGTGCGCATCCATGATGGCGGTGACGAGGTTGGTGGCACCGGGGCCCGAGGTGGCGATGCAGACGCCCACCCGCCCGGTGACCATGGCGTAGCCTTGCGCGGCGTGGCCGGCTCCCTGTTCGTGACGGACCAGAACGTGGTTCATTTTGGAGGCCATCAAGGGGTCGTAGGTGGGCAGGATCGCGCCACCGGGCAAACCGAAAATGTCGTCGACGCCGAGTTCTTCGAGCGAACGGACAATTGCTTCTGAGCCGGTCATCACCGTCGGGGGTACGACGTTGTTCGGCCCAAGGACAGGAGAGGCGGCTGCAGCAGTGTCGACCCCGGCGTCAGCCGGCTTGTCGACGCGTTCCGGAGCCTTGGCGGCTCCAGCGGACTTTGAAGCCATCAGCGAGGGGCTGATGGGCGATCCTTTGCTCATCGAACTCTTCCTTAGTGGATCTTGAATTGGTGTGGTGCTAGGGAAACTGAACGTTCCGTCCCGCCCGGAAAATAAAAAAACCCCTCAGCCTGGCGGCTTTTCGAGGGGTTGCGCGTGACAGTTCGTTACCAGTCGGGCTATGGAGCCACGCGCTTGGTAAGTACGACGACGGTGCCGACGGTAACGAATGCGATCATGCGTTCAGTTTTCCCTCTACGTGAGATACGTGTCAACGAGCACGGCCCGCATCTCACAGTGTGGACGTCATTGTCCACAAGCCGCACAGGTGGCGGCCGGTTACTCCCAACGATATCCCCCCCCCGAACAACCCCCCCACGAGGCGCCAGGGCTTAATAAGGGTGATGCCGAGGGGCCCCTTGCGGGAGGCGCTCAGCGCCGCCCGCAAGGGAAGGTATCACCCGCAGTAAGCTCCGGTGGAGGCGCTGTGCACCAGTTTGGCGTACTTGGCCAGGACGCCCTTGGTGAACTTGGCCGGCAGCGGTGCCCAGCCTTCCTTGCGGGCTTCGAGTTCTGCGTCGTCAACGAGCAGGTCGAAGGTGCGGGCTGCGATGTCCACGCGGATCCGGTCGCCGTCCTTGACGAAGGCGATCGGGCCGCCGTCGACCGCTTCGGGGGCAACGTGGCCGATGCACAGGCCGGTGGTGCCGCCGGAGAAGCGGCCGTCGGTGAGCAGCAGGACATCCTTGCCAAGGCCGGCACCCTTGATGGCACCGGTGATGGCGAGCATCTCGCGCATGCCCGGACCGCCCTTGGGGCCTTCGTAGCGGATCACCACGACGTCGCCCTTCTGGATCTCGCCGTTGTCCAGCGCGTCCAGGGCGCCCTGTTCACGCTCGAAAACGCGGGCGCTGCCTTCGAAGACGTCGGCGTCGAAACCGGCGCTCTTCACCACGGCACCCTCAGGGGCGAGCGAGCCGTGCAGGATGGTTATTCCGCCGGTTTTGTGGATCGGGTTGTCCAGCGCGCGCAGTATCTTGCCGTCCAGGTCCGGCGGGTTGATCGCGGCCAGGTTTTCGGCGACAGTCTTGCCGGTGACGGTGAGGCAGTCGCCATGCAGCAGCCCGGCGTCGAGCAGCGCACGCATGATGACCGGAACGCCGCCGATCTTGTCGACGTCGGTCATGACGTAACGGCCGAAGGGCTTCAGGTCGCCCAGGTGCGGGATCTTGTCGCCGATGCGGTTGAAGTCGTCCAGCGTCAGTTCGACTTCAGCCTCACGGGCAATGGCCAGCAGGTGCAGGACGGCGTTGGTGGATCCGCCGAAGGCCATGGTGACGGCGATGGCGTTCTCGAAAGCCTTCTTGGTCATGATGTCGCGGGCAGTGATACCGAGGCGGAGCAGGTTCACCACCGCTTCGCCGGACTTGCGGGCGAACTCATCACGACGGCGGTCCGCCGAGGGCGGGGCTGCGGAGCCGGGGAGGGACATGCCCAGCGCCTCACCGATGCAGGCCATGGTGTTGGCGGTGTACATGCCGCCACAGGCGCCTTCGCCGGGACAGATTGCCTTCTCGATGCGGGTGAGGTCCTCCATGCTCATCTTGCCGGCGGCGCACGCACCGACGGCTTCGAAGGCGTCAATCAGGGTGACTTCCTTTTCGGAGCCGTCCTCCAGCTTGACCCAGCCGGGCATGATGGAGCCGGCGTACAGGAAGACGCTGGCCAGGTCCAGGCGCGCGGCGGCCATGAGCATGCCCGGGAGGGACTTGTCGCAGCCGGCCAGCAGCACCGAGCCGTCGATACGCTCTGCCTGCATGACGGTTTCCACGGAGTCGGCAATGACTTCGCGGGAGACCAGGGAGAAGTGCATGCCCTCGTGGCCCATGGAGATGCCGTCGGAAACGGAGATGGTGCCGAACTGCATCGGGAACCCGCCACCGGCGTGGACGCCTTCCTTGGCGCCCTGGGCCAGCCGGTTCAGGGACAGGTTGCAGGGAGTGATTTCGTTCCAGGAGCTCGCGACGCCGATCTGGGGCTTGGCGAAGTCGTCGTCGCCCATGCCGACGGCCCGGAACATTCCACGTGCCGGAGCTGCGTGAATGCCGTCGGTGACAACCCGGCTCCGAGGCTTAATGTCAGGCTTGCTGTCGATTCCGCTCAGGATGTCCTCACTCATGGGTCAAAGTCTATGACTCCGGAACGGCTGCCAATGACCGGAAGCGGCCCGTTTGGTAGATTTTCCAGAAATTCGGATCAAATAGTGGACTTCCGTCTCATATTCTGGACGTGAACCCCTGGCTGCCCCGTCCCCTGCTGGCGTTGACAAGCCTAGACAGCCCTATTGACAGCGACGTACCGTCAAGCAACGGCAACCTCGTGTGACGGATGAAAGGCTTTGCTATGGAGTGGATTATCTGGGTCATTGTCATCGTTTTGGTCATCGCCATCGTTTGGATGCTGCTGAACCGGAAGTCGCGGGGAACGGCAGCAGGCGCGGCTCGGACCGAACAGGTGACGTCCCCGTCCGTAACGGCTCCGGTAGCATCCGCCCGGACGGAAGGGACGCCGTCGGCCGCACCCGCAGCGGCAGCGGGACCGCCGTCGGACACCAGCCGGACCGTGCCGGAAACGGGCCGCCTGGCCGGACCGGACGCCGGGCCGGCAGTCGCGCAAGCCGCGCCGCAGATGAGCCAGGCCTCCCCCGCGGCTGCGCGCCCGGAGCCCGAGGACGTGGAACCTGACATCGAATCCTGGGAAGCCGCCACCGCCCGCCCCTCCTCCGCGCAGTCCGCGGGTGGAGACGTTGACGACTGGGATGACGACGGCGACAAAGCCGAGTGGGACGCCCAGTGGTCGGATGCGGCCAGCGCAGACACGGGCAGTGCCGAAGCAGGCAATGCCGAGGCAGGCCGTTCCACCGGGCAGGCCGCGACGCAGCCTGCTGCCCCGACGCACCATGCCGAGTACACGGACCCGCACGCCCCCACGCTGCCGGGGGCGGAGTCGGCCGCGGCCGAGTCCCTGGACGCCGAGGCTGAAACCCGGCAGCGGATCCAGTCCTCCGCTGCAACCGAAGCCGGAGCCAGCCACGAGGCCCAGCCCCAGTACCGCGAACCCCAGCCCCACCACCTGGAACAGGGCTTCGGCGCGGAACGGGGTTTCGGCGAACAGCCCATCCCCCACAAAGAGGCCGGCGGCGAGGGCACGGAAACCGCGGCGGAGCAGCCGTACGGCGAGGGTTCTGCCGCGCCGGCAGCAGACGGGGGCGGCCCGGAGGGGTTCACCGTCAAGGGAGATGTCAGCGCCATGACCTACTACGACGAAGACAGCGCCGGCTACGAGGACGCGCGGGCAGAGGTCTGGTTCCTTTCCCCGGCGCACGCTGAGGCTGCCGGGTTCCGGGCGCCGCGCCGGTCCCGGCGCTAACGCCACGCGGCGGCGCCGGATGGCGGACGGAGTAAGCGCATGACACGCAACCACCCCGGGAAACCCGCAACGTCTGCCGCCGCTATGCCCCCGGCGGAGAATGCCCCGGCGTTTTCGGCCTTAACGCTGCCCCTGACGTTGACCCTGTCGCTAACGTTGGCCCTCTCCGGCTGCACGGGCGACGGAGGCCCGACTCCCCCGGGCAGCACCGGCTCCACGGCGGGCGGGGCAACTGCGACGTTGGCGCCGGGCACCGGCAGCCACGGGACGGGCTCCTCGGGTACCAGTGCCTCGGGTACCAGTGCGGCTCCTTCGTCTCCCCGAGCACCTGAATTGCGGAGCAGGATTGAGGGCCTGCAAATTCCGTGGTCGACGGTCTTCCTGCCGGACGGCACTGCCGTCATTTCCGAACGCGATTCCGCGCTGCTCAAATCCGTGAAAGACGGGAAAGTCAGCACCATCGGCGCCGTTCCCGGCGTCGTTCCCGGCGGTGAGGGCGGACTGTTGGGCCTGGCGTTGTCGCCCGGCTTCGCCTCGGACCACTACCTGTACGCCTACTTCACCGCGGCCGGTGACAACCGGATCGCCCGGATGCGTCTGGAAGGCGCCGGGGCAGCCAGCGGCGGGGACCTCCGGCTGGGCACGCCGGAGGTGATCTTCTCCGGCATGTCCAAGGCCTCCACCCACAACGGCGGCAGGATCCGCTTCGGCCCGGACGGTTTCCTCTACGTCGGAACAGGCGATTCGCAGCGCCGGGAGCAGCCGCAGGACCGGAACGCCCTGGGCGGAAAGATCCTGCGGCTGACCAGGGACGGCGCCCCCGCGCCGGGCAATCCCTTCCCAAACAACCCCGTCTACAGCCTTGGCCACAGAAACGTCCAGGGTTTGGCATGGGACGGCCAGGGCCGCCTATGGGCCAGCGAGTTCGGCCCGGACGTCAATGACGAACTCAATCTGATCCAGCCCGGCGGAAACTACGGGTGGCCGGAAGTCACGGGGGCACCGCACCGGGACGGCTTCATAGACGCCAAGGTTGTCTGGCCATCGACAGCGGACTCTTCGCCCAGCGGACTGGAAATCGTCGGCAGCACGGCCTACCTTGGCGCGCTGAGGGGTCAGCGCATATGGGCCGTCCCGCTCGACGGTGAAAATGCCGGCAATCCTGTGGGCTACTTCACGGGGCAGTTTGGGCGGATCAGGAACGTTTCGCTGGCCCCCAACGGGGATCTATGGGCTCTCAGCAACAACCAAAACCCTGATTCCGCGCTGATTTTGCGGCTTCCACGGTAAGTCCATTCTCCCGCCCGCCCCGATTTCACACCTGCCGAAAGTTCGTGTAG
>Ga0256906_1000306_pt1 | contig 18650 bp, 14 predicted proteins | sample MC6MC0744MT_FD_190186 | JGI IMG/M metagenome (GOLD analysis project Ga0256906, IMG submission 190186) | Metatranscriptome of enriched soil aggregate microbial communities from Iowa State University, Ames, United States - MC6-MC0744-MT... | ecosystem: Environmental > Terrestrial > Soil >... | reverse complement strand
GCCAGAACCTGGGACCGGTCCGCAGGCCCTCCGCACGCGCGGTCCCCGCGCCGAGGTGCCGCAGTCCGAAGTCCACGACGCCGACGGCGTGCGCCTGCAGAAGGTCATGGCCTCCGCCGGCGTCGCTTCGCGCCGCGTCTGCGAAGAGATGATTGCCGAGGGCCGTGTGGAGGTCGACGGCAAGATCGTCACCGAGCTCGGCGTCCGCGTCGACCCCAAGACCGCCGTCATCCACGTGGATGGCCTGCGCATCCAGCTCGACGACACGCTGGTCTACATGGTGTTCAACAAGCCCAAGGGCGTGGTGTCCACCATGGAGGACCCGGAGGGCCGGCCGTGCATCAGCGACTACATCCGCAACAACCAGGGTGAGCGGCTCTTCCACGTGGGGCGCCTTGACGTTGCCACCGAAGGGCTGCTGCTGCTGACCAACGACGGCGAGCTGGCCAACCGGCTGACCCACCCGTCCTACGAGGTGCCAAAGACCTACCTGGTCCAGGTCCGCGGACCGTTCCCCCAAGGCATCGGTTCGCAGCTCAAGGATGGCATCGAACTCGAGGACGGCTTCGCGTCCGTCGACTCCTTCCGTCTGGTGGACTCGACCCCGGGCCACGTGCTGATCGAGGTCGTGCTGCACTCCGGTAAGAACCGCATTGTCCGGCGGCTGTTCGACGCCGTCGGTTTCCCGGTGCTGCGCCTGGTGCGCGTCAAGGTCGGTCCCATCGGCCTGGGCGACCAGCGCCAGGGAAGCATCCGCAATCTCGGCAAGCAGGAAGTCGGCCACCTGCTGGCATCCGTGGGGCTGTAAGGGATGTCGGCTTTCCGTACGCACGGCCGCGGACACCTGAACGGGCCGGTCGTCGTTATTGGCACCGGCCTGCTCGGTACCAGCATCGGCCTCGGCCTGCGCGGCCGCGGCGTTGCCGTGTACCTGTCGGATCCGTCGCCCACCAACCAGGCAGTCGCCGTCGACATCGGCGCCGGGCTTCCGCTGGCGGCCATGGGGGACGAAACTCCTGAACTGGTTGTGGTTGCATCGCCGCCGGACGTGACGGCCGATGTTGTGGAACGGGCGCTGACGGACTACCCGGACGCCACCGTCGTCGACATTGCCAGCGTCAAGGCTGCGATCCTTCGGGACCTGCGCAACCGTGGTGCCGACCTCAGCCGTTACGTGGGCACCCACCCCATGGCCGGGCGCGAGAAGTCCGGCCCGGTTGCGGCCCGAGGCGAGCTCTTCACCTCCATGCCGTGGGTCGTGTGCCCCACCGAGGAGTCCTCCGCCGGAGCCGTCCAGGCTGCGAGGGCGCTGGCCACCGACCTCGGTGCCCTGGTCTCGCAGTTCACGGCCGAGGAACATGACGGGGCCGTGGCCCTGGTCTCCCACCTGCCGCAGGTGATGTCCTCGCTTCTGGCGACTCGGCTGCAGGACACCCCGATGCACGCCCTCTCCCTCGCGGGGAACGGGCTGCGCGATACCACCCGCATCGCTGCGAGCGACCCCACTTTGTGGGTCCAGATCCTGGGCGCGAATGCCGGCAAGGTGGTGGAGATCCTTTACGGTGTGCGTGATGACCTCAACCGGCTGATCGGTACCCTGGAAGACCCCGCGGCCACCGGTGCCCGCCTTGACCTGGCGCAGCTGATGAGCGAAGGCAACGCCGGGCAGGCCCGGATCCCGGGCAAGCACGGCGGACCGCCGCAGGCATATTCCTGGCTCACGGTGCTCGTGGACGACAGGCCCGGCCAGATCGCCAGGCTGCTGACCGAGATCGGCGAGATTGGCGTCAACCTCGAGGATCTCCGCCTGGACCACTCTTCAGGACAGAATGTGGGCATGGTGGAGATCTCCGTGCTGCCGAGCGCGCATGACCTCCTCGTAGAAGCACTAAGCGACCGTGGATGGCGGGTACTGCAGTAATGACACAGGAACTGACCGAAACTTTGCCTGCCCTCCGGCTGGGCCGCCCGCTCGTGGTGGCCATCGACGGGCCGTCCGGCTCCGGAAAGTCCAGCGTCAGCAAGGAAGTGGCCCGCCGCCTCAGCCTTGCCTACCTGGACACCGGCGCCATGTACCGGGCCCTCACCTGGTACTGCCTCGATCGCGGAACGGACCTCGCTGACGCCTCCGCCGTCGAGCTGGCTGCCGAAGAACTGCCGCTGGACATCAGCACCAGTCCGCACACCGAGTTTGTGCGGGTCGACGGCACAGACGTTACTGACGCCATCAGGGAACCGGCCATCTCCTCGGCGGTCAGTGCCGTCGCCACCACGCTCGGTGCCCGGACCGAACTCATCCGCCGCCAGCGTGCGCTGATCGAAAAGCACAACCGCCGCATGGTGGTGGAGGGCCGTGACATCACCACCGTCGTCGCCCCGGCTGCCCAGGTCCGCATGCTCCTGACGGCCAGCGAAGAGGCGCGGCTCCGCCGCCGCGGCATCCAACTCGGCGGAACGCAGAGCGCCGAGCAGCTGGCTGCCCAGGTGACCCAGCGGGACGCGAAGGACTCCACCGTGGTCAACTTCACCCAGGCGGCGGACGGCGTGGTGACACTGGATTCGTCCGAGCTGGATTTCGAGGAAACCGTGGCCGCCGCGCTGCGCATCGTCACCAAGGTCATCAACCATGAGTGATACTGCCAGGACACCGGTCGCCCGGACGCGGGGAACCGGAGTTCCGAGCCCCAGGGTTTCGGGGACCGCTCTCCCGGGTGCGTGGACCATGGGGTGGAGCCGGCCCGTCGGCCGGTTCCTGAACAACGCCGTCTACCGCACCTCCGTCACCGGCCGCTCCAACGTTCCGCCCGCTGGCCCGGTGATTTTCGCAGGAAACCACATCAGCTTCCTCGACGGGCCCGTCATGTTTGGCGCCTCGCCCCGGCCCATGCACATCCTCGTTAAAAAGGAGATGTTCAAGGGCTTCCTCGGCCGCATCCTGAGTGCGTCGGGCCAGCTTCCGGTTGACAGGGCAGGGGACCGGTCGGTCCTGCAGCTCAGCAAGGACGTGCTCGACGCCGGCCGCTGCATCGGGATTTTGCCCGAGGGGACCCGGGGGAGCGGCACCGCAACGGGCATCAGCAACGGGGTGGCATGGCTCGCCCTGAACTCCGACGCCGTCGTGGTGCCGGTGGCCATCCTGGGCACACGGCAGGGCGGCGAACACCTGGACAGCATCCCGAAACCCGGCCGCCGGCTGCACGTCAGCTTTGGCCAACCCCTTTCACTCCGCCGGAATCCGGGTGAAACCGGGCGTGCTTCAATGGACAGGGCGGCCACCGAAATCCGCGACACCCTGGCCGCGCACGTCCGGAACACTGTCCGGCTCAGCGGGCTGTCATTGCCCTCCGCGGATCATCCGCACCAACGTTCCACCGCAGTAGCCGGACAGCCGGCAGACCACCATTAAGGAAAGTGCAATGAGCGATACGACTCAAACTTCCGGCCACTCCGGCGCCGGCGAAGACGAATACACGCCCACCGGCACCGACCAGGTGGCGGAACATCTGGCGGCCATGGACGACGACGAGGCGGAGCTCCGCGCCGCTTCCCTCCGCGCCGGTCTGGAGGACTACGAACTCGACGAGGAAGACGCCGCCCTCCTCAGCGGCCTGCATGACGAGGACGAGCCCGAGGGCCCGCTCAAGCTGGACCCCGTGCTCGCCATCATCGGCCGCCCGAACGTCGGCAAGTCCACCCTTGTGAACCGCATCCTCGGCCGCCGGGAAGCCGTCGTGGAGGACACCCCCGGCGTGACCCGCGACCGAGTCATGTACTCGGCGAACTGGAACGGCCGGAACTTCACCCTGGTGGATACCGGCGGCTGGGAACACGATGCCCGCGGCATCCACGCCCGGGTGGCGGAACAGGCCGAAATGGCCGTGGAGCTGGCTGACGCCGTGCTGTTCGTCGTCGACTCGGCCGTCGGGGCAACCGCCACCGACGAGGCCGTCATGAAGATGCTCCGCCGGAGCAAGAAGCCGGTCATCCTCGTGGCCAACAAGGTGGACGACTTCGCCCAGGAAGCCGACTCCGCAGTCCTGTGGGGCCTGGGCTTCGGCGAGCCGTACCCCGTCTCTGCGCTGCACGGCCGCGGCGTGGCCGACCTGCTGGACCACGTCATGGACACCCTCCCTGAGTTCTCCACGGTCGAGGGCGTCGAACGCTCCGGCGGCCCGCGCCGGATCGCCCTGATCGGACGCCCCAACGTGGGCAAGTCCTCGCTGCTGAACAAGCTGGCCGGCTCCGAACGTGTGGTGGTGGACAACACCGCCGGCACCACCCGCGACCCGGTTGACGAATTCATCGAGCTCGGCGGCCAGACCTGGCGCTTTGTGGACACCGCCGGCATCCGCCGGCGCCAGCACATGGCGCAGGGCGCCGATTTCTATGCCTCCCTGCGGACCCAGAGTGCGCTGGAAAAGGCGGAGGTCGCCGTCGTTCTTCTTGCTGTTGACGAGGTGCTCAGCGAACAGGACGTCCGCATCCTGCAGCTGGCCATCGAATCGGGGCGTGCCTTGGTGCTCGCGTTCAACAAATGGGACCTTCTCGACGACGAACGCCGGCGGTACCTGGAACGCGAAATCGAGCAGGACCTGGCCCACGTGGAGTGGGCGCCGCGCGTCAACATTTCCGCCAAGACCGGCTGGCACAAGGACCGCCTGGTGCCGGCGCTGGAGCTGGCGCTGGAAAACTGGGACCGGCGCATTCCCACCGGACGGCTCAATGCCTTCCTGGGCGAGCTTGTGGCGGCGCACCCGCACCCGGTCCGCGGCGGCAAGCAGCCCCGCATCCTCTTCGGCACGCAGGCCTCCAGCCGGCCGCCGAAATTCGTCCTGTTCACCACGGGATTCCTGGACCCCGGCTACCGCCGGTTCATCACCCGCCGCCTGCGGGAAACCTTTGGCTTCGAGGGGACACCCATTGAAGTCAGCATGCGTGTGCGTGAGAAGCGCGGCAAGAAGCGTTAATTACGACACACCGGGCGGCGAATGCCGGAAAGTGTCACTGGCACCCTCCGGAATCGTGTAAGCTCTTCTAGGTGGTTCGGCCGGACTGCTTAGATGAAATTCTTCGGAACATCATCTGGCGGAGAACGGCGGAACTGACGGGCTGTAGCGCAGCTTGGTAGCGCACTTGACTGGGGGTCAAGGGGTCGCAGGTTCAAATCCTGTCAGCCCGACCGCAACAAAACCCCGCCAACCCAACAGGGTTGGCGGGGATTTTTGTTGCCCGCACGAAGGCGGCAGGTGCTTTCCGGGGCAGGTGCTGCTTGGGCGGCAACGTGCTACTTGAGGAAACGTGAAGTTCTGCGGTCGGCCAGGATCTTGCCGTTGGTCTGGCAGGTGGGGCAGTACTGCAGCGCGGTGTCTGCGAAGGACACCTCGCGGACTGTGTCCCCGCAGACCGGGCACAGCTCTCCGGCGCGGCCATGCACGTTCATGCCGCTCCGTTTCGCATCCTTGAGGTCGGCCGGCGCCTTCCCCTGGGCCTGGGCCACGGCGGCTCCGAGAACGCTGTGGATGGCGTCGTACAGAATCCCGACCTTCGCCGGCTCCAGGGAATTGGCCATGGCGAACGGGGAGATTTTCGCTGCGTGCAGGATTTCGTCGCTGTAGGCGTTTCCGATGCCGGCGATGACGCTTTGGCTGCGCAGCACGCCTTTGATCTGGTGCGGGTGCCCGGCCAGGATCTCGGCGAACATCTCGCGGCTGAACGCGGGGATCAGCGGATCCGGGCCCAGCTCGGCGATGCCGGGAACGTCGCCGGGCTTGCGCACCACGTAGACGGCCAGGCCCTTCTTGGTGCCGGCCTCGGTCAGGTCGATGCCCATCTTCCCACCGTCCGCCCCGGCAAAGTGCAGGCGCGCCGCGATCGGACCCTTTCCGGGCCGGAGCGGATCCGGCGAGGGTTTTTCGGTGAAACGGACCCAGCCCGCCCTGGCGAGGTGGAAGACGAAATAGAGGCCGCCGGCGTCGATGCTGACGAACTTCCCGAACCGCTCCACGCCGGTGACGGTCCGGCCCGCGAGAGCCGTGTAGGGCGGGTCGGCCGTCTTGAGTACGGCCACGGACAGCACCTGCAGCTTCTCCAGCACCGCGCCGCGCAGCCGTGTGTCGAGGAACGTGCTCATTGCGGCCACCTCGGGTAGTTCCGGCATGGCACCACTTTGCCACACGGTGTACCGGATTGGGCGGTTCCCGGGGGCATAATGGCACATCCGGCGGCCCCGGACTTGTGCATATACTTTCAACCGGTGGCTGTTCGCTACGCCTCCGTTGACATTGGTGATTGACCCGATGAAAGGCCCCTGATGAGCAACATTCCCTCTGATCTGTCTTACACCGCCGAACACGAATGGGTGACAGCACCGAACGCCGATGGTGTGGTCCGCGTGGGGATCACCGACTTCGCCCAGGACGCCCTCGGGGATGTCGTCTACGCCCAGATGCCCGAAGTTGGCACCACTGTTAAAGCAAACGACGTCGTGGGTGAGGTTGAATCCACCAAGAGCGTCTCCGACATTTACGCGCCTGTCTCCGGCGAGATCGTGGCCCGCAACGAGTCACTGGACACCGATTCCGCACTCATCAACTCCGATCCGTACGGCGACGGCTGGCTCATCGAGGTCAAGCTCGCCGAACCTGATGCAGTGGATTCCCTGCTCAGTGCATCGGAGTACGAACAACAGGTAGGCTAAAGCTAACCGGTCCCGCTGCCCGGCCACAGGAGTCCAGCAATGGAGTCCAACGGCCGGACGGCGGGCGGCAAACCGGGGCTGCCAGGCAGTTCCGGACGGTACGCGTTGATTGCAGGGGGACATCTGCAACGAAGGAGGAAGAATCCATGGTTGGCGGCGAACAGAACCACACCCACGGCGATTACGGCACAGGTGCGGGCAGGGCTTCGGAAACCACCTCGATCAACCTCACTCCGGTTCGCGAAGAGCCAACGATCGTACCCAAGCTCTCTCCGGAGGAACGCTCTGCCGTTGAGGCACTGCCCTCCGGCTCCGCCCTGCTCGTGGCCCACAGCGGGCCGAACTCGGGTGCCCGCTTCCTCCTTGACTCCGATGTCACCACGGCCGGGCGGCACCCGGACGCCGACATTTTCCTCGACGACGTGACGGTCTCCCGCCGCCACGTTGAGTTCCGCCGCACGCCGCGGAGCTTCGAGGTGGTGGACACCGGAAGCCTGAACGGCACCTACGTCAACCATGACCGCGTGGACAGCGTGGAACTGAGGTCCGGAAACGAAGTCCAGATTGGCAAGTTCCGCCTCACCTTCTACCTGAGCCCTGCCCGCGCAGCAGGACGCGTCTGATTCGGAGCGGCTGCCTGTGGCAATGGCACAACCGGAGCGCCGGGGACCGCTGGTCCTGAACATCGGGGAAGTGCTCGCTCAGTTGAGCGATGACTTTCCGAGCATGACGGCGTCAAAAATCAGGTTCCTTGAGGAAAAAGGGCTCATCAATCCCCGGCGTACACCCGCGGGCTACCGGCAGTACTCGGACAGCGACGTCGAGCGGCTGCGCTTCGTCCTGTCGCTGCAGCGTGACCAGTACCTGCCGCTGAAGGTCATCAAGGACTACCTTGACGCCATCGACCGGGGCGAGCGGCCCGAGAACCTTCCGCCCGGGGTTACTGTCTCCCCGCGGATCGTCTCGGACGAACTTGCCGCGGAACTGCAGAACAAGGCACGCAGGCTCAGCGAGGAGCAGTTGCGCGCAGAGTCGGGGGCCAGCGTGCCGCTGCTGCAGTCCCTGCTTAGCTTCGGCCTCATTGGGCACACTGACGGCAAGTTCGACGAGCACGCACTCCAGGTGGCCCGCGCCTGCGTCCAGCTGGAGAGCCACGGCCTGGAGCCCCGGCACCTCCGCCCCTTCCAGGCGGCCGCGGAGCGCGAGTTCGGACTCGTGGAACGCGCCGTAGCCACCCTCACCTCGCGCAGGGACGCTGCGTCGCAGGCCCGCGCGGCGGAAGCCGCCCGGGAAATCAGCGACCTTTGCCTCACCCTGCACCGGGCGCTTGTCCAGGACCGTATCTCGCGGATGGAAATCTGATGATCGAAGTCGAGATTGTGGGCGTCCGCATCGAACTGCCCTCCAACCAGCCCCTGGTACTGCTCCGCGAGATGCACGGGGAACGGCACGTTCCCATCTGGATCGGGACTCCCGAGGCGAGCGCCATCGCGCTGGCCCAGCAGGGCGTGGTGCCGCCGCGGCCCATGACGCACGACCTCCTGGTTGATGTCGTGGAGACCCTTGGACATTCCGTGGTCAGCGTGAACATCGTGGCTGTGGAGGACAACATCTTCTACGGCCAGCTCCAGTTCGACAACGGGGCCACGGTGAGCTCCCGGGCGTCGGACGCCCTGGCCATCGCATTGCGTGCCAAATGCCGCATCTGGTGCGCTGACTCCGTCATGGACGAGGCAGGTGTGCGCATCACCGAGCACGATGAGGGCGAGGACACGGAGCCCGGCCCCACCGTGGAGGAAGAGCGCGAGCTGCGCCGGTTCCGGGAGTTCCTGGACGACGTTGAGCCCGAGGATTTCGACGGCTAAGGTCACGTTAAGGTTAAAGTTAAGGCTGAAACTTTCGACACGCCCCACTAATCATGCGAACGTCTTTGACCTTGGGCCGTGGCAGGCCTAACGTCGAAGGTACCAAGTTCCCATTGCATACGACAGCGGCGCAAGTCACACTGGAAAGTGCTACTCCGGCCGAATTACAAGCATGAATTTCATCTGGACTTCATGCGCGTAGCAGCTGTTGCGGCAACTTCCTCAGGGGAGCTCATGACAAGGAGGATCCACGTGAGTCCGAAAGGCGAAGCAGGCGAGCTGAAGAAACCCTCGACGGCCGGCGTTGCCGTGCCCGCAAGTGGTGCTCAGGGCCTTCTCTTCACTGAGGATCTCCCGGTTCTGGACGAGGACGCCGGCTACCGCGGGCCCACCGCCTGCAAGGCCGCCGGCATCACCTACCGGCAGCTCGACTACTGGGCCCGTACCGGTCTGGTGGAGCCTGCAGTCCGCGGCGCAGCGGGCTCCGGTTCGCAGCGGCTCTACGGTTTCCGCGACATCCTGGTACTGAAGGTGGTCAAGCGCCTGCTGGACACCGGCGTATCGCTGCAGCAGATCCGCAGCGCCGTGGAGCACCTCCGTGAACGCGGCGTCGAGGACCTGGCCCAGATCACCCTCATGAGTGATGGTGCCAGCGTCTACGAATGCACGTCTGCGGACGAGGTCATCGATCTCGTGCAGGGAGGCCAGGGCGTTTTCGGTATCGCCGTCGGCCGCGTGTGGCGCGAAGTCGAGGGGAGCCTCGCCTCGCTGCCCAGCGAGCACGCCGGCGAACAGACATTCCCGGACGACGAACTCAGCAAGCGCCGCGCTGCGCGCAAGATCGGCTAGCAGACTTAAGCAACTAGCAGACTTAAGCAAAAGGCCGCCTCCCGTCGGGGAGGCGGCCTTCATGCGTTCAGCGGGACTGGCAAAAGCTATTAGCGGGCTACCCGGCTGCGGCTCGTCTTAGTGGTGGCCATGAGGTTTTCCAGCAGCGTGTCGTAGAGCCCGGCTGCGGCCTTGGCGGAGTCGCCGGGCCAGTGGTGGACGGAGTGCGCCGCGCCCTGGATCTGCTGCCAGTTGGCCTGCTCAGGGATGTGCGGGGCCAGCAGGAGGTCGCCGAACATGGCCTGCATCTCGGCGAGCCGGAAAGCGTGCTCGGAGGAACCGGAGCGCACCCGGTTGGCCACAATGCCGGCGGGGGAGAGGTTGGGCGCGAATTCCTGCCGGAACAGTTGGATGGCCCGCATGGTGCGTTCGGTGCCGGCCACGGAGAAGAGCCCGGGCTCGGCCACCAGCGCCACCTTGGTGCTCGCGGACCAGGCCATGCGGGTGAGGCCGTTCAGGGACGGCGGGCAGTCCACCAGGATGAGCTCGTAAGTATTCGTGCCGGCGAGCACCGCGGACAGCCTGCGCAGATCGCGCTTGCCGAGGTCGGGCCGGTCGTAGATGCCGGTGTAGGCGGACCCGACGGCGACATCGAGCACCGCCGGACCGGAACCGTTGACGGCCATCCGGCTGATCCAGCCGCTGGGCACCACGTTCCCGGCGATGTTGGCCTTGCGCGGATTCTTCAGCATCCTGCCGATGTCCAGCTTGTCGCTGGGCTGCACCCCGAGGGCTGTGGTGGCGTCGGCATGGGGATCGAGGTCAACTACGAGGGTTGGGATGCCTGCGGCCAGTGCCGCAGACGCCAGTCCGGTTGTAACGGATGTCTTGCCGACACCGCCCTTGAGGCTGCTGATGCTGACTACTTGCACTTGATAAACCAATACCTAACGCCGGTTGCCGTGTTGGGGTACGTTCCGTTCCGGTGCTGCCGGATGGTGCTGCAGGAACAGGGGCAGGCTTCCGCCGCCCCAATCATCATATGTTGACCTTGGCCGGAATCCCTTCTTATCGGGATCCGGGCATGCCTTGCAGTAAATATGGGCCCGGCAGTGAATATGGCCCGGACATGACGGATAATTCTGTGATGGTAGACACAATGATTTGTGTTTCGTCCGGCCCGTCTTACACACTGTGACCACTTACCGATACCACCCGCAATGATGCAGGAGAAGTATGTTTTCCAAGATTCTGGTGGCCAACCGCGGAGAAATCGCAATCCGTGCTTTCCGCGCTGGCTACGAACTGGGCGCCAAGACAGTCGCTGTGTTCCCCAATGAGGACCGTAACTCGATCCACCGCCAGAAGGCCGATGAGGCGTATCTGATTGGCGAAGAGGGACACCCCGTCCGCGCCTACCTGGACGTTGACGAGGTGGTTCGCGTTGCAAAGGAGTCCGGTGCGGACGCCATCTACCCCGGTTACGGCTTCCTCTCCGAGAACCCCGACCTCGCGCGTGCCGCCAAGGCCGCAGGCATCACCTTCGTGGGTCCGCCCGCGGAGGTCCTCGAACTCGCCGGCAACAAGGTGGCAGCTCTGGAGGCCGCCCGCAAGGCCGGCGTCCCTGTGCTGAAGTCGAGCGCACCGTCGAAGGACCTCGACGAACTCCTCGCCGCCGCGGATGAGATCGGTTTCCCCATCTTTGCCAAGGCCGTGGCAGGCGGCGGCGGGCGCGGCATGCGCCGCGTCGACACCCGCGAGGCCCTGCCGGAGGCGCTGCAGTCCGCCATGCGCGAAGCCGATGCGGCCTTCGGTGACCCCACTATGTTCCTTGAGCAGGCCGTGCTGCGCCCGCGCCACATCGAGGTCCAGATCCTGGCCGACGCCGAGGGCAACGTCATGCACCTCTTCGAGCGTGACTGTTCCATTCAGCGCCGTCACCAGAAGGTCATCGAGATCGCCCCGGCTCCCAACCTGGACGAAGGCATCCGCCAGGCCCTGTACCGGGACGCCGTGAAGTTCGCCAAGGCCCTGAACTACGTCAACGCCGGAACGGTCGAGTTCCTGGTGGACACCGTGGGCGAACGCGCCGGCCAGCACGTCTTCATCGAAATGAACCCCCGCATCCAGGTGGAGCACACCGTCACGGAAGAGGTCACCGACGTCGACCTCGTCCAGGCGCAGATGCGCATCGCCGCCGGCGAGACCCTGGCCGACCTGGGCCTGTCCCAGGAGACCGTCTTCCTCAAGGGCGCCGCGCTGCAGAGCCGCATCACCACCGAGGACCCGGCCAACGGCTTCCGGCCCGACGTCGGAAAGATCACCGGCTACCGCTCCGCCGGCGGTGCTGGCGTAAGGCTCGACGGCGGTACCGTCTACTCGGGTGCCGAGATCAGCCCGCACTTCGACTCGATGCTGGTGAAGCTCACCTGCCGCGGCCGGGACTACCCCGCCGCCGTTGCCAGGGCGCGCCGGGCACTGGCGGAATTCCGTATCCGCGGTGTCTCCACCAACATCTCCTTCCTGCAGGCCGTCCTTGACGACCCCGACTTCATCGCCGGCAACGTGGCCACGTCCTTCATCGACGAACGGCCCGAACTGCTGAAGGCGCGCGTCTCCGCCGACCGCGGCACCAAGCTGCTGACGTGGCTCGCCGAGGTCACCGTGAACAAGCCGAACGGCGAACTTCCGGTCCACAGCGACCCGGCGGATAAGCTCCCCTCAGTCAAGGGCATCGAAGCCCGCCCCGGCTCCCGCCAGCGGCTGCTGGAACTCGGGCCGGAGGGCTTCGCCAAGGCGCTGCGCGAGCAGACGGCCGTCGCCGTCACGGACACCACTTTCCGCGACGCCCACCAGTCCCTGCTGGCCACCCGCGTCCGCACCAGGGACCTGCTGGCCGCCGCACCCGCAGTCTCCACCCTCCTGCCGGATCTGCTGTCCGTTGAGGCCTGGGGCGGCGCTACCTACGACGTCGCCCTGCGCTTCCTCGGCGAGGATCCCTGGGACCGGCTCGCCGCGCTGCGCAAGGCACTGCCGAACGTCTGTCTGCAGATGCTGCTCCGCGGCCGGAACACCGTGGGTTACACCCCGTACCCCGAGGAGGTGACCGAGGCTTTCGTCAACGAGGCAGCGGCCACGGGCATCGACATCTTCCGCATCTTCGATGCACTGAACGACGTCAGCCAGATGGCACCTGCCATCCGCGCCGTCCGGGCCACCGGCACCGCCGTCGCCGAGGTGGCACTGTGCTACACAGGCGACATGCTGGACCCGGACGAGACGCTCTACACGCTGGACTACTACCTGGGCCTCGCGGACAGGATCGTTGAAGCGGGCGCCCACATCCTCGCCATCAAGGACATGGCGGGCCTGCTGCGTCCGGCAGCCGCCGCGAAGCTCGTCTCGGCGCTGCGGGAACGCTTCGACCTTCCGGTCCACCTCCACACCCACGACACCGCCGGCGGCCAGCTCGCCACGCTGCTCTCGGCAGTCGATGCAGGCGTGGACGCCGTGGACGTCGCCTCGGCATCCCTGGCCGGCACCACGAGCCAGCCGTCGGCGTCGGCCCTGGTTGCTGCCCTGGCCCACACGGAACGTGACACCGGGCTCAGCCTGGCCGCCGTCAGCTCCCTCGAGCCGTACTGGGAAGCCGTGCGCAGGGTCTACGCTCCCTTCGAGTCGGGCCTGCCGGGCCCGACCGGCCGCGTCTACCAGCACGAAATCCCGGGCGGGCAGCTGTCCAACCTCCGCCAGCAGGCCATCGCGCTGGGCCTGGGCGAGCGCTTCGAGGCTATCGAGGACATGTACACCGCAGCCGACCGGATCCTTGGCCACCTGGTCAAGGTGACCCCGTCGTCCAAGGTGGTGGGCGACCTCGCCCTGCACCTCGTGGGCCTGAACGCAGACCCGGCCGACTTCAACGAGAACCCGCAGAACTACGACATCCCGGACTCCGTCATCGGGTTCCTGTCCGGTGAGCTGGGCGATCCTCCCGGAGGCTGGCCGGAACCGTTCCGCACCAAGGCCCTCCAGGGCCGCAGCATCAAGGTGCGCGATGCCGAGCTGAGTGCCGAGGACAGCGCTGCTCTCCGCGGTGACTCCAAGACCCGCCAGCAGACGCTGAACCGGCTGCTCTTCGCCGGTCCCACCAAGGACTACCTCAAGAGCAGGGAGACGTACGGCAACGTTTCGGTCCTGGACACCCGTGACTACCTCTACGGCCTGCAGCGCGGCGAGGAGCACGTGATCCAGCTCGAAAAGGGTGTGCGCCTCATCGCGTCCCTGGAAGCCGTGTCCGAGCCCGACGAGAAGGGCATGCGCACAGTCATGTGCACGCTGAACGGTCAGTCCCGCCCCGTCTCGGTGCGCGACAAGTCCGTCGTCAGCAACGTGAAGATGGCCGAGAAGGCTGACCCGTCCATCCCGGGCCACGTTGCCGCTCCCTTCGCGGGCGCCGTGACGGTCACCGTCAAGGCAGGCGACACCGTCAACGCAGGCGACACCATTGCCACCATCGAGGCGATGAAGATGGAGGCATCCATCACGACGCCGGTGGGCGGTAAGGTGACGCGGCTGGCCATTTCCGCTGTGGAACAGGTCCAGGGTGGCGACCTGCTGATCGTTGTCGAATAATCGGCGGTAGTTACCGCTGAACTGCCCGCAGGGTGGCCCGTGGCCGCCCTGCAGGTAGGGTGGGAAACAGAAAAAGGTTGTGGGGACGGCGCCAAGCCGCCCCCACAGCCATTTCCGAACCACACCGGCAGCCGGAACCCGACCGGAAGCCAGTAGAAAACAGAGCGGAAGCCATGACGCAGACCAACACGCCCAAGCCCGGCCCGCGCCCCGACCGGAGCCCCTCAATCTCCCAGGACAGTGCTGCAGACGTTGCGGGGAAAGCCGGAACCGGTCCAGGCGGCGTGTCTCCGGCTAACGCTCCGGACTTGTCTCCATCGGATGCTGCCGGCCCAGCGCCGACGGGGGATATCAGCGTGGTGACTGTGTCAGACGCCCAGGACCGCATCTCCGCCGGCTCGCTCGCCGCAGTGAATGGCGTGGTGCAGCAGGGCACGGCGACGGCGGCCATGCCCGTGGTGACCGCAGGACCGGGCACCGTCAGCCCCGGCGGAGCAGGCGCAGCTGCCGCGGATACCGGGGCAGCCGGCGTAGCCGCCGCGAATACCGAGGCAGTCGGCGCAGAGCCGGCAAATGCTGATGCAGCCGAACCTGCCATTCCCGCTTCGCCAGTCGCGGAGTCGCCGGCTGAAGAGGTGAAGGACCTCCCCGGCCGCCGGGAAAAACCCGAGGGACCTGAGCCGGCTGCCGCCCTGACCGCCGACCGGCTCCTGACCAGGACCGCGGCCGCTCCGGTCGCAGGCTGGCGCCGCTGGCTCTATCAGGCGACCTTCGGCTACGTGAACCTGGGTGATTCGGACCAGGTCCGAATCCAGCGGGCCATGGAGCACCGCATCGCCACGCGGCTGGGGGAGCGGACCCGGTACGTGCCGGTGCTCTCGCGCAAGGGCGGAGTGGGCAAGACCACCGTCACCACGCTGCTCGGCATGGTGCTGGCGGAGCTGCGGGAGGACCGGGTCATCGCCATGGATGCGAATCCGGACCGGGGCACGCTCTCGGACCGGTCGCCGGGCAGGGCTGATTTCACGGCCCGCCAGCTGGTGAAGGACAGGTTCACGGTGAACTCGTTCGCACAGCTGTCCAACTACACGGCGCGGGATGGTTCACGCCTCGACGTGCTCGCCTCGGACACCGATCCCATGGTGGCACACGCCTTCGACGACGCCGACTACCGCGCCGTCACCGATATCCTGGGCCGGTACTACTCGATCGTGCTCACCGACTCGGGCACCGGCATGGTGCACTCGGTCATGAAGGGCACTTTGGAAAAGGCCGACGCCGTGGTCCTGGTCTCCGGCGGCAGCGTGGACGAGGCCCGGCTCGCGTCCGAAACGCTGTCCTGGCTTGAAGCCCACGGTCGCCAGGACCTCGTCGCCAAGGCAACAGTGGTCATCAACATGGCCGCCGGTAACCGCACCCTGGTCAACATCGACGAAATCGAGCAGCACTTTCTGTCCCGGGTCAAGAATGTGGTGCGGATTCCGCACGACCGGCACCTTGCGGAAGGCTCGCGGATCCGCCTCAGCCAGCTGAAGCCGGCCACCCGCGCCGCCGCCGTGGAGCTGGCCGCGCTGGTGGTGGACGAACTCCAGCAGTCCTGATCCCCTTCTAGGCGCGGGTGGGCTTGGGCGACGTGTACATTTCGTCGATCACGCCTTCGAAGTCCTTCATGACCTGGGCGCGCTTGACCTTCATGGACGGGGTCAGGTGGCCGGAGGCTTCAGTGAAGTCGTCCGGCACGATCCGGAAGGACTTGATGGCCTCCGCCTGGGAGACCGACTGGTTGGCCTGGTTGATGAGCTCCTGCACGGCGGCCTTGACCTCGGCGTTGCCGGCGGCGTCGCTCAGGGATGTGTCCGCGGGCAGGCCGTGGCGCTGCAGCCAGCCCGGGAGGGCCTCCTCATCGAGCGTCACGAGGGCGCCGATGAAGGGGCGGTTGTCACCCACGACGAGGACCTGCGACACGAGCGCATCCGCCCGGATCTGGTCCTCGAGCAATGCGGGAACCACGTTCTTGCCGCCCGCGGTGACGATGATTTCCTTCTTGCGGCCGGTAATCAGCAGGTAGCCGTCGTCATCGAGTTGGCCGATATCACCGGTGCGGAACCAGCCGTCAGCGAACGACTCCTCTGTCAGGTCGGGGCGCTGGTAGTACCCGCGCATGACGCAGGCGCCCTTGATGAGGATCTCGCCGTCGTCGGCAATCCGGACACTGTTGCCTGGAATCGGGGCGCCGACGGTGCCGATCTTGATCCGCTCCGGCGTGTTGACGCTGACGGGTGCGGTGGTTTCGGTGAGGCCGTAGCCTTCCAGGATCTGCAGGCCGATGCCCTGGAAGAAGTGGCCCAGACGCTCGCCGAGCGGGCCGCCGCCGGACACAGCGTGGGCCACCTCGCCGCCCATGGCGGCGCGGAGCTTGCCGTAGACGAGCTTGTCGAAGATCGCGTGCCTGAGCTTTAGGCCCAGGCCGGCGCCGCCTGCCTGCCGTGCCCGCGAGTAGGCGATGGCAGTCTCGGCGGCCTTGTGGAAGATGGCGCCCTTGCCGCCGTTCTCGGCCTTGGTGAGGGCCGAGTTGTAGACCTTTTCGAACACGCGCGGAACGGCAAGGATGAACGTCGGCTTGTAGCTCTGCAGGTCGGGCAGCAGGTGCTTGATGTCGGGGGTGTGCGCCACGGTGACACCGGCGGCAACGGCCAGGACCGAGATGAAGCGCGCGAAGACATGCGCCAGCGGCAGGAACATGATGGTCCGGGACTGCTCGTTGACTACGCCGCTCAGTGAGGTGGCCAGGGCGTTCTCGGACAGTTCCACGAAGTTTCCGTGCGTGAGTTCGCAGCCCTTGGGACGGCCCGTGGTGCCGGAGGTGTAGATGATGGTGGCGAGGTCGCGGAGCCCGGCGGAGCGCCGCCGTGCGTCGAGTTCCTCATCGCTGATGGCGGCTCCGGCTGCACGCAGGGCGCCGAGGCCGTCCCCCTCCAACTGCCACACGTGGGCCAGCGCCGTGAGTCCCTCCGTGGCTGCCGCCTGTCGAATGATGTTTTCGTGGTGGTCGGATTCGCCGAATGCGGCGACGGCGCCAGAGTCACCCAGATTCCAGGCGACCTGGGAGGGCGATGACGTTTCGTAGATGGGAACGGAAACGCCACCTGCGAACCAGATGGCGAAGTCGATGAGTGCCCATTCATACCGGGTGCGGGACATGATGCCCACGCGGTCGCCTGCACCAACGCCGCTGGCGATGAGCCCCTTGGCGAGGACGGATACGTCGGCCAGGAATTCGTTGGCACGGATGTCCTGCCATTGACCGGCGGAATCGAGGCGCGAAAAGAGGGCAGGGTCGGAGGCCTTGGCTGCCTGGCGCAGTACGAGGCCCGTGATGTTGCTGTCCAGGGGTACGTTCGCCAAGGGCGGAACGCTGAATTCGCGCACGTTAGCTCCTTTGATATCCGTTGGCCGCAGCGGGTAGTCCTAACCTTAGTACGTCAGCCGTCTGTTACCGGGAGGTCTAGGTTACCCGTCGGTAACTTTACGGCGGAGGCCCGTATGGCGCCAGTTCAGCGCACGTGTCGCGTGTGTGTCGCAGCTGCGAAGACGCTCCACGGCGGCACCTAGAATGGGGGACTATGCAGCCCTCCCCGCCCAACGAGCAGCCAGTGCAACGCCATTCGATGTCACGGCGCCCGGTAAAGGGATACGGCGGACAGCGGGCCGGGCACCGCTTGTTCCGGCAGCAGCTGCGGCTGGGCCGCCGGGGCCTTGCCATCGGCATCGACATTGGCGGCACAAAAGTCGCGGCGGGGGTGGTGGACGCCGAGGGCCACATCCTGAGCGAGGCCCGGCGCTCCACGCCGGGGAGCGATCCGCGTGCCGTGGAGCGCGTCATCGTGGAACTCGTCGAGGAACTGAGCGCCGGTGCCCGGATCAGATCGGTGGGCATTGGCGCCGCCGGCTGGATGGATCTCGACGGCGGTACGGTGCTGTTCAGCCCGCACCTCGCCTGGCGCAACGAACCACTGCGCGAAAACCTGCAGCACTTGCTCCGCCGTCCCGTCATGCTGGTTAACGACGCCGATGCCGCGGCCTGGGCAGAGTGGCGCTTTGGTGCCGGGCAAGGGCAGGACCGGCTGGTCTGCATCACCCTCGGCACCGGCATCGGCGGAGCCATGGTCATGGACGGACATGTTGAGCGCGGCAGGTTCGGCGTGGCGGGGGAGTTCGGCCACCAGATCATCATGCCGGGCGGACACCGGTGCGAATGCGGCAACCGCGGATGCTGGGAACAGTACGCCTCAGGCAACGCCCTTGGCCGCGAGGCCCGGGAACTGGCGCTGGCGAATTCGCCGGTGGCCCAGGAACTTCTCAAGGCCGTGGACGGAAGCGCGGAGCGCATCACCGGAGCCACGGTGACTGAGCTGGCCATTGCCGGCGACGCCGCCTCCCGGGAGCTCCTCGAGGACGTCGGGAACTGGCTTGGGCTGGGGCTGGCCAACCTTGCCGCAGCCCTCGATCCGGGGAAATTCGTAATCGGCGGCGGGCTTTGCGCGGCCGGCGAACTGCTGGTGGCCCCCGCACGCAAGGCCTTCGCCCGCAACCTCACCGGCCGCGGATTCCGTCCGGCCGCGGAAATC
>Ga0256906_1000257_pt1 | contig 20708 bp, 48 predicted proteins | sample MC6MC0744MT_FD_190186 | JGI IMG/M metagenome (GOLD analysis project Ga0256906, IMG submission 190186) | Metatranscriptome of enriched soil aggregate microbial communities from Iowa State University, Ames, United States - MC6-MC0744-MT... | ecosystem: Environmental > Terrestrial > Soil >... | reverse complement strand
TTTTTATAAGCTCATTTGGTCTACATGACCGCATTTTGTGCATTTAATACTGATTTCGTCTGGATGTGTCTGCTTGGCTTCAAAATAACCCATATGATGGCGATTAATAGTATCTGCAAACAACAGAATATCGTCAATCTTGTCACGCTTCATAGAGAAACTGGAATGTGTGATACACATCCCACATTTAATTGTCATAGTAATTTCTAACGAACCACCAAGACTGTTATTCATATTAACACCCCTTAGTCCATTTTGTTAATAGGTCTACATGCTTTACAACATTCTTGCTGAACATCTTTGCAAATCCTGCTTTCCTTTTATGCTCTTCTGACTTGTTTGCAAACTCTTCGCTTGCAAGCTCTTCAATGATTTCATTTGTCAACTGTTGAACTAGTTTAGCTTTTTCTTGTATATTCATATCAATCTACTCCTTTTAATTTAGATTTATCTCTAGTTAGAATATTTCCTTTTACCTTTAAATCTGACCATTTAGTTACAAAAGTCTTCAATGGGAAGATATAATCTTCATGGTCAATCACTTGCACAATTGGTGTCTCATCAAAATCTCTTAAAACAACCACATCATGTGTCATTGGAGAAACTAAGATGTCTCCAAAATTAATCGCTTCACCTTTTTCTGTGTTTACACCTGTTTTAAACATGTTAACTCCCCCTTATTAAAATCAGACTTTTATTAATCGAAAACTTTTTCAACTTTGATTATACCGAAATTTTCTAACATCTCCAATACTTCTTGCGGTGTCATGCGACTAATATCACCTGCGTATTGACCTTCAATGTACATCTTAGTATCTATGTCTGTATCTACAATCTTAACTTGTTTCATCCAAATTCCTCCTTGTTAAAATGAGAATATTATAAAGCTTCACCATTGACAGTTGTTGCCATTACATTCTTTAATCTTTTACCGTCCCAGAACGCTGAAACCTTATCCCCAACTGCTAGTTTATACATTACTTGACCTTTTGTGAACTCAATCCCTTCACGAAGACCATTCTTGTCAAGGCTATCACTGTATGCACGATATGTGTCACCCTTCACTTCGTATACCTCATAATCCACTCTACGTTCTGGTTGTGACTTTACTTCTTGAATCTCTTGAACTTCTGCTTCCTGCCGATAATCATGTGCGTGATAGCCAATTGCAAACCCTCCAAGGAGGGTTGTTGCAAGTGACATTGTTATAACAAACTTCTTCATGTTTTACCCCTCCTTAGTTATATGTGTCAATCTTTAATGTCAATGTTCTCGTTTCGAAATTTACGTCATATTCGCTATAGCAAACATATTCAGTTAAATGATTATCAGTAACAAAATCTACTCCTAATTCATCATCAAAATCTTCTACAAGACTAATGTAAGCACGTGTCATATATACTTCATCTTGCGTTGTATCTAAATCCCCTAATGAGATATTTCCGCAAACTGCAACTAAGTCCTCATAGCTAGTTTCTAATTGCTTGCCGTTGATTATTACAACCCCATTACTAATCCCTTTAATTTCATTACCACCGATTAAGTGTGCTACTATCATTTTTCATTTCCCCTTTTCGTTTATAATTTGTTTTTCTTAACTGTCTTTATCTTACCATGTTCTCATTCTGCTGTCAACAGACTTTAGAATAAATTTTTTATTTTCCTAGCAATCCTTTATTATGCAGGTCTTTCTTATGTTCTCGGTGCTTCTTCATATACTCCTTATGCTTATCTTTGCTGTAATAAGCACCTTGCTTCTGTTTCTCTGCTAAACGTTGTTTAGCCAACTCTTTTCGTTCTGGGAACAATGTGAACTGTATTAATCGCTTGCTTACTTTGTATTTTCTAGCTAAAGCATTGATACTGATTGAACCAGTTTCATACTCCTGTACAATCTGCTCTTTGTCTGCAACTGTTAGCTTAACTCGTTTGTCAAGCTTTTCATTGTTTATGGCTACCTTATCTAATTTTGATGGCATTTCAATCACCTCGTATTGTTATTATATTCAATATACATCACCTCTATTCGTCTGTCAACAGATTTTTAATTTTATTTCCACACCTTTCTAGGTGTAATGTAAGCCTTCTTAAATCCGCTCCAATTACGTTTATTCCTCACGAATAGTCCTTGTTTTGGACTGAATCCATTCTCTTTCAGATACGTCTTCGCATCATCGTAGCTTTCAAATATGTATTCACAACTCCACTGGTTGTGAGTTTCGTTTTCAAATGTGATTGTAAACATTATATCACCCTCTTTTTATCATTTCAATTAATCTACCAATTCCAACAGCTCCACAAATCATACATCCTACAACAAGCCATTCCATCATCCTTGTTTACTCCATATATTTAATAGTATATAACTCTCTTCATTTAAAGGAACTTTCTCTGAATTAACTAACTCTCCATCCTTCATTAATTCATCTCTCTTCTCCCAAGCTTTTGTTTGACTTGTATAAGCACCTGCAATTGTAACACGATTATCGTCACCTTGAATAAATACTAAGTGTACATATTTCATAGTTAACCCTCCTTAATTAAACTAAAATTTTATTAATCAGCAGGATAAGCAATAACTGCGATAATTGTACACAATACTAGGAAACCTCCAATATAGTATAACACTTCCATAATTACACCTCCTTTCATAAAACAATCCTTTTATCCCATCAGCAAGTATATCGCTCCACCTATTGACAATGTTAATATAATACCAATTAGTATTCCAGTGTGAATCAGTTCTGCTTCACGCTCAATCTTATCCATCACACCACTCCTTTATAAAAGATTTCTTTTATTTGATAATCTTCTTCATAATTTTAACGAATTTGATAAGTGTGAATGCAATCAATATACTTACCGCACCTGCCATTGCATTTGCAGTAATCCAAATGTAAAGCTCAACATTTGGTATTGAAGTTTTACCGATATTTGCTGATAGATACATTAAAAGCCCCATAATAAATGCTAACTTGAAATCACTCATATTTCTTAATTTTTCTATCATTTATACCACTCCTTCATAAAATATTTATTTTATTCACGTACTCGGTCAAATGTGATAGATAGTGCAAACTTACCGCTATCATATAGCTTGCTTCCAATCTCTTCCAATATATCCATTTGACTATTGCCTTCCATCACCTCTTTAGAAACTGTACCGTCACCATAAGATATAGTTACTAATTTTTTCAATTTATCACTCCTTACCTTTATAATTTCTGTAGTACGGCTCTAGGTCTTTCATGATATTTACCAATGCTCTATACTGGTCATTCTCTAAAGAGTTTTGATATAGAAACAAATTAGTTAAAACATATCTAAATTCTCCTAGCTGTTTAATAACCTCATCTGTTTCTTCTTTTGACAATGCAACGCAATCGTCTTCACTACGCATTTGTTTAAGAAGAAGGTGTCTGTGAAGCAAATCAAGCTTTCCTAAGTTTCCTGCTTTTTCAAATTCCATTTTACTTCCTCCATTTCTCTATTAGCTCACTCCATATAGGGTTATATCTAGGTATTGCCCATATTAGCAGAAACAATGAGAATACTGCTATAGGATTTAGCGGTTTTCCTAAAAACATATTAGCGATTAACTGATAAATTAAGGTAGGTACGAATACTATTTGCAGAATCCATACATATTTCATTACATCCATTAAAATTCAATCTCCACTTCTGCACCATCTCTTGATAAGAAGTTGATAGATTCTCTTAACACGTGCTCTGCATCGTCATATACTCTGTTCCCTAATACTAAACTAATGTAACCATCCATACCATCTCCACCAACCCAACCATCAGCAGGTGCGATATCGTAATCATAACCCTCACATACAAGTGTTACTTCCATGCCATCTTCTAACATTTCAACTGCTTCTTCAAATGTGTTTCCCATCTCAATCTCTCCCTTGTTTTTATTTTAGCAATCAATGTAAGTGTACTTAATATTACTTGCTAATGAGCTGTGAATATGCTCTGTACGAATGTCAACAAATGTACTGTTAGTGAAGTACATGCGAATCTTCACTGGCTTACCTTCTATATGTTCAAGTTCTACGACTTTATATACTGTCAACCCTTCTGTCAACTTTAATGTCATGATTGGACAAACAAAATCATCCTTCAATCTGTCGATTTCATCCTCTTTAAACTCACATACATAACCATTTATGAACTCACACACATATGGTCTTTCCACTTCGCTACCTAGATAGTCTGTGATAGTGAACAATGAACCTGCTTGTAATCCACCATGCTCACCGCACCAGATTCGAAACAATGTTTTAAGCACTTGCCCTTTTTCGTATTTCATATTCATTCTCCTTTGTGTTTGGCTTACTTATAACATACTATATTCAAGTTCTGCTGTCAACAGAACTTGAAATTTATTTTATTTATTTTCCCATTGGTCTAAAAAGACTACGTTACCCCTTTGATGAAACGCTTTAAGCCTTCTAGCCTTCTTGCCTTGCATCAAGTGTACCGCATCCATAATGACCTTTAAATGATTCTTAACGCCTTTACCTGTAGTCTTACCACTTAATTCACAATAGATAGCATCAATTATTGGGTGACTATGCACCCAATATGTCTTCTTACAACCTTGGAAACCAGTTGACAACTCCACCACATACACTTTTAATATCTCATCAATCAAAAACTGTTTGTGTCTTACAGAGTACATCATAACCACTCCTTGTTGTCTTGATGCTTTATTATATGATTAGCTTACATATAATATACCATTATCTTTTTCGTCTGGCAACATAATTTTACCAGTCGTCATCATCACTGTAATAGTCGCTACTGCTAGAGCTTGAATTGTTGTTTCTGCTGTTGTTACGGCTACGACCAGAGCTACCACCACTAGCGGAAGATGCTAGGACTACTGAAAGCAACAACGCTACAGTACATATAATCGCTATCCACATATTAATTCTCCCCTTTCTTCTCTGTAAAGATAAAGTAACCATTAACGATATTGCTATTAAAATTCTCTTTTATATCTGCTTCCACATCAAGAATCTTTAATTCTGGATGGTCTTTGATGAACTCTTGATATTTCGATGGTAAATCTTGTTCTGCACTTTCATGAGGTATGTAATACATCTTCTCATCTACTAAAATCTGATAAGTCTTGAATGACTGATTCTCAACGCTCTTCTTGTCATTGTAGTCACCATATCCTTTGCTACCACAACCCACTAATGTTGCTGATAGACCCATCATTGCAATAATACCGATAATTTTCTTTTTCATGTTCATTCTCCTTCATAAAATGTGGTTTTTATCAATATTTTCTATGTATCTAAAACTCTCTCAATAGAGAGGATTTTAGTATGTTGGGTCTTGGTACGCTCTTGCACTCCCAAACCCTACTCCCATGTAATCATTGCCTGCAATCTTCCATTTACCGTTCTTACGCTTTGTTACACGCTGTTCTTGTGATTTTGGCTCTGGTGTGATAATCCACTTCTGACTTCCAAAATAATCATGACCGCCTTCTTTATCTGCTGTGAAATGTGCTCTCTTAATCCATACACTCTTCCCAGATTCACTTATGCGTGATACGTGAGCAGGATATAAATCACTGCCCACATTGAACGTACATGGCATTCCTGCCACAATCTCACGCTCTTCTGAAATCCAACCTTGACCTTCTACATGCTCTTCATGAATATACATTGCCTTTGCCATACTGTTCAACCTCCCTTTTAGTTTTTATTCCAACGTCCTGCAAATGTCTCACCATCATGTGCACCGTTTGCATCGTAGTAGTTAACTCGAACCCATCCGTTATTCTGGAATGTTTTTACTTCCATTCCTACGCCTTGCTCTAATGCGATTACCACATCTTCACCATCTTCATTAATAGTGCTATAAAGGTTGCTTTCTCTATTCTGAACTAAACCCTTACGAACTTCAATATCCGCCATATCAATCGCTAATTTTTTCATCTCAATCTCTCCTTTTGTTTTGTTAAGTTAATCTTACCAGTTATTCATTCTGCTGTCAACAGATTATTGAGCAAATCTTTCATTTGTTTCTTCAATCCTATTTTCCATAAACTCAATTGCTACTCTTTGACTAGGTTGATGCCATGAATATGAACGATAGTTATCTTTTTCATGTGTAGTAATGTAAAGACCTGCGGGATTTCCTTTTCTACCTCCACGAACGCTAGTGTACATTGTGCTCTCATTAATTTCTGCTTCAAAGTAAATGTTCTCATTTGCTCTTACAATAACTCTTGGCTTCCAAGATACAAGATTCTTATCCTCAACTGTGTAACCCATTTCTTCTGCCCATTTACGGATTTTAGTGAACGTTTTCTTTGTCATTTGTGTTTCCTCCCTTATTATACTTGATATACTTCAATTTCTCCATCAACTACGTTATAGTTGGCTTTTAATGTCTTTCTAACTGCTTCTGCACGCTTCATTGCTTCTGTCTCTGTGCCATAAGTATTTAAATCAAAATACGTATCGTCATCCGTCATAAAGTTTGATACAACTTCTACAATGAAACCTTCTTCATCATTCTCATCATAATTATAAATTCGAACTGTTAAATCATTTAAGCTTCTTAGCTTATTTAGCTTTTGTTTAAGCTCTCTGATACTCATGTGAACTTGATTTTCTAGTTTAGCCATTTATGTAACCCCCTTGCTTTATCTTGATATCATCTTATCATATCCTCAACTCTGCTGTCAACAGAATTGAGGATATTTTTATTATTTATTTTCTGGCTTTTCTTTATGAGAGAATGTGAATACACCTACATGATAATCCTTTTTCTTTAGCTCTGTTTCATGTACAATCTCCACACTTCTTTTACTTGTGTACGGTCTTCCAATCATTACATCGCCCTTCATTAGAATGTAAATTTCATTTGTATTCATATTAATTTCCTCCTTCATTAGTTGGTTTCTCATAGTAATTATACATCGACTTGCTACCACTGTCCCATGAATCATAATAGTATCCATCTTGACACGTTACGATGTGATTTGCTACGTTTAATACATATGTACCCTTCTTGAACTTTTCAGCGAACTGTGCCACTCTAAGGCGTTTGTCACCCTTTTTAATTACCATCTTACGAAGTATGAAGCCATTTCTTACAAGATACTCCTTCCATGCTTCATCAGAGTTTGGCATAACTTTTAATTCAAATCCTAACTCGAACAATTCTCTATATACTGTATCCCAATCTTTACCTGTTGCTTTACACATTGCACGAACTACACAGTCACCTGTTTCTAGCTTCTTTGGATTTGGATTGAAATATATGTTTCTACTTTTCTTTTTAACTGCCATTTTAATCTCTCCCTTGTTTTTAACTTACCTTCATTTTATCATATGTTGCTTCTGCTGTCAACAGACTATTTTGTATTTGTTTTTTTATTTTGTGCGAATCCGTAAACTAAATTCATTGCGTAGTTTATGTATGTATCAATGTTCTTGCCTTTGCCTGTTTCGATTGCAGTTTCTACAATCTCAATCGCCATTAGTTTAGGTACGCCATGCTTCATTACTTCTTTAACATGCTTTCTCATTAATAACTCATTCATATGTAATCTCTCCCTTTCGCCTTATACTATAATGTATGCGGTTATATCATTATTATTACCTTTTGTGGAAGATTTTACACACTTATTTTTAGAATAGTTTTTCAACTACCATTAATAGAACAAATGTGATTGGGGCTAAGATAACTAATCTTCTGCCATGCTCCACACGATTTGCAATCGTTACTGCTCCAAATATAATAGCCATGAAAACAAAGAACTTAATGAATCCAAGTGTAAACATATTCAACATCTCCCTTTGATTTGATAATTTTATTATAAATGAAGTAATATCTCCTGTCAACAGATAATATAATAAAAAGGAGATGGTAATCATCTCCTTTTTTCACGTGCCACTTTGAAGCCTTCATTCATACGTTTTCTGTCATGACCCCAAGGTTGGAAGAAGTGCTTCTTGTTCTTCTTCTGGTCTATAAGCTCCTGCATTGACTTTGGTCTTGTGTTTTTTGGCTCTAGGTCTGCATAGTTAAAACGTTGGCGTAAACCTCTACCTGCAAATCCATGACCGCCAAAACAATTGACTATGTGCCCTTTGCCCATTATCATTCCACCTACATGTTGTTGTACACCAAATATACCAATACCTTTATGACCATCTGCAATGTTTTTTAATTGTTCTACATGCTCTCCCCATGACTGCTTATGAGAAACTTTGATGAATGACCCAATGTTTAAGTTAAAGTGGAATTGGTTTGGTCTATTCTTTTGAATCTTAGCTTCCATCATTAGCTCACCGATTTCAGCATGGTTATGTATAGCTTCCACTTGTTCTTCTAGGTCTTTCTTTGCTTCTTCCTCTTTATCTGCTGTTATGTATTTCTCTGTACGCTCACAAACCCAACCAATAGCGTTTTGGATTGCATCAATTTCATCTTCTAAAGAGTTTGTGTTTTTAATATATTTCATCATTTGTGGGCTATACTTCTCAAAGAATCCAACATCCACTAGTACAGGCATACCAGTTTTAGCATCAATCATTACATTCTTAGAATGCATATCATTTGGCTCAAATCCTGCCATTGCAATGTCTCTTAGCATCTGTTTGAATGCCACATTGAATCTAGGGTTAATGAATGCACTTTTACCGCTTCTTCTCTTATTTACAAACTCATCCACTGTTGTTCCACGTACTCGACTAACAATCATAAAGTCACTGCCGTATGTAGCATATAGGCGTGGGACGAAATCCAAATGTTGAAGCTCTTTTAAAGTTTGAGCATCTTCTGGCTCACCGCCATCATGCCAATGTACATGTCTACGAGAATATTTAATTGCATAGTCTTTATAGCCGTATACTGTTCCATACTGCCCACGCCCTAATTCTTTTAAGTCTTCATCCATAGATTCTGAACCGTTTTCCATCAACGTAACTAAATATTCTAATTCATGTTGGGGGATACTATCATTGTAAATCTTAGCCCCTTTAAACTCTCGTACAGTTTCAACGCAAGATAATACTGCTGTCATAGATAATCTCTCCTTTTTTAATAGTGTTTGGGTATCTATGTTGTAATTCGTGTTTGTGTTTTAGTTCTTGTCTATAATATACTATTCTATTTTTCTGTTGTCAACAGATTATATAATTATTTTTTGCTTTTATTTTAAATAGGGGTAATAAAATTGAAATTTGGCTATAAACATAGATTTGAAGCCGTTTTGTAGCAAGGCAATTGGGTATGGGTAATGATAATTATGTGTATAGAGAGGATTTGCTTTACATTTGTAGCAAGGCAATTTCTGCATAAAATACGAATTTTATCAACATTTTAGGGGTCTGTTTCTTCCCTCTATAGACAGTATTTTAACATTGCTCTTGTTTTGTACCAACGCAAGCGTACATTTAGGAGGGTGTTTTGGCTCAAATTTACCTAGTTTCATAGGTTTGCAATGCATTTGTACCAAGGCAAGAAAAAGAGCCTAAATCGGCTCTACTGCTCTCCCCATCAACATGTCCATCATTGCTTCAAATGTCCACGCATCACTGTATTTCATATCCAGTTCCGCTTGCGTTAACAGGTCGTCAATGTTAACTTCTAATGCGAATAACGAATCATTCTTATCTCTATATATTGTTAGAATTAGTTTATCACCTTCGTACACTAGCACAACAGGATTATCATTATTATATGTTTCGCCATTGATTTCCATCTCTTCTAGTAATCTCTCTGCTCTGTATCCATCCATACTAGCAATCTTTAGTATTGTCTCATTGTATAGTTGTGGATTACCTTTGTTACCTCTTCTAATTGCTTCCTGTAATACAATCACCATACCATTACGAATTGCAACCAATTTGTCTCTATTCATCATTATCTCTCCCTTATATAATTATTATTTGTTTTTATTATGTAAATGCAGATAGCCTATGATAGACTATCTGCTCCTTCTGGTATATCTGCGATGCATTTCAATGTTTGCTCTGGATTTGGTATTGTCTTCAATAATGCATTCTGTATTGTTGTTGTTGATGAGCTGTACTTACTTACATTTACTATATATGTGTAGCTACCATCTCTTTTACGTTTACGTTCTCCAAGACATGTGTTATGATGATACAATCTGTCACCATCAATGAATAATTTCTTTGTTCTCTGTCTGCTCAATCCTGTTACGAATGCGAATACAACATCTACGTTTCTCATGTTATCACTCCATTTCTTATTTGTTGATGCTATCGTACTATTAATTATATTCTGTTGTCAACAGATTTATTAAAAATAATTATATAATTGTGTCTCTTCCTATATGTATATTATGTACATTTACCCCTGAATTTTGAGAACTCCCTTATTATACTGCGTTTTCTAGGATTTTTTTCAACTTTTCTTTTTCCCCAAAAATCCCACAGGCGAACGCACACATGCACGCACACGCACGTATGCCCCACGCCTGCGTATGCACGTGCGTACACGCACACGCACATGTACATTACCCACGAATTACGCACGTGCCGAAATTATATAGCGTTTTCTAGGATTTTTTTGAGTTTTTCTTTTTTTCTCAAATTTTTCCCAGACTATTTTTTTAAAACGAACAATCCGAATTTACGAAGCCCGAATAGCCACACATCTGAATAATACGATATATATACTTTAAAACCAATAGCCACTAATCTTAAGTAATCACGCTTCTATATAAAAGTAAGTAACAAATAATATGTCATTAAAGAACAAAAAGCAAGTAAACATATTACTTATAAGTTGCTAACAATTAGTAAGTAAACACGTAATTCATTGCTTACTAATTAAATATAAGTAACAATACATAAAGTAAGTAGGTTGCAACATGCTTACAAAATGTAAGTATTATAATTATTTGTAGTTAACTAAATAAAAGTAAGTCGATATAGAATCACGAGTTACTTTTAAAACTTATTAAAATTAGATATTGACAACGATATATATTTGTGATTTTAAATATAATATTATTTATGCAAAATAAGTGCATAATTGGTGTATAATTAATAAAAAAATGACCCAAAATGTATAAACCAACATACCTATGCAGGTATAACAAACGTTGATATAAAAGGATTTATATACAATTCTCTATACAAAATACCGTATAACTATACGATATTCATTGCATATATACAAACATCGCAAAAGTACAATATCCTCTGTATGGGCTTGTAATTCATTTAGGGAATACAACTACCCAAAAGGAATAAGTCTGCTTACAAACGATTTTGGAGCGTTTGAGCGTTCTTTTCGAGTTTCTTCTATATAAAGCATTTTTGCGACCACTAAAATTTTCACCTTTATATAGAAGAAACTGATTTTCTTATTTTGTAACATAACTGTAATATTACTGAAACGTTCTTGTAACATTCCTTTGATATTATTAAGACATCGAAAGGGAACACAACAAAAGAAACAAACGTTCGGTTTTCTTATCGAAAACAGGATGTTGACAGCAGATTCAAAAAGTGCTAATATAAAGGAGTACCAAATAACACAAAAAGGGGATGTCAATAAATGGCAATCGAAAAATTCATTAAATTAAACGGTATCGAAATTCAACAGGGATTATGTTCTGTATGTTTCAAACTTGTAAGCGATTTGGATTCTATGCACACTGTAGAAATAACACATGGTAAAATGTACGAATTGTTAGACAGTGCGAACGAAGTTAAAACATTCGAAATGAATGAGAATAATCAAACTAGATTTTGCAAGTTCCGTCAAGGAGTGATTTGGTATACTGCTTACACTAATCAGTATTACAAAAAAAAATAAAAAAATTAATTTAAAAAGAAGGAATTAAAGCAAGCGTTAACGAATATAATTAAGTATAGAAACAAAAACAAAAAATAATGACATAAGGAGCGGATAACATGTATAAACGTATTAAAAGAAACGCTACACGCCAACATAAAGAAATTTTGACAGGTAAAACGGTTGAATGCTTCTATAGTAAGAACGGTTATAAAGGTGGCGAATTTAGAGTTTTAGAAGGCGTTAGGCTCAACACTACTTTAGAAGATGTTAGAGAAGGTTATGCAGTGTTGGTACAAAGTGAAATAACAGGCAAGTATATATTAAGATATGCAGGAAGATGCAGATTAATTGTTCAATAATTTTTGAAATGATACTCTGCTTACTAAAAGTTAGTAAGCAGGAATGATTTTAAAAATTACAACCAAAAGGGGAAATTAATTATGAAACAAACAATTAAGTTAACTGAATATAAGGATTTAAAAATGGTTAAAAATGAATTGCATTCAACAGAGGACAAAATTGTAAATACTGGATATGGTTTGGACTTCGTTCACAAAATGCAAGAAATGTTTAAAGAAGAATTGGAAGAAAATGCAGTGGATGAAATTTTTGAACTATTGGAAGAACATGGAACGGAAACAATTGCAACTTATACAATTAGTAATAATATGGGATATGAAATCATTTATACAGATGATGAGCAGGCAATAATAAAACATGATGATGACTTGTATTTGTGCGAAGTGTTAGGACTTTCCGAAACTGTCGAAGAATTAGAAATAAGCGATGAAGACAGGGAAGACATGAACGAAGATACATTCTATATCATTTACGAAAATTCATACATTCCATTAGATGAATGTATGAGAATAAACTAAAAGGAGCGGTTAAAATGATTAAATGGTTTGCAAGGCTTTTCAAAAAAGAAACACCAGAGGAAATATATATTAGAAAAATTAACTCCATCGCTCAATTGTGCGATGAACTAGCTTTAAAAGTTCGCAAATAGTTAAAAAACTAAAAAATGAAAAGGTGGAAATAAAATGTTAAAATTAAATGAAAAAGAAATAGAAATCGTTGCTAGTGAGTTTGGGTTTAAAGTAAATGAAGTAAAAGAAATGATAGAAACAGGCGACATAGAATTATATACTTCATATTCGATGTTTTTCTATAAAATCCACGAAGATAAATCTAAAGATGAATTGATAGAATTACTAGAAAACAAAGAAACTGCTATTGATGAATTAAACTATCATATATTAGAATCTGGAAAAGTAGCTTATACATTTTAAGGAGGTAATTGAAATGAACAGAATAAAACAATTAAAAAAAGATGGCAGTATCACATTTGAAAAATTCCGTATGATGGATAATTTTATTGATGAATGTGAAAGTAATAATATAGAAGTTGAAGTTACTAAAGATGAGGATAACTTTTATATCGTTACTTTAAAAAAGTAAGTAAAAACTAAAAATGAAAAGGTGGAATATTAAAATGAAATTATACTATGTGGAATCAAAACCAAAATTCAGAGACATGACAGAGGTTGAACTTTACGGAATTGAAAAGATTATTGATACAATGCATGAGGATGAAGAATTTGATTTTAATTGTGAAATGTTGGGGCTTGCTTATACTTCTAGTGGTGGATATCCTATGTATAACGCTTGCAATGGTGGTTGTCAGTATGAAGGGGATGAAATTTCCCATTTCGCAATATCTGAAAATGGAAGACTGTATATGTTCACATATGATATTAACGAAAATGAATTTGTGTATTGCATCGAATAGTTTTTCGATGCAATACCACAAAATAAAATTCCAAAAGGTGGAAAACAAATGAATACTACTAAATTCGAATTATCAAATACAAAAGGCTCGTACTATGTTAGTGATTTAAAAAATGAACTGTATGTGTATAACAATATTGATGAAACGGCTTTCAACGTACTAGGACATGATGAAGATATAGATTTTGTTAACATGTCTCATGAACAGATTGTACAATACATTGATGATAACTATTCGATGGAATTGGAGGAAATGGAAGGAAAAGACATAATCCAGTTATTGGAAAACTTGAAAGCTCGTTCTATGTCGGATATGAAAAAGGATATCATTTCCCAAATGTTGGCAGAAGGTGACAGGGAAGATATTGAAAGCGAAATGAAAGATATTGCGATTTATGGATGTCAGAGCATGGGCAAACTACAAAACCATACCGAGATAATACGATTTTGGGATAAACACTATACATTCATTAAAGAGCTTGCATATTATAACAAACGGATGACAGGTTACTGCATTTTGTCGGAAACTGCAAATCATGAGAGGGATATAAAAGCGAACTTGTCACAATGGGCATATCAAACAACAGTTATAGAGTTATTAAATTCAATGGAAATAAATTTTTAAAAAGTTTCTTTAAAAAGAAGGAATACAGAAGGCACACGTTGAATATAATATAGTATAACCACAAAAAATAATGATATAAAAGGAGCGAATACAATATGTATTATGTAACTATGACAGATAACTTTTTTAGCGGATGGGGAAATGCACAAGGAAAGAAAAACAAGTTAGTTCTAATTTGTGAGAACATGAAAGAAGCTATGATTGTAGAACGCAACGCAAACAACAGGAAGGAAATGACATACGTTAATATTCGTTCGACAAAACCATATTATGACAACAATAACTATGTAACACAATTCAAAACAAAAGAAGATTATCCAAAATGGTATACTGAAAACGCTTTTTAAAAATGATACTGCTTACTAGTTACTTACAATTAGTAAGCAGGAATGATTTTTAAAAAATGAAAAGGTGGTAATAAGAATGGAATTAAATGTAAATTATGATGGACAACAATATAAACTAGCAATCACAAGGGAAAAAGAAAAGGAAAATAAAGGGTTTTCTAATAGCATGATTTATACATGTGTAACATTCAATTCTAATGATATGATATCCTTTAGAAACTTCACTATTATATATGATATGATTGATAAAAAATATTGGTCTTGGACTGCTAATACAATTAGTACAACTGAAATAGATTTCCGAAATGAAATATCTGATTTATTGAATGCAGGAAAGTTAAAACTAGTTATATAAAATAGTTCTTTTATGAAGGGATTGGGACAAATGAAAAAAGTATATCGTAGTGAATGGGAAAAGTTAATGAACGAAGCAATACAAAAAAAGAACATTCAAGAAATTTCGTTCTTGTGGTCTAAATTGGATGAGGTAGAAAACAACGGTTATTTTACACTACCATTCTAAATTAAAATAATTATTAAATTGGAGGAATTACAATGTGGAATACTTTAGAATTAGCTAGTACAACTTATGTTAAAAATAGTGATAATATGATTTATAAATTAACTGACTTTAGACAGTTACAAAGTTCTGAAATAGGTTTCTTGTTCTCAATGGAATTGATTGCAGGCTATGACTATATCAATCCAGATTTTAACAATGTTCAAGGTTATGTCAGTAAAGAAAATTTTGTCGAAGATGTGCATTCTTATGACTTCACATTCTACCCACTAGCGGAAACATTAAAAGAAGCACTAAGCGACAATGATTTTGAGATTATCAATATTAATGATTACACAATACACCAATTTAAAGGAGATGTAGAATAGATGTATTACAAAATCAATGTTACTTTAGACAACCGTCACTTTTTCGCAACGGCAAAACATAGCATTCAGACACAAGCACAATTCGACAATGCAATTGAGATTTTCAAAGAGAAGTTCCCAAAAAATGAAGGCTATGAAATTTCTGCTACACTTGTACAAGAAACTGGAACGATATTAGAAATATAAGTTACTTACTTTTAGTTTGATTCTGCTTATTAATTAGCTACTTACATTTAATAAGCAGTGGTGAAACTAAAATCAAAAAACACTTGACAAATTGGATTTTGTTACCTCATTCTATATGCGAAAAGTACAATATCCTCATAGTGGGCTTGTAGCACGTCACCTAATACACTTACAAGGCTATGTCCTTGAATCTGCTCACAAGCGATTCTGGAGCGTTTGAAGGATGGGTTGACAAAATCAAAAAAGTATGAACGTAAAAAAGTTGGCACACTTCTTGCATATAAAAATAAACTTCATTTAAATGATTTATTTTGTTCTAATCTGTTGACAGTAGACTATATTTTTAGTATTATAAAGGAGTACCAAATAGGACAGGGAACAACGAACGGCTGTTCGGTTGCTTGTCAAGTAAAATCTTTTTAAAAAACTTTTTATTAAAAGAAGGAATATAAAAAGATTTGGCGAATATATATAAGTATAGAACAAAAACAAAAAATAATGATTTAATGGAGGTTTTACAAATGGAATACAAATTACTTGAATATGTTGGGAAACGAATTGCAATTACTTTCAATCATGAATGGGAAGTAGTAAAAGAGAATCCAGACGGAACATTCGAAGCAAGCGGAACAATTAAAAAAGGACGTAAAACAATTACAGGAAATGTTTTCCTACATGATGGAACTGGAATGATTTTGGAAGATGATGATGTAATTACACAATTCAATACAAATGAAGGTATGGATTTTGATATTCAAATAATCGAATAAATTTTTGATAGAACACCTTGCAAGAATTGGCATAGTTCTTGCAAGGGATTGTATTAAAAATTTAAAACACAAAAGGAGTTTTTAAAATGAAAAAAGCTATTAAAAGATTATTACAAGTTGGTGCATTTCTTGGAGTTTTTGCAGGTGGTTACTATGTGAATGATATTTCTAAAAACATTGAATCAAACGTACAAGCGGAAACGATTAAAGAGCAGGTAACAGACGAATTGAAAGCGAGTGAAGGCTATAACCTTTCAACGATTCCAAACGATAAGGACAACATTTTCACGCAATATTTTACAGTATCAGAAATTAAAGATAACGTTGTCTATGTTACAAATACTTACTTTAAAGAAGATTTCCAAATAGTAGAAAAAAGCGATTTGGCTAGTTTAAAATATGAAGTTGGCACGAAACTTGCAATCACTTACAATCATGATGATATTCAAGAAATTGAATATGATAACCATAAAACGTATATTTACAATATTACAGATTCAAAAGAATATGGAATAGAACTGGATAATGAAAAATATGTTTTTGGTGTCAATCCTCTGGATAGTGCTGATTTTGTAACACTTGAAAAGAAAACATATGTAATAGGTGATATGGTAAAAGTGACATATAAAGAGGGAAGCAATACAGAAATAGAAAAAGATGGAAAAATAGGAAGATGGAGAGAGACAGACGAAGAAATACAAAAAAATGAAGTAACACCAGAACCACAAAATAACGAAGTTGTCAAGCAAAAAGAAGTTTTACAAAATGCAGTTAAACAAGAAACACAAAAAATTGAAAAAGTCAAGCAAAATGAAGAAAAGCCAAAAACCGAACAAAAACAGGTTAAAAAAGAAGAAAGTACGGAAAAACAAAAACCTGCTAAAACCGAACAAAAACAAGATTCTAAACAAGATAATTCGTTTTTAGAAAATGACCCAAAAAGAGCAAATTCAGAAAAAGAGTTCACAATTGACGAAGAAAGTCAAGAAAAACTTATTCATGCTAGTAATGGAAATGAAAAATATTTATTAGAAAATAATGGTTATAAAAAAGGCGACAAAGTAAAAGTAACGTTTGGCGGTTCTGGTTATCATGATGACATCGTTAAACAAGAAAAGGTATCAAATGATTCAAAACCGAAAAAAGACCCAAACGAAGGAAAACAAGGCTATATTAAAGATGGAAATGGGAAATGGATTACAGAAAAAGAATATGATGATATGGCATTTAAAGAAAATGCAGAAACCGACCCAAATAGAAATAATCCTAATTATGTCCAAACTGAAGATGGTAGTTTTGTACCAAAAAATTTCTGGGATTGATTATCACAATTTAGGGGATATGTCAAATAAATTTTAATATCCCCTATAGAATTGAAACCGTTTTGAGCGAAGGAATTATGTTTTTTCAAAATAACTTTATTGGAGGAATTAGAAAATGAAAAACACAATCGACTTTTTAGAAGTTTGTCAAGAAAGTAATTTATTGGAAAATATCTTTTTGGGGCAAAAAGTAGAAAAGGAAACCGAAAAAGAAAGTTCTCATATAGAAGTAATAGAAAGCCTTTCATATAAAGCGAATATACCAAACGATAATATGAATGATTATACAAAAGGATATACTAATGTTATTAATAGGATTGTAGAAAGTAATATGAGTATATGCAATAATACCGATATTGTAGAAAGCGAAATACAGGAAAGGTTTTTATTGGATAATGGTATTACAGTATTAGGAAATACGAATATACGTAAAACGGAATATAGCATAAGTCATAATATGGAATTAGTAATATTGGGAAATAGCAATAAAAGGAATAATGATAATTGGATATATGGTTTATTAGAAAGATTATTAGAAAGGATTTATTATAGGAAAGGAAACATTATCCTTAATTCGTATATACGAAATAGAGATAAGAAACATATTAAGATATTAGAATCTAAGGTTTCTAAAAAGGATTATGGTATATACTCATATTGGAATATAGATATAGATATATCGTATAACGAATATAGTATAGATGAATATAAAAGGATTATGGATAACGAATATAGAGATTGTTATATGTACCAACATACAGATAGTAAGATAGTAGAATGTAATAACATTAGTATATGTAATATAGTAAATGTATTATCATTAGATATATATAGATATAGTAATATAGATAATGTATTATATGATAATGATAATAGTAATGTAATAGATAGTATATGATAGTAAGTATAATATAGTAATATGTATAATGTAATATTGATTATAATGTAATATGATATACAATGTAATAGTATAATAGTATATCATAACATAGTAATGTATATGTATATCATATGTAATGTATATAACATTATAATAGTTATTATATAATAATATATATAATGTATATAACATAATATGTATAATGATATATGTATAACATGATAGTATGATATAACATGATGATACATAACACTATAACATGATAGTACAATGTAATGATAATGATTAAGTATATTGTAATTGCTAAATGTTTAAATGAGAAGTTAATAGAATGAGATAAACCCAATTTATACCAAATGGTATGAGTTGGGTTATTTTTGTTTTGGTGGAAAATTGGGTCGGAATTAGAATCATAGTTTTGTGAATATGTCAAGTAATTTGTATTATGTGGTATTGGTGGTGAATTATGCATACAAACGTAGTTTGTTGGGATTTTTATATTTATATAGTGCAATTCGTGCACTCAATTACAATAACGTAGCGTGCATAGGTTTGCCCACAATCCACAAAACCGCAAATCCCACATTTCCCCAAAATCCGCCAAAATCGAGAGTACGACAAATAGAACAATTGTTCGTTAATTCTCATTATGGGGCAAAATACAAAAAGCAATGAAGGAAGGGAACGCCAACTACATGATGCACCTTGAAATTTTCCCATGTATCCTATAATTAATCTTATGGGGCTACTTTCAACCAAACGAAGGCAAACACATGTTCGAATCCCCTATAGCTCTACAACCCGACCACTCACAAAATTTTCAACGTGTGACGTGCAAAATGCCCTCAAAATTCCATTTCCCCAAACGACAAAAAATCCCCTCAATTTACATACGTTTTAACACACGTAAGAATCCTCTCAATAGAGAGCATAATTCGTACACGCATTTCATACAATAAAGGGGAGGGGGCTATGTTTTGACAAAAGAAAAACCCTCTCTGTAGAGGGCACTATACCGTATATACAGAAAGGGTTATATATTTTTGTATGCAATTTTACACAAACAAATGTTCTCAATAGAGAGGATAATTTGATGTGATTATATGTAAATCGTCCGTATAACTTTACTTCTTCATTTCTTCCACATAAGCATCTAAAACATCTAAAGTTAATTTATCAATATCATGCTCTTCTTCTCTTGTAGCTCTTACAATCTTTATGACTTTAACTTTGCCTAAAGAATGTTCTTCTGCCAATCTCTTAGCATATCTGTATGAATCTTTGAATTTGTAATGGTCTTTGAAGTATTCAGATGCATTTTCTTGTATTGGTGTTAAATTAATTTCATTATAACTAACACCGCTAACAAACATTTCTCCAACCTTCAAATAATACTTTTCACTCTTGTATTCTTCTAACAATTTCATTTTAAATTCCACCTTAATTATTTTTTAATGTAATCAATAATCTTAGCTGAATGTCCTGCATCGGCAAGACCTTTCATGATGTACTGTATAGCACTCCAACCCAAATCTGAAATATCCGTAGCATCTTTAATATGGTTAGTTGTTCTAACTCCACCAGTATGCATTTCCAAATAGAATCGTTGTTTATCAATCTGAATAACTTTAATCTTCTTCATACTTTTCACCTGTCAAATCTTCGTAGCAATATTTGCAAACCATTTCATCATAATGTTGTACTAAATCTTCTTCATCACATTCTTCTCTGCAAGAATCACAACGAGTATAAATGTAATCTAATGGATTGAATCCGCTCCAAGAAGTTCCTAAATGCTTTGCAACTTCTTCAACTGCTTCTGACGAAACATTTAATTTAGTAATATCTCCTTTTTCTAAATCCCCATAAACCTCACTGTGTTTACCTAAGACTTCACCGAAATAAACATATTCCCCAATAGCATCTTCTACTTCTTTTTCTGTAGCAACGAATAATCCGTCAAGGCTTCCGCTACGTCCACAATCCCAATAAAACTGATATAAGAATCTTTTACTCACTTAATTCACCTAGCTCCTTCAAACGTCTTGTAATGGACTCTACACGTTCTGTAAAGTATTTTAA
>Ga0256906_1000183_pt1 | contig 25158 bp, 19 predicted proteins | sample MC6MC0744MT_FD_190186 | JGI IMG/M metagenome (GOLD analysis project Ga0256906, IMG submission 190186) | Metatranscriptome of enriched soil aggregate microbial communities from Iowa State University, Ames, United States - MC6-MC0744-MT... | ecosystem: Environmental > Terrestrial > Soil >... | reverse complement strand
ATTCTCAGCGCACTATTAGGTTTGTCCATCAGTTGGCATCCTTGTCGGCAAAGCGAAACTGCTCGAGGCAGCTATCGCGCAGGCTGCTGTTATCGCTGGTACAAGTGCGTTGCCAGCTCAACGTGCCATCCGTTGCGCTCCAAATCGGCAGCATTTCAACCGTTAATCCGCTGAGACTTTCCTGGCCGGTCAGGTTGATGGTTCCGTTGACCACGCTCAGCGTTGCCACATAGCGCGAACCTTTGGCCACCGGAATGCCGCGTTCTCCTGCCTGACACTGCGCCGGTCCGCCGCGCTCAATGGCACAGAGTTCTACTGCTGTTTTGTACGGCACCATGGTTTGCAGCATGTCGGTGAGCGCTGCGCGTTGCAGGTAGTTTTGATAAGCCGGTAAACCGATGGCGCTGAGAATGGCGACGATGCCAATCACAATCATTAATTCGATAAGGGTAAAACCGCGTTGTCTGTCCATAGTGAGGCTCCTTGTTGTGGAGCCGCTACGGTAGAAAAGGGCGAGGGAAAGCGGAAGTCATGGCTGCGCGAGGCTGGAAAGCATCGCGCAGAGAATCGTCAGATTTACAGCGGAGATAACAGCATTTTGGAAGCCAGCTCGCATATCTGCCGCACTAACACGCGGCAGAACGGGGCATTAAAGCTCGCGGAAACGCATCGACAGATCCAGCGCGCGCACATGTTTGGTCAGCGCGCCGACAGAGACATAATCAACGCCGGTCTGGGCAATTTGTGGCAGCGTGGTTTCGGTTACGTTGCCAGAGACTTCCAGCAGCGCGCGTTTGTGGGTTAGCGCAACCGCTGCATGCATCATCTCAAGGCTAAAGTTGTCGAGCATGATGATGTCCGCTCCGGCATCGATGGCATCCTGCAGTTCCGTCAGCGATTCAACTTCAACTTCTACCGGCACATCCGGCGACAGCCACAGCGCTTTTTCTACGGCGTTACGCACCGAGCCGCTGGCGATAATGTGGTTTTCTTTTATCAGGAAAGCATCCGAAAGGCCTAAACGGTGGTTATTACCGCCACCGCACAACACCGCATATTTCAGCGCGGTACGCAGGCCTGGCAAGGTCTTGCGTGTATCAAGCAACTGGGTTTCGCTGCCCGCCAGCAGGGCGACATAACGGCTAACCTCGGTGGCCACGCCAGAGAGCGTCTGCACGAAGTTGAGTGCGGTGCGTTCTGCGGTTAACAGCAGGCGCGCCGGGCCGGTAAGCTCGAACAGCAGCTGATCGGCAACCAGCGCTTGTCCATCTTCTACATGCCAGTTAAGAGTGACTTTATTACCGAGCTGGATAAAGACTTCCTCTACCCAGCGTTTACCACAAAAAACACCGGCTTCACGGGTGATGACTTTTGCCACCGCCTGCTTTTCTGCTGGCAGCAGCAACGCGGTGATATCGCGATCCGCATCCACTTCGCCACCTAAATCCTCCTGAAGCGCCCGGGCAACGGCTTCCGGGATATCCTGTTCTATACGTTTAATCAGTTCCTGACGGCGATGATCGGGATCGTAACGACGCGTTGCCATGGTTTTGCCCCTCCACAAGACGAATTTCGTGCGCTCACCTTAGCCTGATCTATCGACCATTGCCAGTTGCTGGCGGTGAAATGTTTAGTATCCTGAACTCGGCTGCGTCGGCGCATTAAGTCGCAAGTCTGCTGGATGAAACATGTTATTCTCAGCCTGATTTTGCTTAGGATTTAACAGCATGAAACTGGAAGAGGGCTGGATTACCAGCGCGCGTAAAGTACCTTCACCACACTTCAATCAGCGTCCAAATGATGAAGTGCCCTCGCTGTTGGTGATTCACAACATCAGTTTACCGCCCGGTGAGTTTGGCGGGCCGTGGATCGATCGCTTATTTACCGGCACGTTGCCTGCCGATGCGCATCCCTATTTTGCGGACATCGCCCATTTACGCGTGGCGGCGCACTGTTTAATTCGTCGCGACGGCGAGCTGGTGCAATACGTCTCTTTCGATCAGCGCGCCTGGCACGCCGGCGTGTCGCAGTTTGAAGGACGTGAAAGCTGCAACGATTTTTCCATGGGCATTGAACTGGAAGGCACTGATACGCTGCCCTATACCGATGCCCAGTACGCGACTTTGCAACAGGTGACTCAACTCCTGCTGCAGCACTATCCGTTGACGCCAGCGCGCATCACCGGCCATAGCGATATCGCACCAGAGCGGAAAACCGATCCCGGTTCCTCTTTTGACTGGTTGCGCTATAAAGAATCCATCAGGCAGGAGAATCCCTGAGACAGCAGGAGCGGGTATGACGTTGTTTAGCTTGTTATTAGTTTTAGGTTGGGAACGCCTGTTTAAGTTGGGTGAGCATTGGCAACTGGACCATCGGCTGGAGCCGCTGTTTCGTGGCCGCCAGCGTTTTTCCCTGCTGCGCACGCTGATGATGACAGTGATAGCGATGCTGATCGTCTGGCTGGTGGTGTGGAGCCTGAAAGGCATCTTGTTTGGCGTGGCGCAACTGCTGTTCTGGATTTTGGTGGGATTGCTGTGTATTGGCGCGGGTTCGGTGCGACTGCACTATCACAGCTATCTCAAAGCCGCGAGCCATGACGATGAAGCGGCGCATCAGGCGATGGCGGCTGAACTGACGCTGATTCACGGCGTGCCGGTTGAGTGCAGCGAGCGCGAGTTCCTGCGTGAACTGCAGAACGCGCTGATTTGGATTAACTTCCGCTTCTATCTTGCACCGCTGTTCTGGTTTGTGGTCGGTGGACCTTACGGCCCGGTGCTGCTGGTGGGTTATGCGTTTCTGCGCGCCTGGCAGAGCTGGCTGGCGAAGCATCAGACGCCGCTGGCGCGCTCGCAGTCTGGCGTTGATCGTCTGCTGCACGTTTTGGACTGGATCCCCGTGCGTTTGGCCGGCGTGGCTTACGCGCTGCTCGGCCACGGCGAACGTGCGCTGCCAGCGTGGTTTGCCGCGCTGGGCGATCTGCATCGCCCGCAATATCAGGTGCTGACCAGCCTGGCGCAGTTCTCGCTGGCGCGCGATCCGCACATGGATAAAGTCGAAACGCCACGTGTTGCAGTGGCGTTGGCGAAACGTATTTCTCTGGTGCTGGTGGTGGTGGTCGCGCTGTTGACGATTTACGGCACGCTGGTGTGATCGGCTGGCGGCACGCCAAAATCCGGTGTGCCGTCTTCACGCCAGTCGAAATATTTCAAGCGTGTATGGCGATTCGGATCCCACAGCGGATCGCCCTCAATTTCGGTGTAATTGCGCGCGTGATACACCAGCATCGCTCTTCCCGCTTCATCCACCGTAAAGCTGTTGTGTCCCGGTCCGTATTGCTGATTATCCCAGCTGGTGGCAAATACCGGCCGCGCGGATTTACGCCAGGCGTTGATGTTGAGCGGATCGGCTAACACATCAATGCTTAATATCCCCAGACAGTAATTTTCATCGGTCGCGCTGGCGGAATAGGTGACAAACAGCTGGTCGCCATGCTGAATCACCGCCGGTCCTTCGTTGACGCTGAATCCCGCGCACTCCCATTCATACTCCGGTCGGCTCAGCATCAGTGGGGCGCTTTTTAGCGTCCACGGATTGAGCAACTCGGCAAGATACAGGTTAGAGTTTCCGGGAATCGCCGGATCTTTTTGCGCCCACAGATACCAGTGTTTACCTTGATGGTGGAAGTAGGTGGCGTCCAGTGAGAAGGAGTCGATGGGCGTATGTACGCGGCGGCAGGGCTGCCAGTTACCGCTCAGCGGATCGGCATCATTACACACCAGCGCATACATGCGGTGCTGGAACAGGCCATCTTTTATCGCCCGCGTCGGTGCGGCAGCGAAATAGATCACCCATTGCCCGTTGATGTGATGCAGTTCTGGCGCCCAGATCAGCGCGCTAAACGGGCCGGTATCCGGTTTGTGCCACACCGTTACCGCTTCTGCCTCAATCAGGCCAGCCAGCGTTGAGGCATAGCGAATCTCCAGTCGGTCATATTTCGGCACCGAGGCGATAAAATAGTAGCCATCGGCATGGCGCAGAATAAAGGGATCGGCGCGTTGCGTAATAAAAGGATTGGGCCAGCTCATTTGATCTCTCCTGGTTGCGCGGTCGCAGAGGACGCGATAGGGGATTCGTGGTGTGAATGGGCACGGCGCAGCGCCAGATCGGCCTGAATCGTACGCATTAAGTTGCGATCCACTTTCATTAAACGCACCACGCCGGCAGTGATCAGATATCCCACGCCCGGAATGACCGTGAACAGCAGCATGATGCCGTTAATCGCGTTGGGGGCCTGCTGTTTTGCGCCGGCATCGTAGCCATAAATCGACAGCAGGAAACCGACCATCGCCCCCGCCACCGCCAGCCCCACTTTGAGGAAGAACAGGTTGCCGGAGAAGCTCATACCAGTGATGCGTTTGCCGGTTTTCCATTCGCCGTAATCATCCACGTCGGCCATCAGCGACCAGTGCAGCGGCGAGGGAATCTGGTGCAGGATATTCAGCAGGAAGTAGGCGATGACCACCGCGACGGTGGCGTGCGGATCAATCCAGTAGAAGCCGCACGAGAACAGCGCCAGCGCGATGTTGGTCCAGAAGAACACCTTGAGCTTGCACCAGCGATCGGTGAGGATTTTTGCCAGCGTGCTGCCGAACATCATGCCGATGACGCCAAGGCTGATAAACAGCGTGGCAAAGTGCGTTGATTGCCCCATCACCCAGGTGACGTAGTACATGGTGGCGGCCATGCGGATAAAACCGGGGCAGACGTTGCAGAAGGTCAGCAGCAGAATGCGCACCCACTGATCGTTTTTCCACACGTCGCGCAAATCTTGTTTCAAATCATCGTTGCTTGGCGTCGCGGGATGAATGCGTTCACGCACATTGGCAAAACAGAACAGGAACATCGCCAAACCGATCAGCGCTAGCACGCCCATGGCCATTTGGTAACCGCGCGCTTTGTTGTCGCCGCCAAACCATTCGGCCATCGGCAGCAGCGAAAGTGAGAGGATCAGCGTGGCAATGCCCACCATCACAAAGCGATAGGACTGACATGACACGCGCTCACCCGGATCGTTGGTGATCACACCGCCCAGCGAGCAGTAAGGAATGTTGATGGCTGTGTAAGTGAGTGACATCAGAAAGTAAGTGACAAACGCCCAGATAACCTTGTTGTCATAGCTCCACTCCGGCGTGGTGAACATCAGCACGCTAAACAGCACGTAAGGCACGGAAACCCACAGCAGCCACGGACGGAAGCGGCCCCAGCGACTTTGCGTACGATCGGCAATGGCGCCCATGATCGGATCGGTTACCGCATCAAGTACGCGTACCGACAGTAATAGTGTACCGACCAGCGCCGGGGCTAAACCAAACACATCAGTGTAGAAATAATTGAGGAACAGCATGATGGCACCGCCAATCATGTTGCATCCGGCATCGCCCATGCCATATCCCAGTTTCTCTCTGAACGAGAGGGCTGCTCCTTTCATTGATCGTCTCCAGCGATATGATGAGCAGGAATTATCTGTGCAAAATCAGTAATCTGCTGGGGAGCAAATGGTCGGGTAGATGGACAAAACGCGCGGGCGGGGAAAAGTGTGAGCCAGATCAGAAGTGCTGCCCGGCATCAGTGTGCCGGGCAGGGAACAACATTACGCTTTCTGTAGTTTGTTCTTGATGGTGTAACCGATAGCCAGAATCACCAGCCATACCGGAATCAACCATACCGATATCGCCATGCCTGGCGTCATCAGCATAATGACCAACACACCGGCGAGGAACACCAGGCAAATCCAGTTACCCAGCGGATAGAGCACCGCTTTGAAGCGCGTGGTGACACCTTGCTGATCTTTCTTTTTACGGAATTTCAGATGCGCGAGGCTGATCATCGCCCAGTTGATCACCAGTGCGGAAACCACCAGCGCCATCAGCAGGCCAAAGGCTTCGCCTGGCATCAGGTAGTTGATCAGTACACACAGCAGGGTCGCCACGGCTGAGACCAGAATGGTGGCGACCGGCACGCCGCGACTGTCCACTTTCAGCAATGCTTTCGGCGCGTTACCCTGTTGCGCCAGGCCGAACAGCATGCGGCTGTTGCAGTAAACGCAGCTGTTGTAGACCGACAGCGCCGCCGTCAGGATTACCACGTTCAGCGCGTTGGCCACAAAGGCATCGCCCAGCTCATGAAAAATCAGCACGAACGGGCTGGTATCCGCCGTCACGCGCGTCCACGGCAGCAGCGAAAGCAGCACCGCCAGTGAGCCAATATAGAAAATCAGAATACGCCACAACACCTGATTGGTGGCTTTCGGGATGCTCTCTTGTGGATTGTCGGCTTCTGCGGCAGTGATGCCCACCAGCTCCAGACCACCAAACGAGAACATAATGATTGCCATCATCATCACCAATCCGGTCATGCCGTGCGGCAGGAAGCCGCCCTGATCCCACAGGTTGCTGACGCTCGCCTGCGGGCCTCCGTTGCCGCTAAACAGCAACCAGCCACCGAACAGAATCATGCCGATGACCGCGACCACTTTGATAATCGCGAACCAGAACTCCATCTCACCGAACACTTTGACGTTGGTCAGGTTAATGGCGTTGATCAATACAAAGAAGATGGCGGCGGTGGCCCAGGTAGGAAAATCCGGCCACCAAAATTGTACGTACTTGCCCACAGCGGTGAGTTCGGCCATGGCAACCAGCACATACAGCACCCAATAGTTCCAGCCCGAGGCGAAACCGGCGAAGTTGCCCCAATATTTGTAGGCGAAGTGACTGAAGCTGCCGGCAACCGGCTCTTCAACCACCATCTCGCCGAGTTGGCGCATGATCAGAAAGGCAATAAAACCGGCAATCGCATATCCCAGAATCACGGCCGGACCGGCCGATTGAATCACTGATGCGCTACCCAGAAACAGGCCAGTACCTACGGCTCCGCCCAGCGCAATCAGCTGAATATGGCGATTCTTTAAGCCGCGGTGCAGCGTGTCGCCATGCTGTTGTTCCATACAAACCTCGTGATGTTGTTATTGTGCACCTGCAGTGCGCGCACTGTAAGGCTGTTTACCTTAATGTATTCTTTTCTTTACGGTATCTGGCGTGCTGTGTGCATGCATGAGCTACCACGGCGTTCAGAATAGTGATAAGCGCGTCAGTTTGCACCTGCTTTTGCTTTTTGTGCTGAGAGATGACTGAAAAAGCAGCAGCATCCTCTGCGCGCCCGTCGCAGTATTTTTGCCATGAAAAAAGGGTGAACACGAATAGGTTTCCCTTATGGTTGAACCGTTTTCTGGACGCTAACTCAGTGTAAGGTTAGGTAAAAGTGCAATTCATTAACATTTGCCGTGTGCGGGGGATTTCTCGCTTGATGCCGGTAGGTTAGCGCACCAGCGCTGCGATCATCCCCTGAAGTGTGACCGCACCCATATAGACACAAGGTGAATACTTTGTTACTTTACCGGCACCATTTTTCAATTGGTATTACCAATTTACTCCGGACGTTTGGCTGATAAGAAGGGAAGATGGCCTACAGTAAAATTCGCCAACCCAAGCTCTCCGATGCGATCGAGCAACAGCTGGAATCCCTCATTATGGAAGGGACGCTCCAGCCGGGTGAAAAACTGCTCCCCGAGCGTGAACTGGCGAAACAGTTTGATGTCTCACGTCCATCCCTGCGCGAAGCGATTCAGAGCCTGGAAGCCAAAGGCCTGCTGCTACGTCGTCAGGGCGGCGGCACCTTCGTCCAAAAAAATCTCTGGCAAAGCCTGAGCGACCCGCTGGTCGGTCTGCTTGCCGAACATCCAGAATCTCAGTTTGACCTGCTGGAAACCCGCCATGCGCTGGAAGGCGTGGCAGCCTATTACGCGGCACTGCGTGGCACCGATGAAGATCTGCAGCGCATCCGCGACTGCCATGTTCATATTCAGCAGGCACAGGACAGCGGCGATCTCGACGCCGAAGCGGATGCAGTGATGAAGTATCAGATCGCTGTCACAGAAGCCGCCCATAATGTGGTGTTGCTGCATCTGCTGCGTTCCATGGGCCCTATGCTGGAACAAAACGTCCGTCAGAATTTTGAATTGCTCTACGCTCGTCGGGAAATGCTGGCGAAAGTGAGCGGTCACCGCGCCAGTATCTACGAGGCGATTGTGGCTCGTGAGCCAGAACAAGCACGCGAGGCATCTCATCGTCACCTGGCGTTCATTGAGGAAATCTTGCTGGATAGAAGTCGGGAGCAGAGTCGTCGTGAACGCTCCCTGCGTCGTTTACAGCAACGTAAGGAATAACGCACGGCAACGAACGTGCGGAAAACACGACGGGCCTGTCTTCTTGTGCTGTGAACCAGAAGCAAAGCACAAGAAGACAGGCTCCTGATAATTTCAACGTATTAGACACAGATAAGGAATACACCCCATGTCAGAACGTTTACAGAATGACGTGGATCCGATCGAAACTCGTGATTGGCTACAAGCGATCGAATCGGTCATCCGTGAAGAAGGTGTTGAGCGCGCGCAGTATCTGATTGATCAGGTAATGAGTGCAGCACGCAAAGGTGGCGTGAAAGTTGCCGCAGGTTCCTCTGCAATCAGCAACTACATTAACTCTATTGCTGTTGAAGATGAGCCGGACTATCCGGGCAACACCTCTCTTGAACGTCGTATCCGTTCCGCAATTCGTTGGAACGCCATCATGTCGGTGCTGCGTGCGTCGAAGAAAGATCTGGAGTTGGGTGGCCATATGTCCTCCTTCCAGTCTTCCGCGACCATTTATGAAGTGTGCTTTAACCACTTCTTCCGCGCGCGTAGCGACAAAGACGGCGGCGATCTGGTTTTCTTCCAGGGTCACATTTCTCCAGGTATCTACGCCCGCGCCTTCCTTGAAGGTCGTCTGAGCGAAGACCAAATGAATAACTTCCGTCAGGAAGTGCAGGGCAAAGGTCTCTCTTCTTACCCGCACCCGAAACTGATGCCGGACTTCTGGCAGTTCCCAACCGTATCAATGGGCTTGGGTCCGTTGAACGCGATCTATCAGGCGAAATTCCTGAAGTATCTGGAACACCGCGGTCTGAAAGACACCTCAGCACAAACCGTTTACGCCTTCCTCGGTGATGGCGAGATGGATGAGCCGGAATCCAAAGGTGCGATCACCATCGCCACCCGCGAGAAGCTGGACAACCTGGTGTTCATCATCAACTGTAACCTGCAGCGTCTGGATGGCCCGGTCACCGGTAACGGTAAGATCATCAACGAGTTGGAAGGCATCTTTGCCGGTGCTGGCTGGAACGTGATCAAAGTGATTTGGGGCGGTCGTTGGGATGAACTGCTGCGTCAGGACACCAGCGGCAAGCTGATTCAGTTGATGAACGAAACCGTTGATGGCGATTACCAGACCTTCAAATCCCGTAACGGCGCATACGTACGTGAGCACTTCTTCGGTAAATATCCGGAAACCGCAGCTCTGGTGAAAGACTGGTCAGACGAAGAGATCTTCGCGCTGAACCGCGGCGGCCACGATCCGAAGAAAGTCTACGCTGCACTGAAAAAAGCGCAGGAAACCAAAGGTCAGCCAACGCTGATTCTGGCCCATACCATCAAAGGTTATGGCATGGGTGACACTGCTGAAGGTAAAAACATCGCGCACCAGGTTAAGAAGATGAACATGGATGGCGTTCGCTACATCCGCGATCGCTTCAATGTGCCGGTGGCCGATGACAAAATCGAAGAGCTGCCATACGTCACCTTCGAAAAAGGTTCTGAAGAGTACAACTATCTGCACGGTCAGCGTGAGAAGTTGGGCGGCTACCTGCCAACGCGTCAGGCGGAGTTCAGCGAGAAGCTGGAAATGCCAACGCTGGAAGAGTTCCGTCCACTGCTGGAAGAGCAGAATAAAGAGATCTCCACCACCATCGCCTTCGTGCGTGCATTGAACGTGATGCTGAAGAACAAGTCGATCAAAGATCGTCTGGTTCCAATCCTTGCCGACGAAGCCCGTACCTTCGGTATGGAAGGTCTGTTCCGTCAGATTGGTATCTACAGCCCGAACGGTCAGCAGTACACCCCGCAGGACCGCGAGCAGGTTGCGTACTATAAAGAAGACGAGAAAGGCCAGATTCTGCAGGAAGGGATCAACGAGCTGGGCGCGGGTTCATCCTGGCTGGCGGCGGCGACCTCTTACAGCACCAACAACCTGCCGATGATTCCGTTCTATATCTATTACTCGATGTTCGGCTTCCAGCGCATCGGCGATCTGATGTGGCTGGCCGGCGATATGCAGGCACGCGGCTTCCTGGTGGGCGGTACTTCAGGTCGTACTACGCTGAACGGCGAAGGCTTGCAGCACGAAGATGGTCACAGCCACATTCAGTCGCTGACTATCCCGAACTGTATCTCTTACGATCCGTCTTACGCGTACGAAATCGCGGTCATCATGCAAGATGGCCTGGTGCGTATGTACGGCGAAGCGCAGGAAAACATCTACTACTACATCACCACGCTGAACGAAAACTACCACATGCCTGCGATGCCGCAGGGTGCGGAAGAGGGTATCCGTAAGGGTATCTACAAGCTGGAAACCGTAGAAGGTAGCAAAGGCAAAGTGCAGCTGCTGGGTTCAGGTTCAATTCTGCGTCACGTGCGTGAAGCCGCGCAGATCCTGGCGAAAGATTACGGCATCGCTTCTGACGTCTACAGCGTAACCTCGTTCACCGAGCTGGCGCGTGATGGTCAGGATTGTGAGCGCTGGAACATGCTGCACCCAACCGATGAGCCGCGCGTACCTTACATCGCGCAAGTGATGAACGAAGCACCGGCCGTCGCATCGACCGACTACATGAAGCTGTTCGCAGAACAGGTTCGCAGCTACGTGCCTTCCAGCGATTATCGCGTGTTGGGTACCGATGGCTTCGGTCGTTCTGACAGCCGTGAAAACCTGCGTCACCACTTCGAAGTGGATGCATCGTATGTGGTTGTGGCTGCGCTGGGTGAGCTGGCTAAACGCGGTGAAATCGATAAGAAAGTGGTGGCTGAAGCCATCACCAAATTCAATATCGACGCCGATAAAGTTAACCCGCGTCTGGCATAAGAGGTAAGAGAGTAATGGCTATCGAAATTAACGTACCGGACATCGGGGCAGACGAAGTTGAAGTCACCGAAATCCTGGTAAAGGTGGGCGACAAAGTTGAAGCTGAACAGTCGCTGATCACCGTGGAAGGCGATAAAGCCTCCATGGAAGTGCCTTCGCCGCAGGCGGGCGTGGTTAAAGAGATCAAAATCTCGACCGGCGACAAAGTCGAAACCGGCTCGCTGATTATGATTTTTGACGCAGAAGGTGCCGCAGAAGCGGCGCCAGCGCCAGCCGAAGAGAAGAAAGCGGAAGCCGCTCCTGCTCCAGCTGCTGCCGCTGCTGCGGTCAGCAAAGAAGTCAACGTACCGGACATCGGCGGCGACGAAGTTGAAGTCACTGAGATCCTGGTCAAAGTGGGCGACACCGTAACGGCTGAGCAGTCGTTGATCACTGTTGAAGGCGACAAAGCCTCAATGGAAGTCCCGGCACCGTTCGCGGGCGTGGTGAAAGAGATCAAAATCTCCACCGGCGACAAAGTGAACACCGGTTCACTGATCATGGTGTTCGAAGCAGAAGGCGCAGCGCCGGCGGCTGCTCCAGCAGCTAAACAGGAAGCGGCTCCAGCAGCAGCACCTGCGGCTTCTGGCGCTAAAGACGTCAACGTCCCAGACATTGGTGGCGACGAAGTTGAAGTCACCGAGATCCTGGTGAAAGTGGGCGACAAAGTCGCTGCTGAGCAATCCCTGATCGTGGTTGAAGGCGACAAAGCCTCAATGGAAGTGCCTGCACCGTTCGCCGGTACCGTGAAAGAGTTGAAAGTGGCGACTGGCGATAAAGTCAGCACCGGTAAACTGATCATGGTGTTCGAAGTGGAAGGCGCGGCACCGGCTGCGGCGCCTGCGGCTAAGCAGGAAGCGGCTCCAGCGGCAGAAGCCGCGAAACCGGCAGCGGCCCCAGCAGCAGCGAAAGCGGATGCGAAAGGCGAGTTCGCTGAGAACGATGCTTACGTACACGCGACGCCGGTGATTCGTCGCCTGGCGCGCGAGTTCGGTGTTAACCTGGCGAAAGTCAAAGGTACCGGCCGTAAAGGTCGCATCCTGAAAGAAGACGTGCAGACTTACGTCAAAGACGCGGTGAAACGCGCTGAAGCGGCTCCGGCTGCAGCAGCCAGCGGCGGAAGCCTGCCAGGTCTGTTGCCTTGGCCGAAAGTGGACTTCAGCAAGTTCGGCGAAATTGAAGAAGTGGAACTGGGTCGTATCCAGAAAATCTCGGGTGCCAACCTGAGCCGTAACTGGGTGGTGATCCCGCACGTTACGCACTTCGACAAAACCGATATCACCGATCTGGAAGCGTTCCGCAAACAGCAGAATGCCGAAGCAGAGAAACGCAAACTGGATGTAAAATTCACGCCAGTGGTGTTCATCATGAAAGCCGTTGCCGCTGCTCTTGAGCAGATGCCACGCTTCAACAGTTCACTGTCTGAAGATGCACAGAAACTGACGCTGAAGAAATACATCAACATCGGTGTGGCGGTTGATACGCCAAACGGTCTGGTGGTTCCGGTGTTCAAAGATGTGAACAAGAAAGGCATCACTGAACTGTCCCGCGAGCTGATGGCGATTTCGAAGAAAGCGCGTGATGGCAAGCTGACCGCCGGCGACATGCAGGGCGGTTGCTTCACCATCTCCAGCCTTGGCGGCCTGGGCACCACGCACTTCGCGCCAATCGTCAACGCGCCGGAAGTGGCTATCCTTGGTGTTTCCAAGTCAGCGATGGAGCCGGTGTGGAACGGTAAAGAGTTTGAGCCGCGTCTGATGATGCCGATCTCACTCTCCTTCGACCACCGCGTGATCGACGGTGCTGATGGTGCGCGCTTTATCACCATCATCAACAACACACTGTCCGACATTCGCCGTCTGGTGATGTGAAGTTAATCAAGGCCGGCGAAAGCCGGCCTTGTTGTAAGCATTCAATGTTGCCGCGGTTGGCAGTTTGTTAACAATTCTGTAAACTCTCGCGGTGAAATGTCCCGGCGGATATAGGGCATTAGAGCTTGGGAAAAGCTTTTTCCTGACTGCCGGTAATCAAACAAGAGGTCATGATGAGTACAGAGATTAAAACTCAAGTCGTGGTACTTGGGGCAGGTCCTGCAGGTTACTCTGCAGCCTTCCGTTGCGCTGATTTAGGTCTGGAAACCGTAATCGTTGAGCGTTACAGCACCCTCGGCGGTGTTTGTCTGAACGTAGGCTGTATCCCGTCAAAAGCGCTGCTGCACGTCGCCAAAGTGATCGACGAAGCAAAAGCCCTGGAAGAGCACGGTATCGTGTTTGGCCAGCCGCAAACTGACATCGACAAAATTCGTTCGTGGAAAGAGAAGGTGATCAACCAGCTCACTGGCGGCCTCGCGGGTATGGCGAAAGGTCGTAAAGTGAAAGTGGTGACTGGCCTCGGCAAATTCACCGGTGCTAACACGCTGGTGGTCGAAGGTGAAGGTGGCGCAACCACCATTAACTTCGATAACGCGATCATCGCGGCCGGTTCTCGTCCAATCGAACTGCCATTCATTCCGCACAATGATCCGCGCGTGTGGGACTCAACCGATGCGCTGGAACTGAAAGAAGTGCCGAAGCGTCTGCTGGTTATGGGCGGCGGCATCATCGGTCTGGAAATGGCCACCGTTTATAAAGCGCTGGGTTCAGAGATCGACGTGGTTGAGATGTTCGACCAGGTGATCCCGGCTGCTGATAAAGACGTAGTGAAAGTCTTTACCAAGCGTATCAGCAAGAAATTCAACCTGATGCTGGAAACCAAAGTGACCGCTGTTGAAGCGAAAGACGACGGTATCTACGTATCGATGGAAGGTAAAAAAGCGCCAGCTGACGCACAGCGTTATGATGCGGTGCTGGTGGCGATTGGTCGCGTACCGAACGGTAAAGGCCTTGATGCGGGTAAAGCAGGCGTGGAAGTGGACGATCGCGGCTTTATCCGTGTCGACAAGCAGATGCGCACCAACGTACCGCACATCTACGCTATCGGTGACATCGTGGGTCAGCCAATGCTGGCGCACAAAGGTGTGCACGAAGGCCACGTAGCGGCGGAAGTGATCTCGGGTCTGAAGCACTACTTCGACCCGAAAGTGATCCCATCCATTGCTTACACCGAGCCAGAAGTTGCCTGGGTGGGTCTGACCGAGAAAGAAGCCAAAGAGAAAGGCATCAGCTACGAAGTGTCCACCTTCCCGTGGGCAGCTTCAGGCCGTGCTATCGCGTCTGATTGTGCAGACGGCATGACTAAACTGATCTTCGACAAAGAGACTCACCGTGTTATCGGTGGTGCGATTGTCGGTACCAACGGCGGCGAGCTGCTGGGTGAAATCGGTCTGGCGATTGAAATGGGCTGTGATGCCGAAGATATCGCTCTGACCATTCACGCGCACCCAACGCTGCATGAGTCTGTCGGCCTGGCTGCCGAAGTGTTCGAAGGTAGCATCACTGACCTGCCGAACCCAAAAGCGAAAAAGAAATAAGTTTCCGCTTTGAATAAATTAACGGCTCCTTAAAGGAGCCGTTTTTTATTAGTGGTTCTATTTAAATAAAGAGATAAAAGGCGCGAGAGCTAACACATGCGCAATGCCGGAATAGCGGGAGCGAACTCCCGCTAGTGAAGTTTTACTGTTGTGCTTCGTAAGCCATAACAGCCGATAATTCAGCAGTGAATATCCGTAATCGTAATTAACAGAGTGAACTGCGATTAACCAGACACAATCCTAATAGAATGAGTCCGCTGATAATCAGCTTGCTGAATATAGACTTCATAGTCACGTTCCTCTTGATTTAGCACGAGCAAGCGACTACCCTGACATTGTCTAGGTGTTAGGGTGTTAAGTCGCTCACCCGTGTGGTTAATGAAAATTAATCTCACGGGTTCACTCTCCACAACCTACCCCAATCTTTTCAGCTTGAAGCAAGTTGCCTCAAGCGCCCGCAGGCAGCGTACGCCAAACTTTTTATATTTCACCTTAATTCTAAAATTATTTATGATTAATGGATTCATATATTATCTAACCATTTAAATAGATCGAGTAATGGATGTTTTTAATTATCTATTAATTTCTTTAAGCCAATCAATAAAATGCCTTAGCGGAGCAGAAAGATATTTACGGCTCGGATAGTAGAGCCAGAATCCTTCTTCTACCTGAGTGAAGTCCGCCAGTATTTCTACTAAGTCACCGCGAATTAAATCTTCCCGCACCGTACCTTGATGCAGAAAGGCAATGCCTACGCCCGCACGGGCTGCCTGTAATATCCGCTCATTGTTATCCAGCACCAGCGACCCTTTCACCGCCACTTCCTGTTTGCGGCCATCCTGCCAGAATTCCCAGCGATAACGTCGTCCACTGGGAAAGCGTCTTTCAATGCAGGGATATTGCAACAGTTCAGCAGGCTGATGCGGTACGCCATGCTGTGCAATAAAAGCCGGGCTTGCCACCGCCAGCGCCCGCATTGGTGCGCCAAATGGCACCGCCACCATATCCTGGGCCAGCACATCGCCGTAGCGTACGCCGGCATCAAATCCGGCCTCTACGATATCCAGCAGTGAATCGTTGCTGTCGATCTCCAGTGTGATCTCGGTATAGCGCAGCAAGAACGGCAAAATGAGCGTATCGAAGAACAGCGCTTCCGCCGAGCGCGGCATGCTAATGCGCAATACGCCGCGTGGATCGTTGCGCCAGTCGTTGAGCTCATCCACCGCTTGCGACAAATCGGCAAGCGCAGGCTGAATGCGCTGTAAAAAGCGTTCACCGGCTTCAGTCAGCGCCACTTTGCGCGTAGTGCGATTGAGCAGCCGCACCCCTAAACGCGCTTCGAAATGGCGCATCGCGTGGCTCAGGCTGGAAGGCGTGACGTTGCGCTCCTCCGCTGCTTTGCGAAAGCTCAGATGCTGCGCGATGGCAGCAAACATCTCCAGTTCCTGCATAGACGCACGGTATTTATTCATTGCTGAGTTTTACTCACTAAATCGGCAAGAATGCCTCAATTGTTGCCGTGATTGCTGAGGTTTATAACATTAACACCAACAGCGAAGAGGATTAAACAATGCAACAACGTCAATTAGGCAATCAGGGACTAGTGGTGTCGGCGCTGGGATTAGGCTGCATGGGCATGAGCTTCGCCTATGGGCAAAATGATGAGAAACAGGCGCTGAACACGCTGGCGCGGGCATTTGAGCTGGGGGTCGATTTTCTCGATAGCGCCGAAGTATATGGTCCATTCACCAACGAGAGCTTATTGGCAAAAGCAATAAAAGGGCGCAGCGATATCAAAGTCGCCACCAAGTTTGGTTTTCGCATTACCGATCAGGGCGAAGGCTGGCAGCGGATTACCGGGGTGAATAGCGATCCGGCGCATATTCGTCATGCGGTCGAAGGTTCCTTGCAGCGTCTTGGTGTGGAAACTATCGAACTGCTCTATCAGCATCGTCTCGATCCGGCGGTGCCAATCGAGGACGTGGTGGGCGTGATGGCCGATCTGGTGCGGGAAGGGAAGGTGAAATATCTCGGCTTGTCTGAGGTATCATCCGCCACCTTGCGGCGCGCGCATGCGGTGCATCCGATTTCGGCGCTGCAAAGTGAATATTCGCTGTGGTCACGCGATCCGGAGCAAGATGTCCTCGCCACATGTAGTGAACTGAACGTCGGTTTTGTGCCTTACAGCCCGCTAGGACGCGGCTTTCTGACCGGCAAATTCCCGGCTGCCGCCACCTTAGCGGAAGATGATTTCCGTCGTTCGCTACCGCGCTTTCAGCAGGGTGCGCAGGCTCATAACCAGAAGTTAGTAAATCAACTTACCGAGATGGCTACAAGTTATGACGCGACGGCTGCCCAGCTAGCGTTAGCGTGGGTGCTGGCAAAAGGCGAGTTTATTGTGCCGATTCCCGGTGCCAGCAAAATCGCCCATCTGGAACAGAACTGTGCCGCCGCCGATTTAGCATTACGTCATGCGGATGTCGCCACGCTGGACGAGTGGTTTAGCGAGAAAAATATTCTGGGCGAACGCTATAACCACATCGAATTTGTGCTGGTTGATCGTTAACACTCATCTCCGTACATGAGAACAAGCAGGCTTTAATAGCCTGCTTTTTTATGTGATCCCGCTCAATTTGCAGATGAAGCTGCTAAAAAACGCACGAATGTTGCTTTTTTGTAAACAGATTAACAATCAGGCGAAATGCTGCTATGCTGCCCCACGCGGAACCGGGCACCTCACCCTACTGTTCGACAGCATCAAGGGGTGCACCGGAAAGCTATACAATGAGAGCGAGGAGAACGTCGTGCTAGAAGAATACCGTAAGCACGTTGCCGAGCGTGCTGCCCAGGGAATCGTACCTAAGCCGTTAGATGCTTCCCAAATGGCCGCGCTGGTTGAACTGCTGAAAAACCCGCCAGCGGGTGAAGAAGAATTCCTGACCGACCTGTTGGTCAACCGTGTCCCACCAGGTGTTGATGAAGCGGCGTACGTAAAAGCCGGTTTCCTGGCAGCTGTCACTAAGGGCGAAGCCCACTCTCCTCTGGTTACTCGCGAAAAAGCCGTTGAGCTGCTGGGCACCATGCAGGGCGGTTATAACATCCATGCGCTGATTGAAGCGCTAGAAGATGAAGCCTTAGCGCCGATTGCTGCCGAAGCCCTGTCTCACACGCTGCTGATGTTCGATAACTTCTACGATGTCGAAGAGAAAGCCAAAGCGGGTAACCCACACGCGAAAAAAATTATCCAGTCCTGGGCCGATGCCGAATGGTTCCTGAAGCGTCCAAAACTGGCTGAAAAAATTACCACCACCGTGTTCAAAGTGACCGGCGAAACCAACACCGACGACCTCTCTCCGGCGCCGGATGCATGGTCACGTCCGGATATTCCACTGCACGCGCTGGCAATGCTGAAGAACGCCCGTGAAGGCATCGAACCCGACGATGCGGGTAACATTGGCCCGATCAAACAGATCGAAGCACTGCAGACCAAAGGCTTCCCGTTGACCTACGTCGGCGACGTTGTCGGTACCGGTTCTTCACGTAAATCCGCCACCAACTCGGTGCTGTGGTTTATGGGCGATGATATTCCTTACGTGCCAAACAAAAAGGGCGGCGGTCTGTGCCTCGGCGGTAAAATTGCTCCAATCTTCTTCAACACCATGGAAGATGCGGGCGCCTTGCCGATCGAGCTCGACGTTGATCGTCTGAACATGGGCGATGTCATCGACGTTTACCCGTACAAAGGCGAAGTGCGCAATCACGAAACCGACGAATTGTTAGCGACCTTTGAGCTGAAAACCGACGTGCTGCTGGACGAAGTCCGTGCTGGCGGTCGTATTCCGCTGATCATCGGTCGCGGCCTGACCACCAAAGCGCGCGAATCGCTGGGTCTGCCGCATAGCGATGTGTTCGTACAAGCCAAAGATGTGGCTGTTAGCACCCGCGGTTACTCGCTGGCGCAGAAAATGGTCGGCCGCGCGTGCGGCGTAGAGGGTGTCCGTCCGGGCTCATACTGCGAACCAAAAATGACCTCTGTCGGTTCTCAGGACACCACCGGTCCAATGACCCGTGATGAACTGAAAGACCTGGCGTGCCTCGGCTTCTCGGCTGACCTGGTGATGCAGTCATTCTGCCATACCGCCGCCTATCCGAAGCCGGTCGACGTGACCACGCACCATACGCTGCCAGACTTCATCATGAACCGTGGCGGCGTGTCGCTGCGTCCGGGCGATGGCGTTATCCATAGCTGGCTGAACCGTATGCTGCTGCCAGATACCGTTGGTACCGGCGGTGACTCACACACCCGTTTCCCAATCGGTATTTCCTTCCCGGCAGGTTCTGGTCTGGTGGCGTTTGCTGCTGCGACCGGTGTGATGCCGCTGGATATGCCGGAATCGGTGCTGGTGCGCTTCAAAGGCGAAATGCAGCCGGGTATCACCCTGCGCGATCTGGTACACGCCATTCCGCTGTATGCGATCAAAGCTGGCCTGCTGACCGTTGAGAAGAAAGGGAAGAAAAACATCTTCTCTGGCCGCGTGCTGGAAATCGAAGGTCTACCGAAACTGAAAGTTGAGCAGGCATTTGAACTGACTGATGCCTCGGCTGAGCGTTCTGCTGCCGGCTGTACCATCAAGCTGGATAAAGAGCCGATCATCGAGTATCTCAACTCGAACATCGTGCTGCTGAAGTGGATGATCTCGGAAGGCTACGGCGATCGTCGTACGCTGGAGCGCCGCATTGAAGGCATGCAGAAATGGCTGGCCGATCCGCAACTGCTGGAAGGCGATGCGGATGCTGAATACGCGGCGGTGATCGATATCGATCTGGCCGAGATCAAAGAGCCAATTCTGTGCGCACCGAACGATCCAGACGACGCGCGTTGGTTGTCTGACGTGCAGGGCGAGAAGATTGACGAAGTGTTCATCGGTTCGTGCATGACCAACATCGGTCACTTCCGCGCGGCCGGTAAGCTGCTGGATGCCCATAAAGGCCAGCTGCCAACCCGTCTGTGGGTTGCGCCGCCAACCAAAATGGACGCCGCACAGCTGACCGAGGAGGGCTATTACAGCGTCTTTGGTAAGAGCGGTGCGCGTATCGAAATTCCGGGCTGTTCACTGTGCATGGGTAACCAGGCGCGTGTGGCAGACGGCGCGACGGTGGTTTCCACCTCAACCCGTAACTTCCCGAACCGTCTGGGTACCGGTGCGAACGTCTTCCTGGCGTCAGCAGAGCTGGCGGCGGTCGCTTCGCTGCTTGGCAAGCTGCCAACGCCGGACGAGTATCAGCAGTTCATGCTGCAGGTTGATAAGACCGCGGCTGACACGTATCGCTACCTCAACTTTGATCAGCTGGGACAATACACTGACAAAGCCGACACAGTGATCTTCCAGACTGCCGTTTAATCGGTTATCGGGATGAACAAGGGGACGATGAAAATCGTCCCTTTTTTTATGCCCTTTTTTCCGCTGACATCTCCAGGCATAATGCGAGCGCGATCCCACTTTATTCAGCGTGCTGCGCACAAAATGCACTAACACTGTGCTGCACAGCGCGTCATCAGTATGAGGCAATCATGGAATATGAATTTCTGCGTGATTTGACCGGTCAGGTCAAAGTGCGTATGTCGATGGACCACGAAGCGGTGGGGCACTGGTTCAACGAAGAGGTCAAAGACAATCTGCCGTTGCTGGATGAGGTTGAGGCCGCCGCCCAACAGGTGAAAGGCACCATCAATCAGTGGCAGCGTGTCGGGCATGAATACACGCTGTGGCTGGATGATGAAGAGGTGATGATTCGTGCCAACCAGCTGGCGCTGGAAGATGACGGCATGGAAGAGGGCATGACTTATTACGACGAAGAGAGCCTCTCTTTCTGTGGCGTCGACGATTTTCTCGCAGTGATTGCCGCTTATCGGCTGTTTATTGCCGGTAAATAACTAAACAGTAAGGTCGCCATTGATGGCGACCCAGCCGATTACCGCGTCGCGCCACTTGCCACGGAATGCGCATGCGTCACCTGTTCCTCATCGACGATAGGTTCAACTTTACCCATCAGGAACAGATAGTTAAGAATGCCAATTACCACCAGCACCGCCGAGAACACCAGCGCCCAGGTAAAGTGGCCGGTTGCGCCAACAATCGCGCCGGTAATGATCGGCCCCACCGCGCCGCCCATGTTTGAAACGGTATTCTGCAGCCCCGCCACAATCGACACGCTGTTTTGCGGTGCCACATCGCCCGGCAAGGCCCACACTTGTGATGCCGCCACGGTGGTGCCGGATTTGGCGATACACAGCAGCAGCACGGTCATAAACACCGAATCGGTGAACGGGGCAAATCCGATACACAGCGCCATCAGCAGGCCGATGGTGAGAAACAGTTTTCGTGTAGCGGTCAGCGACAGCACTTTGTTATGCACCATGCGATCCGATGCCCAACCCGCCAGCACTTCAATCACCATGCCACAGATCAGCGGCAGCGCAGCCACCATCCCCATTTTGAGGAAATCCATGCCTTTATCTTTCACCAGATAGGTCGGCAACCAGGTAATAAAGAAATAGGAGGTGTAGTTGATGGTGAAAAAGCCAATGCACATTGCCCAGATATTGCGGTAGCGCAGCAGCTTGTACCACTTCATCGGCCGCACGCTTTTGTCGCCGTGCTTTTGCGTCTGGCCATTACGGATGAAGCGCACTTCTTGCTGGCTTATCGACTTATGATCTTCCGGATTTTCAGCGTAGATAAAGTACCAGGCAATCACCCAGAACAAGCCCAGCGCACCTATTGCGAGGAAGGTCAGACGCCAGTCGAACAGGGCGATCATAAAGACGATCAGCGGCATGGCCACCGCACCACCAAATTTGGAGGCACTGTCGAACAGGCCAGAAACCGTGGCGCGTTCGCGATCCGGGAACCAGCGCGCGGTAATGCCCGCGTTGCTGGGATAGGCGGCGGCTTCACCGACGCCGAGCGCTAAACGCAGCGCCAGCAGCGATTTAAAGCCGGTCGCCAGTCCCATCGCCATGGTGGCGATCGACCACCAGCCGACGGCGATACCAAGCCCTTTTTTCTGGCCGAAGCGATCGGCAAACCAGCCCGCCGGGATCTGCAACAGCGCATAAGACCAGAAGAACGCCGCCATGATGAAGCCCATCATTTCAGGATTGATATCGAGCTCTTTGATCAGATGCGGAGCCGCTGCCGAGAGAACGGTGCGGTCAATGTAGTTAATGGCGATGGCCAGCCACATCAGGCCAGCAATCCACCAACGGATACGACTCGAGCGCGCAGAGTTAGTCATAGTAATTATCCACTCGAAAAAGGTTACAGAGAAAGGCGGCGTGTTATTCCAGCCCGTTCATCACGTTGATTGGGCGTTTGCCCTGTTGGATGCACTGCACAATTTGCGTCACGCAGCGTTCACCAATCGCGCTGATCGCACCATCGGTGTAACCGGCGATATGCGAAGTGGGAATGAAGTTGCTGAGCGTAAACAGCGGATGCTCGGTCAGCGGTTCCTGCACAAACACGTCAGCCGCTGCTCCGGCGATCACGTTATCCAGCAGCGCCTGATAAAGATCCTGCTCATTCACTACGCCGCCGCGTGAGGCATTAATCAGGAAGGCATTTTTCTTCATGCGTTTGAGGCGCGCGGCATCAAACAGATTCTGCGTTTTGTCGGTAAGCGGCATGTGCAGAGTGATGAAATCGCTGGTTTCGGTCAGCTGATCCAGCGTGACGAAGTCGATGCCGTGTTCAGTAGCAAACGGCTCATCAGGATAAAAATCAAACGCGATCACCCGCATGTTGAAACCTCTGGCGCGCAGCGCGACCTGCTTGCCAATATTGCCCAGCCCGATGATGCCCAGTGTTTTACCGTACACGTCGGTGGCAAAAATACGCGGCCAGCTGCCCGCTCGGGTTTCGATGGCGGCTTGGGTGATCTGACGCGCGCTGTTAAGGATCAAAGCAAAGGCGAAATCAGCGACAGCATGTTTATTGGCATCCGGCACGTTGGTGACGTAAATCCCGCGTGCACGCGTAGCATCCAGATTGATGTTGTCTACACCGACGCCGTGCTTACAGACGATTTTCAGCTGCGGTGCTAACGCCAGCAGCTCTTCATTGATGTCGGTAAAAGCCACGATCAGCGCCACGGTGTCAGCCAGATGCGGCTGGAGTGCGCTCAGCGGCGCATCGGCGGGCAGCGTAATCAGCTCAAAACCGTGCTGTTGCAGCGTGGTTATCGGCGTCGCGTCATATTTTGCAAACGACGGTGAGGTACAGATGACTTTCATAATTCTTCCCGATGTTGAAAATAAATACCGTTCCCGCGGATCGCATGCATCGTAGCGGCGCAATTTATTGCGCGAAAAATCGCGCCGCTACGGCTTGTGCGGCGATTGAAATCGGCTTCACGCTGCTATGGTGATGACTCTAATTACTGCAAATACTGATTCACAATCTGGCGGATCTTCTGCTCTTCTTCGGCAGAGAAACTCACCGCGTAGCGGCTGTCACCAACCTCAAAACCAAGCAGCGTCACCGCTTTTTTCACTGCAGCGGGAGAGAAGCCGACGCTATACAGATCGGTGCGCAGACCGGTCACATTCTCTTGCGCCAGGCGCGAACCTTCGATATCGCCAGCATGGAAGCGCGCCCAAATCGCGTTGATCTCTTTAGGCGCCACGTTAGCAAGGCCAGAAATGCAGGCCGAGCAGCCGTCGACAAAGCCCTGATGGATCAGCGAATCCGGGCCGTTCAGCACATCAAAACTGTTGATGCCTGCAGCCGCTTGCAGAAAGCCGCTCAGGCTCTCATAGCTGCCGGCGCTGTCTTTGATACCGATGATGTTTGGGTGTGCGGCCAGCGTGCGTACGGTTTCCGGTTGCAGCGTGTTGCCGGTGCGCGCCGGAATGTTGTAAAGGAACAGCGGCACGTCGATGGCGTCAGCCACCGCGCGATAGTGGGCAATCAGCTCTTCCTGCTTTAGCGGCACGAAATAGGGTGTGATGACCGAAACCGCATCCACGCCCAGCTTCGCCACTTGTTTCCCAAGGCGAATGGTTTCACGCGTGGAGATCTCGCCAATGTGCGCCACCACCGGTGCGCTGCCGTTCACTTCATCAACGCAGGTCTGCGTTACCGCCAGCTTCTCCTGTTCGTTCAGCACGAAGAATTCGCCGTTGGTGCCGCCGCAAAAGATACCGTTGCCGGCGCTTAACTGGCGTTGTACCTGCGCGCGCTGGGCGGCTGGGTTGAATGCGCCGTCGCGATCGAAGGTGGTGACGATGGCAGTTAATACGCCCTGAATTTTCTTACTCATGTTGTCCTCGATAATCCTTAGTGATTCAAAGCCGGCAACAGCGTCAGGTAGACGTTGCGTACGTCATCGGCGCCCACTTTCATCGGTACATTCTTCATCAGGCGCTGCACGTCGAGCGCGGCTTCCACCAGATACGGCAGATGATCCGGGCCGATACCCAGCTCTTCCAGGCTGGCGGGCAGCTTCAGGCGCTTCACCAGTGCGGCAAAATACGCCACCAGCGCGTGGGATTTGGCTTCGTCGTCCAGCGTGATATCGGCATCCGGCAGCAGATCGTAAACCTGAGCGAATTTGCTCACCGCCGCCGGTCGTACAAAGCGCATGCAGGGCGCGAGGAGAATGGCATTGGCGACGCCGTGCGGCAGGTGATATTTGCCGCCCAGCGGATAAGACATGGCATGTACCAGATGCGTACCGGCATGCGCAATCGATGCACCACCGTAATAAGACGCCCACAGCATATTCAGGCGCGCTTCGAGATTGTCGGGTTCGGCGATAGTGGTTTCGAGGCTGGCAAACAGCTTTTTCATGCCGATCAGCGCATAGTTATCGCTCACCGGGTTCGCCACGGTCGCGGTAAAGCACTCAATCAAATGGCACAGCGCATCGATACCGGTGGAAGAGGCGATGTGCGCTGGCATGCTGGTGGTGAGTTCTGGCACCAGCGCGACATAATCTGGCAGCATCACCGGCGTGATAATGCCGACTTTGGTCTCTTTCTCGGGGATCGCCAGAATCGCGTTGGGCGTGGCTTCCGAGCCAGTACCTGCGGTGGTCGGAATCAGCAGCGAAGTGGTGCGCGTGTGCGGCTTCTCACCAGCCAGTAACGCCTCCAGCGTCGGCGCATCTTCGACACATAGAATCGACAGCAGCTTAGCGACATCCAGTACGCTACCACCGCCGATGCCAATCACCAGATCCACATCGGTGCTCGGCAGCGCGGCGACAATGGCCGCCACATCGTGCTGGCTAGGCTCTGGCGGCACCGTGTTGACGATGCTCAGGCTGGCAATCTGCTGCGTGAGCTGGGCGATCAGCTTTTGTACCGCCGGAATGCCTTCAATATTCTTATCGGTCACCAGCAGCGCTTTGTCTTTACCTTGCAGTAAATAGCTGAGGTCATTAAGCGCCTGAAAGCCACTGATCACGGTGCTGTTGATATTCATCTCTTACCCTTACGTTTTTTGCGCGGAATGATTGATTTTGCTCAATCGGCGCGAGTTTCATCACTGCAGTGCCTAATTTTAT
>Ga0256906_1000178_pt1 | contig 25969 bp, 22 predicted proteins | sample MC6MC0744MT_FD_190186 | JGI IMG/M metagenome (GOLD analysis project Ga0256906, IMG submission 190186) | Metatranscriptome of enriched soil aggregate microbial communities from Iowa State University, Ames, United States - MC6-MC0744-MT... | ecosystem: Environmental > Terrestrial > Soil >... | reverse complement strand
GGGAATGTCCCATCCGCCCGGAAGCCCAATAGTCTTGTACTGGGGACTCAATCGGCACGGATGCAGTAGGGAGATCGGTTCCAGTGACGTCAGATGATGGTGCCTTCGAGGGCACGTTCAAAGAGATGTTCCGCCGGCATGCAGCGGGCGTGGCAATCATCACCGTGAACTACGACGGGGTCCCCTACGGCTTTACGGCAACCTCGGTTGCGTCGCTGTCCGCCAAGCCGCCGCGCTTCACCTTCAACATGGCGCGCAGTTCCAGCTCGTGGCCGGCGGTGGCCAACACCGCGTACATCGGCGTGCACATGCTCGGGCTTGAGAACCAGGAGCTGGCAGACCGGTTCGCCCGCACCAAGGAACGCTTTGCCGGCGACCATTGGGCCCACGGCCCCTATGACGTGCCCGTGCTCAAAGACGTCTCCGGCTGGCTGATCGGCAAGATCCAGATGCGCCTGTCCTTCGAAAACAATGCCGTCGTGGTGGTCGAAGTGGTGGAAGGGCAGGTTGGCGAGGACGGCTCGCCGCTGCTGTACCACTCCGGCACCTACGGGCAGCCCGTTCCGCTGGATTACGAAATCTAGGGCCCGCGAAAACCTAGGCGTCCAGGCAGGCCGGCCCCAGCAGCACCTTCAGGTCCCCGAACAGCGACGGGTTCGGGTTCACCCGCAGGTGCACGGGAAGCGCCATGACTTCAATGCGGCTGTCGCCCTGCAGATTCACCCGGACCTCGGAGTTGCCCCGGTGGTTGCGCAGCACGTCCCCGAGTTCCGTGACCACGGCCTCGGTGGCCTTGTGCGTGGGCATGGTGATCACCAGCGGTCCGTTGGTGCCCTGGCTGAGGTCCGGGACGGAGAGCTCCATGCAGTTCAGGGTCACGGCACCGTCGTCGCGCCGCTGCAGCCGGCCCTTGACCACCACGATCAGGTCCTCGGCGAGAACGGAGGCAATCGGCCCGTAGACCTGGCCGAAGAACATGACCTCCATGGAACCGCCGAGGTCCTCGATCTCCGCCCGGGCGTAGGCGTTGCCACTGGCCTTCGCGATCCGGCGGCTTAGCGAGGTGATCATGCCCGCGATGGTGACGATGGCGCCGTCGTGCGGCCCGTCCTCCGCGATGATCGAGGTAATGGACTGGTCCGCGTGCTGGCTTAGGACCCCTTCCAGGCCCTGCAGCGGGTGGTCCGAGACGTACAGGCCCAGCATGTCGCGCTCGAAGGCCAGTTTGTCCTTCTTCTCCCATTCCGGCAGGTCGGGGATCTCGATGCTGAGCGAGGACTCGGACTCGGCCTCGTCGAAGCCGGCAAAGAGATCGAACTGGCCGATGGCCTCGTTGCGCTTGAGGGTGATGACGGAGTCGATGGCCTCTTCGTGGACCATGGCCAGCGCGCGGCGGTGGTGGCCCAGCGAGTCAAAGGCCCCGGCCTTGATCAGGGATTCGATGGTGCGCTTGTTGCACACCACGGCCGGGACCTTCATGAGGTAGTCCTTGAAGGAACTGTAGGCTCCTTCTTTTTCCCGGGCAGCCACCATGGCCTCGACGACGTTGACGCCCACGTTCCGGATGGCGCCCATGCCGAAGCGGATGTCCTCCCCCACCGGGGTGAAGTTCAGGGCCGATTCGTTGACATCCGGCGGCAGCACGGTGATGCCCATGCGGCGGCATTCGTTGAGGTAGATCGCGGACTTGTCCTTGTCGTCGCCCACCGACGTCAGCAGCGCGGCCATGTACTCCGGCGCGTAGTGAGCCTTCAAGTACGCCGTCCAGTAGGAGATCACACCGTACGCCGCCGAGTGCGCCTTGTTGAAGGCGTAGTCGGAGAAGGGCAGCAGGATGTCCCACAGGGTCTTGACGGCCTCCATGGAGTAGCCGTTGTCCTGCATGCCCTGCGAGAAACCGGCAAACTGCTTGTCCAGCTCGGACTTCTTCTTCTTACCCATGGCACGGCGCAGAATGTCTGCCTGGCCCAGGGAGTAGCCGGCGAGCTTCTGGGCCACGGCCATGACCTGCTCCTGGTACACGATCAGGCCGAACGTCCCGCCCAGGATCTCCTTGAGCGGTTCCTCCAGTTCCGGGTGGATCGGGATGACGTCCTGGATCTTGTTCTTGCGCAGCGCGTAGTCGGTGTGCGCGTTGGCGCCCATGGGACCAGGCCGGTACAGGGCCAGGACGGCGGAAATGTCTTCGAAGTTGTCAGGCTTCATGAGTTTGAGCAGCGATCTCATGGGGCCGCCGTCGAGCTGGAAAACGCCCAGGGTGTCACCGCGGGCCAGCAGCTCATAGGACGCCGCGTCATCCAGTTCCAGCGTTTCGAGGTCAAGGTCAATGCCGCGGTTCATTTTGATGTTTTCCAGGGCATCGGAAATGATCGTCAGGTTTCGCAGCCCGAGGAAGTCCATCTTGATCAGGCCGAGGCCTTCGGACGTCGGGTAGTCGAACTGGGTGATGACCTGGCCGTCCTGGAAGCGGCGCATGATCGGAATGACGTCGATGATGGGGTCCGAGGACATGATCACGCCGGCCGCGTGCACGCCCCATTGGCGCTTCAGGCCCTCAATGCCCAGCGCGGTCTCGAACACCTTGGCGGCCTCAGGGTCCGTGCTGATCAGCTGCCGGAAATCCGCCGCCTCGCTGTACCGCTTGGCGTCCTTGTTCTGGATGTCGGCAAGCGGAATATCCTTCGCCATCACGGCGGGCGGCAGTGCCTTGGTCAGCTGTTCACCCATGCTGAACGGGTAGCCGAGCACGCGGGAGGAGTCCTTCAGCGCCTGCTTGGTCTTGATGGTGCCGTAGGTGACGATCATGGCCACGCGCTCGTCCCCGTACTTGCGGGTCACATAGTCGATGACCTCGGGACGGCGGCGGTCATCGAAATCGACGTCGAAGTCAGGCATGGAGACACGGTCGGGGTTCAGGAACCGTTCGAAGATCAGGCCGTGCCGCAGCGGGTCAAGGTCGGTGATGCGCATGGCGTAAGCCACCATGGAGCCTGCGCCCGAGCCACGGCCCGGACCCACGCGGATGCCGTTGTTCTTGGCCCAGTTGATGAAGTCGGCCACCACGAGGAAGTAGCCGGGGAAGCCCATCGAGGTGATGACGCCAAGCTCATAGTCGGCCTGCTTGCGGACCTCATCCGGGATCCCTGCGGGATAGCGGTACTGGAGTCCCTTGTCCACTTCCTTGACGAGCCAGGACGTTTCGTCCTCGCCCTCGGGGCAGGGGAACCGGGGCATGTAGTTGGCACCGGTGTTGAAGGACACCTCGCACCGCTCGGCGATCAGCAGCGTGTTGTCGCACGCGTCCGGGTGGTCGCGGAAGAGCTCACGCATTTCCCGCGGCGACTTCAGGTAGTAGCCGCTGCCCGAGAACGCGAAGCGGGAGCCGCCGTTGTCGTAGGTGGGTTCGAGCAGGGTCGAGCCGGACTGGATGGCCAGCAGGGCTTCGTGCGCCTTGGCGTCGTGCTCGTGGGTGTAGTGCAGGTCGTTGGTGGCAACGAGCGGGAGGTTCAGTTCCTTGGCCAGCCGCAGGAGGTCGCCGGTGACGCGGCGTTCAATGTCCAGCCCGTGGTCCATGAGCTCGCAGAAGTAATTCTCCGCGCCGAAGATGTCCCGGAACTCCGCGGCCGCTTCCAGCGCTTCGCGGTACTGGCCGAGCCGCAGCCGGGTCTGGACCTCACCGGAGGGGCAGCCGGTGGTGGCGATGAGCCCTTCGGAGTAGGTGTTCAGCAGCTCGCGGTCCAGCCGGGGCCACTTGCCGAAGACCGAGTCCAGCGAGGCGATCGAGGAGGCACGGAACAGGTTCCGCATGCCCACGTTGTTATAGCTCAGCAGGGTCATGTGGGTGTACGAGCCGCCGCCGGAGACGTCGTCCTTGCGCTGGCTCTCGTCGCCCCAGCGGACCCGGCTCTTGTCGCCACGCGCGGTCCCGGGCGTCACATAGGCTTCGACGCCGATGATGGGCTTGATGCCCTTGTCGGTGGCCTTCCGCCAGAAGTCGAAGGCACCGAAGAGGTACCCGTGGTCGGTGGTCGCCAGGGCGGGCATCCCCAGCCGCTCGGTTTCGTCGAACAGCTCGCCGAGCCTGGCGGCACCGTCCAGCATCGAATACTCGGTGTGGGTGTGGAGATGTACGAACGAGTCATTGCTGGAAGTCACCGGACCATTCTAGTGCCGACCACCTGACAATTAATGTCGGCGTGCCGGCGGCTCAGGCCTTGCCGCTGCCCAGGACCTCCAGTGCGTAGGCGAGGTCCTCGGGGTATTCGCTGGTGACGGTGACCCGTTCCCCGGTGCGCGGGTGGTCAAAGCCCAGTTCACGCGCGTGCAGCCATTGCCGGGTAAGCCCAAGGGTCGCGGCCAGCCGCGGGTCGGCCCCGTAGGTGAGGTCGCCGGCGCACGGATGGCGTAGCGCCGCGAAGTGGACCCGGATCTGGTGGGTCCTCCCGGTTTCCAGGTGCACCTCCACCAGGGTGGCCTTGCCAAAGGCCTCGAGGACCTCGTAGTGCGTGACCGACGGGCGGCCGTCCTCGATGACGGCGAAGCGCCAGTCGTGGCCGGGGTGGCGGCCGATCGGGGCGTCGATGGTGCCCTGCAGGGGATCCGGCAGGCCCTGGACCACAGCATGGTACACCTTGTCCACGGTGCGTTCCTTGAACGCCCGCTTCAGGGCTGTGTAGGCGGGTTCCGTCTTGGCCACCACCATGGCTCCGGAGGTCCCGACGTCGAGCCGGTGCACGATGCCCGCACGTTCCGTAGCGCCGGACGTGGAGATGCGGTAGCCGGCACCGGCGAGGCCGCCCACGACGGTGGGCCCCACCCAGCCCGGAGACGGGTGCGCGGCAACTCCCACCGGTTTGTCGACCACCACAAAGTCGTCGTCGTCCAGCAGGATCTTCAGGCCTTCCACAACTTCCTCCACGACTTCAAGGGGATCCCGGCGCTCGGGGACGGTCACGTGCAGCACGGTGCCGGACGCGAGCTTGGCGGACTTCCCCACCGTTTTGCCGCCGCTGACGACGTTGCCTTCGGCGATCAGCGTTGCGGCGGACGAACGGGACATGCCCATCAGCTTGGCCAGGCCGGCATCCACGCGGGCCCCGTCCAGCTCCTCGGGCACCACCACCCGCTCAGACATCGTCGCCGCCCTTCCGCTTTTCGACGGTGTGGTGCGATCCGTCCAGCGCGATCCCCCGCAGGGTCAGCAGGCAGATGATCACCACGGAGGAAACGACCGCGGAGTCGGCGATGTTGAAGATCGCGAAGTTGGGCAGCTGGATGAAGTCCACCACGTGCCCCATTCCAAAGGACGGTTCCCGGAACAGCCGGTCCGTCAGGTTCCCCAGGGCGCCGCCGAACAGCAGACCCAGCGCCAGTGCCCACCACGCCGACCCGAGCTTGCGGAGCTGGAACAGGATGGCAGCGGCCACCACCACCATGATGATCGTGAACACCCAGGTCACGTTCTCGCCGATGGAGAAGGCAGCGCCGGAGTTGCGGATGTAGTACCAGTGCAGCAGCGGGGGCAGCACGGGAATCCGTTCGCCCTCCACCATGGTGCTGGTAACCCACAGCTTGGTGAGCTGGTCGAAGACGTAGGCGAAGACTGCCAGCCCTGCGAACAGGGACAGCAGGACGGCGCGCCGTGGCCGCGGTGATGATGAAGCTGGGTGCGCTGCGTCAGCGGCAAGGTCGTCAGTCATGGTGCTTTCATTCGGGAACCGTCGTTAATGGCAAAAGCCGGTGGCCGAGGAATCCTCAGCCACCGGCCTTCAGAATACGTGCTAAACGGCGGCGCTGCTGCTTTCGCCAACCTCAGGGGCGGCAACGGAACCACGGGCGTCCAGGTCGCGCAGCTGGCCCTCGATGTAGGCCTTCAGGCGTGAGCGGTAGTCGCGCTCGAAGCCGCGGAGCTGCTCTACCTTGCGCTCGAGGACGGAACGCTGCTGCTCCAGTGCACCGAGGATCTTGCGGGACTTTTCCTGCGCGTCGTTGACCAGGCTGCTGGCTTCGATCTGTGCTTCGGCGATGATCTTGTCGCGCTGCTGCTGGCCCTCGGCCACGTGGCGGTCATGCATCTGCTGGGCCATGGCCAGCAGGCCCGCTGCGGACTCTGAGACGTTGCTGCTGGTGACGGCGGGTGCCTGGGCTGCGACGGGAGCTGCCTGTTCGGCTTCCTTCTTCTTGGCAGCTTCGGCGGCCTTGGCCTCGGCTTCGGCCTTGGCGCGCGCCTCGTCCTTCTCGGACTTGGACGGTGCGGGGACCTTTTCGACAACAGGGGCGACGGCGGAGGTGGCAGCCGGCGAACCGGAGCCGCCTTCGGCGAGCTTCTTGCGAAGTTCTTCGTTCTCCTGGTTCAGGCGCCGCAGTTCGACGACGATCTCGTCCAGGAAGTCGTCAACTTCGTCCTGGTCATAGCCTTCGCGGAACTTGGTCGGCTGAAAGCGCTTGTTGACAACGTCTTCTGGCGTCAAAGCCATCTGGTCACCTCGTTGGTCTAGTTCGTCAGGAGGCCTTCCGGCCGTCAAAACTACGGTACCTAAATTTGGTCTGGTTCCTCTAATTCAACACCGTGGCGTCAAACAAAAGGTCTTCCGCGCCCGGGGATCCCTGCGGATCGGCCCCGGCGCGGCAAGCTGATAAGGAGTACGGCAGGCTGATATGAAGTTATGCAAACGACTTGGTGATCGCCATGGCAATGCTCAGGCCGATGAACAGCACCAGGAAACCGAGGTCCAGCGAGACACCGCCCAGCCGCAGCGGCGGGATGAGCCGCCGCAGGACCTTCAGCGGCGGATCGGTCACGGAATAGACTGCATGAGCCGCCACCAATGCTACCCCGCGTGGACGCCACTCCCGCGCGAACATCTGAACCCAGTCGTAGACAAGGCGGACAATCAAAGCGACGAATATGAACAGCAGGACGATATAGACGAGCCCGAATAGTATTCCCATGAGCTAACCCATTGTCTCCATGTTCATCACGGGCACTCCTGCGCCCTGGGATTCCTGCCGGTTTTTGCTGCTCCCCTATTTCAGCACGGATGCCAGGCAGGTGCGTCCCTGCCTGGCATCCGGAGAGCCGCTTTTTAGCTTTGGTTGAAGAAACTGGCGGTGGCGTCGCTTACTTTCTTGTCATCTCCGATGACTTCAACGTACGACGGCGACAGCAGGAAAACCTTGTTGGTCACCCGTTCGATGCTTCCGCGCAGACCAAAGACCAGGCCGGCGGAAAAGTCGACGAGCCGCTTGGCGTCCGCCTCCCCCATGTCCGTCACATTCATGATGACGGGGATACCGTCACGGAAGCTTTCGCCGATGAGCTTGGCGTCATTGTAGGAACGGGGGTGGATCGTGGTGATCTGCCGCAGTCCGGTGGTCTCTTCGCGGCTTGATGCCGCACGCTTGATGGGTGTCACGGGTGCGCGGTATTCCTCTTCGGCAGCTGGTGGCACTTCACGGGTGACCTCTCGGAGCGGCGCCGGCGCGCGGCGCTCTTCACGGTCATGCTCCATTGAGTTGTCCTCGTCCTTTTGCTGGGTGGAAAGCTCAGACTCGTAGTGTTCATCGCCGTCGGCGAGCCCAAGATAGATCATTGTCTTGCGCAGAGCGCCAGCCATGGTCGACTCCTAATCGTGTCCGGAAGCGGGCCGCCCAAAGGTCAAGACAGCATTGGAATCCCCGCCATTCACTTCCAATACGACAGACGCTACCGCACGGCCGGGCGCGAACCGAGAATATCTGAACCAATTCGGAGGTGTGTCGCACCGAATCGGACAGCTGATTCCAGGTCCTGGCTCATGCCGGCGGAAATCCCAGTGGCGCCGGGAAAATCCCGCTGCAGGCCGGTCGAAATGCCCAGCAGTTTTTCAAACGCCCGATCGGGATCCGCGCCGAGCGGCGCCACCGCCATGACACCGGCCAGGCGAAGCCCGTTTGCTGCTTCGAGCTGTTCGGCCAGCTGCGGCACCTCGTCAGGTGCCGCCCCGCCGCGATGGGCTCCGGCGTCCTCATCCAGGCCTACCTGGATGAAACAGTCCAGATCGCCACGGCCGTTCAGTTCCTGCTGGGCGGCCATGGCCCGCTCCAGTGCGGTCACCAGCTGGGAGCGGTCCACCGAATGAACGGCAGACGCGTACCGGACCACGGTCTTGGACTTCTTGCTCTGGAGCTGGCCCACGAAATGCCAGGTCAGGTCCAGGGACTGGAGTTCCTCGGCTTTCGCGGACGCCTCCTGGTCCCGGTTCTCCCCGAAGTCCCGGACCCCAAGCGCTGCCAGCCGGCGGACGTCGTCGGCAGGGTGGAACTTGCTGACCACTATCAGCCGCGGCGGGTTCTCTTCGCGGCCCGCCGCAGCGGCGGCACGGTCGATGCGCTGCCGGACCGCGTCCAGGCGCTCCCCCAGCTGTACCGTCCGGGCATCCCCGGCTGCCGGTCTGTCAGTCATGGGTCCACACCAGTCCGGCGAATCTGCCGGACCGGGAGTCGCGGCGGTAGGAAAACAAGGACGCGTTCTCAAGCGTGCAGGGTCCGCGGTACTCGATGGGAACGCCCAGGGCGTCGAGCTGGCTGGCGGCACCGGCGGGCAGGTCCAGGGCAGGCGTTCCCCATGATGTGCTTGACCTTGTGGAGGGCAGGACGGCGGCGACCTCATCGCGGAGTTCAGCGGGCACCTCGTAGCAGCTGCCGCAGACGGACGGGCCGAGCCACGCCCGGATATCCGTGGCGCCGGAGGCGCGCATTTCCTCAACCGCCGCCGGAATGACGCCGGAGAACAGGCCGGGACGCCCGGCATGGACAGCTGCCAGCACCGGGCCGGAAGCCCCGTCACCCACCAAGACCAGCGGAATGCAGTCCGCCACCATCACCGCAAGCGGCTGGCCGAGGGACACCAGAGCATCCGCCGTCGGTGCCGGCGGCTCAGGTTCGACAACGAGGGACACTTCGTTGCCGTGGACCTGGTTCATGTACTGGAACCGCCGCGGCGCCACGCCGGCGGCGTGCTCCAGCCGGGCCCTGCGGCGGTGTACCGCACCGGCATCGTCGCCCACGTGCAGGGCGAGGTTGCCGGCATTCGTGTCAGTGAACGCCACGGACACGCCAGGCTGCACTTCAGCACGCCACAAAAACAATCGGAACTCCGGCACTCAACGTCAGGAAACGGGGGGTAGCGGCCGGGCGGTGTGTCCGCCCGGCGGCCTCTTACTTCAGGGAATCGGTCTACTTCAGGAAATCGGGGACGTCCAGGTCGTCCGACCGGTTGCCGGTGAGGTCAGGCTCAACCACCGACGGAAGGTCGACGTCGAAACCCGAGTCAGCGGGGACAGCGGCAGGGCGCTGCTGCCCCCAGCTGCTGAGGCCTGCGGCGCCGACGCCGGCGTGTACGGGCTGGACGTGTACCTGCTGGCTGCCTGCGGACGGCTGGCTCTGCGGGGCGGCCGCCGGCACGGCGGGACGCTGAGGTGCCGCCTGCGGCTGCGACTGGTCCATGGACGGCGAGGTGGCCTTGACGTCGTCGAAGCCCGCCGCGATGACGGTGACCCGGGCTTCATCGCCGAGGGCGTCGTCGATGACCGCACCGAAGATGATGTTGGCCTCGGGGTGGGCGACTTCCTGCACCAGGCGCGCTGCTTCATTGATCTCGAACAGGCCGAGGTCGGAGCCGCCCTGGATGGACAGCAGGACACCGTGGGCGCCGTCAATGCTGGCTTCCAGCAGCGGGGAGGCGATGGCGAGCTCGGCTGCCTTGACCGCGCGATCCTCGCCGCGGGCGGAGCCGATGCCCATCAGGGCCGAACCTGCGCCCTGCATGACGGATTTCACGTCGGCGAAGTCGAGGTTGATCAGGCCCGGCGTGGTGATGAGGTCCGTGATGCCCTGGACACCGGACAGCAGCACCTGGTCAGCGGAGCGGAAGGCGTCCAGGACGGAGACGTTCCGGTCGCTGATCGACAGCAGGCGGTCGTTGGGGATCACGATCAGGGTGTCCACCTCGTCGCGGAGGGCGTCGATGCCCGCCTCGGCGGAGCCTGCGCGGCGCCGTCCCTCGAAGGTGAACGGACGCGTGACAACGCCGATGGTCAGGGCACCAAGGGAGCGCGCAATGCGGGCAACGACCGGGGCGCCGCCGGTTCCGGTGCCACCGCCTTCACCTGCGGTCACGAAGACCATGTCGGCACCGCGAAGGACTTCCTCAATCTCGTCGGCGTGGTCCTCGGCAGCCTGCTTGCCGACCTCCGGGTTGGCCCCGGCACCAAGGCCGCGCGTCAGCTCGCGTCCGACGTCGAGTTTTACGTCGGCATCACTCATCAGCAGCGCCTGGGCGTCGGTGTTAATAGCTATGAATTCGACACCGCGGAGACCCACCTCGATCATGCGGTTGACTGCGTTCACGCCACCGCCGCCGATGCCGACGACCTTGATGACGGCCAAGTAATTCTGCGGAGCTGCCACGTTACGTGTCCCTTGTTAGTGTCCTATTGCGAAAACTGATGGAGTCGAGCTTGAAGCCCTGAACCTTAACCTTCCAGTTGAAGGTTATAGTTATGTCAAGTAACTCACCTCTGCGACGCTATTTCCTATGCTGGCTACATTCAATAACCGCCACCGCGTGTCGTCCTAATCCCCGTGAAATACAGCGGCTCACCGCGTCACCGGATGACGCGGCACGCTCACGTCGTAGGTGTTGACAGGGTTCGCGGGATCGGCTGGCATCTTGAGCAGCGCTTCCAGCACCCGAGCCTTGAGCTCCTTCTCCCCCGCGTTGCCCCAGACCACGGTCTGGCCGTCCAGCAGCTTCAGTTCCACCGCGTCCACGGACTTGGCCGAGGCGTTGGAGAGCTTGGCGAGCACATTGGCCGGCAGCGCGCCGAGGACCTCGGCCGTGGCCTGGAACAGGTCCTTGCCGATGTTGCCTGCGCCGCCGTCAATCAGCGGCAGCTTCACGGACGTGGGGTCGGCGGTGGTGCCGAGCTTCACGCCGTCGACGTCCACGAGCATGTAGTCGTTGCCCCGCTTGACGAGGGCAACGGGGACGCGTTCCTGGACGTGCACCACCAGGACGGACGGCGGGTGGGCCTGGGTCGTGACCGATTTGATCTGCACCAGCGGCTTCAGCAGCGACTCGACCTCGGAGCCGCTGACCTGCGGCAGCGGCGTGCCCAGCAGCGGCTTGAGCGCCGCCTGCACCTGGGCCGGTTTGAGGAGCTTCGTGCCGGTGACGCTGACGCTTTGCACAGCGAGCACCGGGGAATAGATGGCAGCGGCGATGAGCCCTGCCACGAGGGCGGCAGTGACGCAGGCCGCCACGACGATGTTGCGCCTGATCCGCCGGCCGCGGGGTTCGGGAAAGGCCAGCACATTGTCCGGCGATGATCTGTCCGGCGATGATTTGTCCGGGCCTGATTTGCCCGGCCCCGTGCTGCCCGGCCCCGTGCTGCCCGGCCCCGTGTTTTCCGCCCCGGCGGCACCGGTCGCCGTAGTGCCCGGCTTCTTGGCTTCCTGGCGCTTCAGCCGGGCCCAAGGCGCTTTGGCCTGCTTGTCCTGTGCCCTGGCCTTCCCTGTCGTGGCCTTGGGTGCTGCGTCCTTCGGTGTCTTGGCCTTGGGTGTCCTGTCCTTCGGCGTGCTGCCGTGCTTCTCCTGGGCAGCGCTCTCCGGGACGCCCTTCGAGGCGGTGATCACTTCCGGATTGCCGCCGTCGGAGCTTGACCCTGCGCCGGAGCCCCGGGCAGCACCAGCGTCCGGGCCGGCACCGGAATCCCGGGCAGCGGGCCTTGCCGGGCGGTAGGTGGGGCGCCGGGTGCTAGCCACCGAGGGACTCCACGATCAGCGGCCCGTAAGCGGTGACGTCCCCGGCGCCGGCGGTGAGGATGATGTCCCCCGGCTGGGCGGCGGCGGCCAGGGCGGCCACGGCCTCGTCACCGGCTCCGACCAGGCGCCCGCCAGAACCGAGGTGCTCGGTGATGAGCGTGCTGGTGACACCAGGGATGGGATCCTCGCGGGCGGGGTAGATGTCGAGCACCAAGGCAGTGTCCGCGGCGTTGAGCGCGTCGGCGAACTCTGCGGCAAACTCCCGGGTCCGGGAGAACAGGTGCGGCTGGAACAGGACGTGCACCTTGTGGTCGCCGGCCACGGACCGGGCGGCCGCCAGGGCGGCCCGCACCTCCGTGGGGTGGTGGGCGTAGTCGTCGTAGACCCGCACGCCACGTCCCTCCCCCTTGTATTCGAACCGCCGGGACGCACCCGAGAACCCCGCCAGGGCGGAGGCCGCGGCCTGGGCGTCCACGCCGAGTTCCAGCGCCACCGCCATCGCGGCGGCAGCGTTCAGCGCGTTGTGCCGTCCCGGGACCTGCAGTGCCAGCGGGAACCGGCCGCCCGCCGTCGTGATGGCCACCCTGCCGGGTCCGCCGTCGTCGAGCCGGACGTCGGCAGCCTCGGAGGTGCCGTACAGGACAACGCGGGCGTTGCCCCGTTCACGGGTGCGCAGCGCCAGCGCGTGCGCCCCGGCGTCGTCGGCGCAGGCCACCAGCACGCCGTCCGCGGGCAGCAGTGCCGTGAACCGGTCGAATGATTCGTACACGGCTTCGGCTGTGCCGTAGTGATCGAGGTGGTCCGGTTCCACGTTGGTGACGACGGCGATCTGCGGCCGGTAGTTCAGGAACGAACCATCGGATTCATCCGCCTCGGCGACGAACACCTGTGAGCTGCCGTTCGCCGCGTTCACGCCAAGCGCCGGAACATTGGCCCCGATCGCGAAGGACGGGTCCAGGCCCGCGCCCTGCAGCAGCACGGTGATCATGGAGGTCGTGGTGGACTTCCCGTGGGTGCCTGCCACGGTCACCACCAGGTCCTCGCCCATGGTGGCGGCAAGGGCTTCAGAGCGGTGCAGTACCGGCAGGCCGGCGGCACGTGCGGCCTCGAGTTCCGGATTGTCCGCGCGGATGGCCGATCCTGCCACGACGGTCTGGGCGTCACCGAGGTTGCCGGCCTCGTAGCCCACGCAGATCCGGGCGCCGGCCGCAGCGAGCTCCGCCATGACCGGGAGGTCCTTCGCATCCGTTCCGCTGACGGGGATCCCGCGCGCCACCATGATCCTGGCGACGGCGGACATGCCCACGCCGCCGATTCCGATGAAGTGCACGCGGCCCAGTGCTTGCTGGCTGGGTGCTGCGTTGGTGGTCATTTGGATACCGCTTCCAGTACGAGGTCTGCCATGAGCTGGTCGGCATTTCGGATGCCAAGGTTCTCCGCGTTCGCCGCCATCGCGTCGAGGCGCGAACGGTCGGTCAGCAGCGGGATGAGGCTGGTGCGGACCCACTCGGGGGTGAAGTCCCGGTCCGCCACCAGCAGGGCACCGCCGGCATCCACCAGTCCGCGCGCATTGAGCGCCTGTTCGCCGTTGCCGATCGGCAGCGGCACGAACACCGCGGGAACACCGACGGCGGCAACCTCGCTCACGGTGGCCGCGCCGGAACGGGCGAGCAGCAGGTCAGCCGCGGCGTAGACGGTCTCCATGCCGTCCACGTACTCGAGCTGACGGTAGCCGTCGGCGGTGAGCACATTGCCGTCCGGGTCCTCCACGGATTTCCCGCGGCCGGTGATGTGGATGGTCTGGACGCCGGCCCGGGACAGCGCCTCGAGCGAAGCAGCCACGGTGCGGTTGATGCTTTGCGCCCCGGACGAGCCGCCGGTGACGATGAGCACCGGCTTTTCAGGCTGCAGGTCCAACTTGCGCAGCGCGCCGTTCCGCGCCGTCGCCCTGACCATGGCCGAGACTTCCCGGCGCATGGGCATGCCCACGTGGCGGGCGTTGCGCAGCGGGGTGCCGGCGAAGGCCACGGCCACGTGCCGGCTCAGCCGCGCCCCGACCCGGTTGGCCAGGCCCGGCCGGGTGTTGGCTTCGTGGATGACGATGGGGATTTTCCGCCGCCATGCTGCGAGGTACATGGGCGTACAGACGTAGCCGCCCACGCCCACGAGGACGTCCGCACCGGCGTCGTCAAGGATGCGTCCGGCCTGCCGCACAGCGCCGGCGAGGCGGCCGGGAAGGCGAAGCAGGTCTGCGGAGGGCTTGCGCGGGAACGGGACCCGGTCGATGGTGGCCAGTTCCAGCCCGGCGGCCGGGACCAGTCTGGTCTCCATGCCGGCTGCTGTTCCGACGGCGAGCAGCCGGGCGTCGGGGCGGGCATCGCGGATGGCCGCGGCGATGGCCAGCAGCGGGTTGATATGGCCTGCTGTTCCGCCGCCGGCGAGGACCACGGACAATGACTCGGTTTTCATCAGGTGCTGGTTTACGCTTTCGTACGGGATTTCTTGCGCCCGGGCAGCCGCCACGGGCCGAGCAGTTTGCGGGGCCGGATGTTGGGCGCCATCTGTTCGCGGGCCAGTGACAACACTACGCCGATCGCGCAGAGCGACATCAGCAGCGCCGAGCCGCCGTAGGAGATGAACGGCAGGGGAACGCCGATCACCGGCATCAGGCCCGTAACCACGGCCATGTTGACCGTTCCCTGGCCCAGCAGCCACACCATGATGGTTCCGGCGAGGACCCGGTGGAACAGGTCCTCCTGCGCCACCACCACGCGGTAGATGGCGGCACCCAGGATGGCGAACAGGACCAGGACGACGACGGTCCCCACCAGTCCGAGTTCCTCACCGATGATGGCGAAGATGAAGTCGTTGTGGGCTTCCGGGATCCAGCTGTACTTTTGCCGGCTCTGCCCGAGCCCGACGCCGAACCAACCGCCCGATGCCAGCCCGTAAAGGCCGTTGGTGGACTGGTAGTTGGCATCGATGCCGTCGCCGCAGCTCTGCCCCGTCCACCAGGACGTGATGCGGCAGACCCGGTTGGAGCTGGTCATGGCCATGAACGCGATGACGGCTCCCAGGCCCACGGCCGCGAACCCGAACAGGTAAAGGCGCACCCCGGCAAAGAACAGGGCCGCGGCCGTGATGAGCATGATGAGCATGCCGGTGCCGAGGTCGTTTCCGATCAGGACGAGTCCGATGATCCCGCCGGCTATGGGCACCACGGGGACCACGGCGTGTCCCCACTGGTGCAGCAGTGACGCCTTCTTGGCCAGCACGGTGGCCATCCACAGGGCCAGCGCCAGCTTGGCCGCCTCGGAGGGCTGCAGGGTGAAGAACCCGCCTATGTCGATCCAGTTCTTGTTGCCGTTGACGCTGGTGCCGATGACCAGCACCAGCCCCAGCAGGGCATAGGCAATGATGATGCCCGGCCAGGCGAGCCTTTTCAGCCACACGACGTTGATCCGGGACAGCATGAACATGCCGAAGGTGCCGATTCCGGCGAACAGTCCCTGTTTGAGTGCGGCGGTATAGGGGGACTCGCCCGCGGCAATGGCCTCCACGCTCGACGCGGACAGCACCATCATGATGCCGATGGCGGTCAGGGCTAGCGTGGTGCCGAGGATGAGGTAGTAGGTGGAGCCGTTGCGCGACTTGCCGTTTCCCTCGAGGGCGGACCAGAAACGCCGGTACCACCGGAGCAGCCGGCCGCCGGCCGGAATCCTGGAGGCGGGATTCCTGGCGGCGGGAGTCTTGGATGCAGCACCCGGTTTAGGGTTCTCCCCCGCCCGCTGCCGGGCGGCCGCGGGACGTGTGGGTGTGCTGACCATACTTACTCCTTGCCGGTCCGGGCCTCCCCTTCCACGAGCTCGCGGACCGCTGCAATGAAGGCATCGCCACGGTGAGCATAGGAAGAGAACTGATCCATGGATGCAGCAGCCGGGGCCATCAGCACAGTGTCACCCGAGGCGGCGAGCTGTGCCGCCGATGTAACGGCCCGGGCCATCACTGCCTCCCCGGTTTCGGCTGAATCCGGTGCGGCGTCATGTCCGGTTCCGGCTGACTGCACAATTTCAGTGTGGCCTGCCGCCTGCCTGATGACGGGGACATCCGGCGCGTGTCGCTGCAGGGACTCTTCCAGTGATGCAGTGTCTTTGCCGATGAGCACCACGGCTTTGAGGCGGCGCGCATGGTCACGGACCAGGTCGTCGTAGCTGACGCCCTTGGACAGGCCGCCGGCGATCCACACCACCGGATCAAAGGCTGCCAGGGAGGCGGAAGCGGCGTGCGGGTTGGTGGCTTTGGAGTCGTTGATCCAGAGAACGCCGTTTTGTTTGGCAACCGGCTGGATGCGGTGGCTTCCGGGGATGTAGGCCTGCAGTCCTTCGCGCACGTGCTCCGGGCTGACGCCGTAGGCACGAACCAGGCCTGCGGCGGCCAGGGCGTTGGCCACCATGTGGCGGGGCGCCACGGGGCCAAGGTCGGACATGGACGCCAGTTCGACGGCGCTGTCCTTCCGTTCGGGGATGAAGGCGCGGTCCACGAGCAGTCCCTCCACCACGCCGAGCATGCTGATGGCCGGAGTGAGGGTGGTGAAGGCCACGGCGCGGCAGCCCTCCACCACGTCCGCGTCCTCCACCATGCGTTCGGTTTCGATCTGCTCGTCGTTGTAGATGCACGCCTTCTGCGTGTTTTCGTAGATTTTGGCCTTGTCGGCGAGGTAGGACTCGTAGGAGCCGTGCCAGTCCACGTGGTCCTCGGCGACGTTGAGGCACACGCTGGCGACGGCCGAGATGGAGTCTGACCAGTGCAGCTGGAAGCTGGAGAGCTCCACGGCGAAGACGTCATACTGCACCGGGTCACGGAGGGCATCAAGGATGGGCGTGCCGACGTTGCCGACGGCGATGGCCTTCAGCCCGGCGGCCCGCAGCATGGATTCGGTCAGGCCGACCGTCGTCGTCTTCCCGTTCGTGCCGGTGATGGTGAGCCAGTCGGCCGTTTTACGGCCCTCGCGGACACGGAGGCGCCAGGCGAGTTCGACGTCGCCCCAGACCGGGATGTGGGCGCGGGCGGCAGCCGCCAGTAGGGCTTGGTCGGGACGCCAGCCGGGTGAGGTGACCACGAGGTCGGGCTTCACGCCGTCGATCTTGGGCAGCGCGCGGACGGCATCCTCCCCGAGGAGGACGTCGGCGGCGCCCACGATCCGCAGCGTGTCCGCCTTGGCCTGGGCCGTTTCTGTGGTGGCGCCGTCGACCACCACCACGCGGGCGCCGAGTTCGATCAGCGTGTCCGCGGCTGCGAAGCCGGAGACGCCGATCCCGGTGACCACGACGCGCAGCCCTGCCCAGTCGGAGTCCCAGCTAACCAGGTCTTTGAGCCTGGCCGGGCCGGTTGCATTGTTCTGCGATGCGGAGCCATTCACAGCAGGACCACCCATTCTGCGTAGAAGATGCCAAGACCCGCTGCCACGAACAGGCCGGCGAGGATCCAGAACCGGACAACCACGGTGACTTCCGCCCAGCCCTTGAGTTCGAAGTGGTGCTGCAGCGGCGCCATCTTGAAGAAGCGCTTGCCCTTGGTCACCTTGAAGTAGCCCACCTGGATGATGACGGAGAGCGTGATGAGGACGAACAGGCCGCCGATGAAGGCGAGCAGCAGTTCGGTGCGGGAGAGGATGGCGAACCCTGCGATGGCGCCGCCGATAGCGAGGGAGCCGGTGTCGCCCATGAAGATCTTGGCCGGTGAGGTGTTCCACCACAGGAAGCCCACCAGCGCGGCGCTCATGATCGCGGCGAGGAGCGCCAGGTCCAGGGGATCCCGGACCTGGTAACAGCCGCTGCCGGCCTGACGGGGCGAGCCGCAGGCCTGGTTGCTCTGCCAGATGCCCATGAGCGTGTACGCACCAAAGACCATGATGGCCGCGCCGGCGGCCAGTCCGTCCAGGCCGTCGGTGAGATTGACGCCGTTGGTGGCCGCGGTGACGATCAGGTTTGACCACACCACAAAGAGAATCGCGCCGAGCACGGTGCCGCCGAACGCGAGGTCCAGCCAGGGGATATCGCGGACCAGCGAGATCTTGGTGGACGCCGGGGTGAGTCCGTCAGCGTCCGGGAAGTAGAGCGCCATCACGGCGAAGATGATGCCCACCGCCGCCTGGAGGATCAGTTTGGCCTTGGCGTTCAAGCCAAGGCTGCGCTGCCGGGAAATCTTGATGAAGTCGTCGAGGAAGCCCACCAGGCCCATGCCCACCATCAGGAACAGGAGCAGAAGCGCGGAGGCCGACGGACCGGGCGACCGGGGGTTCATCAGCCACATGATGAGGTGCGTCAGGCCGTAGCTGAGCAGGACGGCGCCCACCACCACTGTGCCGCCCATGGTGGGCGTGCCGCGCTTGGTGTGGTGCGAGGTCGGTCCGTCATCGCGGATGAACTGGCCATAGCTCTTGTGGACCAGCAGGCGGATGAAGAGCGGGGTGCCCACCAGTGCCAGCAGCAGGGCCAGGCCAGCGCCGATCAGAAGTGCAATCACAGCAGCTCGCTCCCTTCATTGGCAGTCGTGGGGGTGGCATGTGGGGGTAATGCTATCCGATCGCCCAAATGGCGCAGTCCCACGCTGTTCGAGGACTTGAACAGCACCAGGTCACCGGGTTCGAGCTGCTCCTGGAGAAGTTCGTAGGCCTCCTCAACAGTCTCCGCGAAGATGCATTCATCCCCCCAGGACCCCTCCTGCACGGCGGAAACGTAGAGCGAACGCGCTTCCCGGCCCACCACCAGGAGGCGGGAGATGTTCAGCCGCACCACCTGGGTGCCGACGGCGGTGTGCTCGCGGATGGAATCGTCGCCGAGTTCCAGCATGGCCCCGAGGACGGCCCAGGTGCGGCGGCCGCGGCCGAGGTCGGCCAGCGTGCGCAGGGCGGCCCGCATGGATTCCGGGTTGGCGTTGTAGGCGTCGTTGATGACTGTGACGCCGTCGGGCCGTTCGGTCCGCTCCATGCGCCAGCGGCTGGCCGCGGACTGGGAGTTCAATGAGGCGCTGATCCGGTCGGCCGGAATGCCGGCCGCATGCGCGGCCGCTGCGGCGGCGAGGAGGTTCGCCACGTGGTGTTCGCCGATGAGTTTGCTTGTCACCCTCACGGTGGGCTCCCCCGGCACTTCGAGGTCGAACTCCGGGTTGCCTGAGGCGTTGGTGTCCAGGTTGGCGGCACGGACTGCAGGAGCGTCGGGGTCGGCATCCCGCGAGGAGAAGCCCAGGACAGTGGCCTGGGTCCGCGCCGCCATCGGGGCAACGCGGAAGTCGTCAAGGTTCAGCACGGCGGTGCCGTCTGCGGGCAGCGCCTCGGCGAGTTCGCCCTTGGCGGCCGCGATGTTTTCCACGCCGCCGAATTCGCCGGCATGGGCTGTTCCTACGCCGAGCACCACACCAATCCCGGGGCGGACCATGTCGGCCAGGTAGCGGATGTGTCCGATGCCGGTGGCGCCCATTTCGATGACCAGGAACCGGGTGTCATAGCCGGCCTGGAACACCGTGAGGGGCACGCCGACCTCACCGTTGTAGGAGCCCTGGGGTGCGACGGTCGGCCCTTCAGCCGACAGGATGCCCGCGAGGAGGTCCTTGGTGGTGGTCTTACCGGCTGAACCGGTGATGCCGATGACGGTCAGCTGCTCGCCGGCGACCTCGCGGTGGTGCCTGATCCGCCGGACAGCCTCTGCCGCCAGGGCGCCCATGGCCAGCACCGCGTCCTCGACGACGACCGACGGATACGACCGCCCGGCGTCGTCCTTGATTTCGCGTTCAGTGAGGGCCAGCACAGCGCCGCGCTCAAAAGCCGCCCCCACGAAGCTGTGCCCGTCTGCGCTCTCGCCCGGTTTGGCGACATAGAGGGAGCCGGCAACGGCCTCCCGCGAGTCGGTCACCACGGATCCCGGGGTGACGTCGGGGTCGGCAAGCAGCCGGCCGTTGGTGATTTCGGCGATTTCCGCCGCAGTTAGTTCAATCATGTCGGTCTAGGACTCTATCCCGTCGTCTTGGAGAACGGTGAATCCTCGTGCCGTCAAGGCGTTCCGTAGTTCCACCCTGTCGTCGAGGGCAAGGTTCACTCCCTTGACCTCCTGCCACACTTCGTGCCCGCGGCCCGCAATGAGGATGGTGTCCTCCGGTGCCGCCAGGTTGACAGCCTCCCGGATGGCAGCGTCCCGCGGGAAAACCTCCATGATTTTGCAGTCCAGCTGCTCGGCTTCCTTGGCGTCCGTGGCACCAACCAGCACTTCGGCGCGGATCGCCGCGGCGTCCTCATCGTGGGGGTCGTCATCGCTGACGATCACGACGTCGGCAAGCCGGGCCGCGGTGGCGCCCATGGACGGGCGTTTGCCCTGGTCGCGCTGGCCCGTGGCGCCGAAGACCACAATCACCTTGGACGCGGGCTCCGGGGACCGGACGGCCTCCAGGGCGCGTGCCAGCGCATCGGTGTTGTGCGCGAAGTCAACGACGGCGGCCGGCCGGGTGGAGACCAGCTGCATGCGGCCCGGCACCGCCACAGTAAACGGATCCTTGGCATCGAGTGCTGCCTGCACTTCGACGGGGTCTGCGCCGCCGGCGAGCACCATGGCCAGGGCCAGTGCCGCGTTGGAGACATTGAAGGCCCCGGGCAGCCCGGTGTGTACGCGGAGTTCCGTGCCGTTCCGGCCGCGGAGGGTGAATTCCGTGCCGAGACCGCGGGGCTTGGGGTCGGTGACCGTCCAGTCAGGCACCGTCCAGTCAGGCACCGTCCGGTCTGCGTCCGGCCCGCTGGCGGGCTGGAGGGTTGCGAGGGTGGTGACCGGAAGCTCCGTCCGGGCGGCAAGCTGCCGTCCCCATTCGTCGTCGACCGTCACGACGGCGGCACGGGCGCGTTCGGCGGTGAACAGCTCCGCTTTGGTCCGGAAGTACTCGTCCATGGTGCCGTGCAGGTCCAGGTGGTCCTGGGTGAGGTTGGTGAACCCGACGACGTCGAACACCACGCCGTCCACCCGGCGGAAGGACACCGCGTGCGAGGAGACTTCCATGGATGCGGCGTCGAGCCCGCGCTCCCGCATGAGTGCCAGCAGGGCGTGGACATCGGTGGATTCCGGCGTGGTCAGGAGGCTGGGGATCGGGTCCCCGCCGGCCAGGATCTCGATGGTGCCGATGAGTCCGGTCTTCTTACCCATCGCCTGGAGCAGGGCGTTGATGAAGTACGTGGTGGTGGTTTTTCCGTTGGTGCCCGTGACGCCGAACATCGAGGGGCCCGGGAGGTCGGCGTCCTGGCTTCGGTAGATCAGCCCGGCCAGGCGGCCCACCACGCTGCGGGGCTCCGCGACCACCAGCACCGGCACGGCAATGTCGGACCCGAGGGCCAGGAGTTTCGCGCCGGCGTCGTCCGTCAGCACTGCCACTGCGCCGGAACCGATCGCCGTCGTCGCGAAGTCGGCGCCGTGGCGTGCCGCGCCCGGCAGTGCAACGTACAGGTCCCCGCGCTCCACGGATCGGGAGTCGAGCGAGATGCCGGTGACCTGGACGGACTCGGAAGCCCCGGGCACCGCAACGCCCACTGACTGCCCGATGACACCCAGTTCGACGGCGGCAACGGCGGTGGGCCGGAAGCCGCTTTTGGATGCCTGCCCCTCCGGGGCTTCGGCAGTGCCGGGGTCATGGTGCTGTGACAACTGAATCTCCGTTGGTGCTAGTGGACCAACGGACACGACCGAACCGTTTGTTCAGGTGTACCGCGGTCTTTCTTGGCGGGCGTTACTTTGCGTACTGCGTCATGTGGCGGAGCCCATTACGTGGCGTACCCCATCACTTGGCGTACTGCGGCAGCCGGACGGGCGTGCCCTTGGACGGCGGAACGTTGTACGTCCGCAGTACTTGGCTCATGACCGAGCGGAACACGGGCCCGTTGGTAATGCCGTAGATGGACCCCTTGGGACGCTGCAGGACCACCTCCACAATAAACCGCGGATCGTCCATCGGCGCCATCCCCAGGATCGAGGCCGTGTAGCCGCAGAAGCCGGCGGTGCCGTCATCGCACGGGGATTCGGACGTTCCCGTCTTCGCTCCCACGCGGTAGCCGTCGATGGCGGCTTCCTTGATTTCACCCTCGGTAACGGCACTTTCGAGCATGTCCCTGACCTGCTTGGCCGTGTCCTTGGAAATGATCTGCCGGGACGGTTTGGCCGGCACCTTCTCTTCGGAGCCGTCGGGGCTGATGTAGCTGTCGATCAGTCGCGGCTGCAGCATGACACCGCCGTTGGCGATCGTTTGGTATGCGCGCACGGTCTGCAGGGTCGACTGTGATACCCCTTGGCCGAAGAGGACCGTGTACTGCTGCCGGTCATCCCACTGTGCAGCCGGGGTCAGGATGCCTTTGGCTTCCGCCGGGAGGCCGATGTCCGGAGCCTCGCCGATGCCGAACTTCTGCAGCCAGTCGTGCCTTTGGTCCCGGGTCAGGCGACTGCCCGCCATCACCGTCCCGGTGTTCATGGAGTAGCCGATGATTCCGGCGAGGGTCCGTTCCTCTGTGCCATGCGAAAACGCGTCATCAAACTGCTGGCCGTCAATCACCAGGGATGGCGGAATGGTAAACCTGTCCAGCGGGCTGGACTTGCCTTCCTGGATCAGCGCGGCAGCCGTCAGGGGCTTTTCCACGGACCCGGGCTCATACGCCGCGGTGACGGAGCGGACGCCGCGGTCCTTGGCCGCCACCTTGCCGGGGTCGTTGGGGTCAGGCGTGTTCGTGTCGGCCATGGCGATGATGTTGCCGGTCTTCACGTCCGAGACGATGATCACGCCCCACTCGGCGCTGAGCTTGTCCGCCTGGGTTTGGATGGCCTGCTGGGCGAAATACTGGATGTCGGAGTTCAGCGTGAGTTTGACGTCCTTGCCGTCCTGCGCGGGCGTCAATTCGTCGATGCCCACGGGAATTCGGAGGCCGTCGGCGCCGATTTCGAACACGCGCTTGCCAGGGGTACCGCGCAGTATCTCGTCCTGGGTCTGTTCGAGTCCGGCCTGGCCGGTGGTGCCGTTCTCCAGGAAGCCGACAATGCCGCCGGCTACCGAGCCGTTCGGATAGACGCGCTTGCTGGTGCCCTCGGAGAAGATACCCGGGATCTGCAGGTCCGAGACCCGGTTTTCGACGTCGGGCCGGAGGTCCTTGGCCACAATGTAGTAGGTCCTGGTACCGGTGACGGATTTACGCACGTCCTCGACGTCCATCCCCAGGACGGCGGCCAGTTCGGAGATCCCCTGGTCGCGCGACACGGTGACCAGCTCGTCCTTGCCGTCCACATTTTCAAGCCGTTTGAAGGACTCTGTCTTGGTATTTACAGACTGGTCAACAGTGATGTTGTAGCGGATGACACTGTTGGCCAGCACGGTTCCGTTGGCGTCCAGGATGCTGCCGCGTTCGGCCGGCAGCACGGTGGGACGCAGCCGGTTGTCCAGGGCAGCTTCGGCCATGCCGCCAACGTCCAGTCCCTGCACCAGGAAGAGCTTGCCGCCAACGACCACCAGCAGTGCAAGCATGATGCTGAGTCCCAGACGGAGCCTCTTCGTGGCGTTAGCAGCCTTCTTCTTGCTTGCCTTGCTCTTGCCTTGCGCCACGCTCATCCCCTACTGCTTGCCCTGCGGGCCAAAGCCGCCTGTTCCTGCCTTACTGCCCCGGCGTCCTTTGCTCCGGCGCCGGAATGGTTCCCCCGTTAAGGGCGGCCGGCTTGGCGGCAGCCGCCGGCCCGGCCGCCTTCGCGGCCGCCGGGGTCTCCGGCTCGGCAGCTGCCTTTTCACCGGAGGCCGTCTCACTGGCGGCGGGCGCCCGGCTTGCCAGCGGTTCTCCCGAGCTGGCGGGCGGGACCACGTTCAGCTGACCCGGCACGGCAGGGGCAGCGATCACCGCTCCGGCCGAGTCGCCCTTGACCGCCGGCTTGGCATCCCCGCTGACGGTCAGCGTGGAAAGGTCAATCTGTCCCTTGCCGGTGGAAGCAACCATTCCCAATTCTGCGGCCTTGGCAGCCAGATTCTGGGGAGCCTCGAAGTTTTGCACCTGCTGTGTCAGATCCTGGTTCTGCTTGGTGAGGGCAGTCTGCTCGGCACGCAGCTTGACCAGTTGGTACTGGGCCGTGGATACAGAGATGTTGAGCACCAGCACCGCGATCAGCGCGGCGGCCAGCATACCGAAGCAGAGAACAACAAAGGGCGCGCGGCGCTTCTTCGGTGCGGACCGGACCAGGGACAGCGGTGTGCGCGCCTTGCGGGCCGAACCCGGAAGCCCGGCCTCTATCTCCTGGACGCTCGGGCCGGACGGAAGGGCGAGGTTCTTGGCAGCTGCTGCGCTCATGTTGCTCTCCTGGCTCTGATGCGTTCCACTGCGCGCAGCCGGGCTGATGCTGCACGCGAATTCTCTGCGATCTCGACGGCGGTAGGCACCTCGGTGCCTTTGGTCAGGGTTTTCAGTTCGGCCTTGTGCTCTTCAAGCTCCACCGGGAATCCGAGCGGGGCTGAGGATTTGGAGCGGGTTTGGAAGACGCCCTTGACGATCTTGTCTTCCAGGGAGTGGTACGACATCACGACGACCCGGCCGCCGAGCGCGATGGCGTCCACCGCCGCTGGGACCGCCCGCTCGAGGACTTCGAGTTCCTCATTCACCTCGATGCGCAGCGCCTGGAACGTGCGCTTGGCCGGGTGTCCGCCGGACTTGGCAGCGGCGGCCGGAACCACCGCCCGGATCTGTTCAACGAGTTCCCCCGTGGTGGTGAAAGGCTTCTTTGCCCGGGCGGAGACGATCCTGTTGGCGATGCGGCCCGCGAACTTTTCCTCACCCCACTTGCGGATGATCCTGACCAGTTCCTCTTCGCTGTAAGTGTTAACGACGTCTGCTGCCGTCTGGCCGCGGCTGGTGTCCATCCGCATATCCAAAGGGGCGTCAAAGGAATAGGCGAAACCGCGTTCGCGCTCGTCGAGCTGCAGCGACGAGACCCCGAGGTCCATCAGGATGCCGTGGACCTCGGGAATGCCCAGGTCCTCAAGCACGTCGGCGATTTCATCGTAAACAGCGTGGACGAGGTCAGTGCGGTCCGCGAAGGGCCGGAGCCTTTCACCTGCCAGCGCCAGGGCCTCCTCGTCCCGGTCGATGCCCACGAGGTGCAGGTCCGGAAAGCGCTGGAGCATGGCTTCGGAGTGCCCGCCCATGCCGAGGGTGGCATCGATGGCCACAGGGGTCTCGCCGCGCTGTCGCGCTGCTTCGAATCCGGGCGCCAAAAGATTGATGCACCGGTCCTTCAGGACCGGTACATGGCGTTCGGACGTAGGCTTCGGCTGGTCGGGTTCTGTCACGCCTTCGTCCTTCCTAGAGCGCCTGGAATGGTTCCTTGGGGGTGGTTTCTTGGACCAGATCCCCATCCGCGCCTATCCTCCGCGCTGCCTGGCTCCGGGGAAGTGAGCCAGGTAGCCGACAAGGATGGGCGGCTGGAGATCTCGACCAAGAAACGAACTGGATTCGGGCCGGCCTAAAGGATGCCGGCGATGGGGTTGTCGGTTTCAGAGAAGGAGGTTTCCTTCTCCGCCAGGTACGCATTCCAAGCTTGGGCGTCCCAGATCTCAGCCCGGGTGCCGGCCCCAATAACAGCCAACTCCCTGCCGAGCCCTGCGTACTCCCGGAGCGCGGGAGGTATGGTCACACGCCCCTGCTTGTCAGGTACCTCGTCCGAGGCTCCAGAGAGAAAAACCCGGATGTAGTCACGAGCCTGCTTGTTGGAGATCGGAGCCTCCCGGATCTGCTCGTGTACCCTCGCGAATTCCTGCTCGCTGAAAACGTAGATGCAGCGCTCCTGGCCTCGCGTGAGAACAAGTCCGCCGGCAAGCTCCTCACGGAACTTGGCGGGAAGAATGATTCTGCCCTTTTCGTCAAGACGCGGCGAGTGTGTCCCAAGGAACACGTCCCACCGCCCGTCTGCCGTCAGAAGCCGAACAACCCCCGCGCTGCCACTACCCTCTTACGCGCTCCACTTTACTCCACTTCTCCCCACAGTCAACGCGGCGCGGGCATTTCTCTGCAGCTTGGATAAACATTTTTCCGTGGAATGACGGGGATTTTGGCCGGGGGTGGAAAGTGGAGGGGAATTGCCCCGCCATTCGGTGGCAGCCAAGGCGGATCACGGAG
>Ga0256906_1000152_pt1 | contig 29773 bp, 7 predicted proteins | sample MC6MC0744MT_FD_190186 | JGI IMG/M metagenome (GOLD analysis project Ga0256906, IMG submission 190186) | Metatranscriptome of enriched soil aggregate microbial communities from Iowa State University, Ames, United States - MC6-MC0744-MT... | ecosystem: Environmental > Terrestrial > Soil >... | reverse complement strand
TATTTAAAAATTTTAAAAAAAATATATTATTTTTATATATTTTACTATAATGTTTTTTATACTTAAACTTAAAAAAATTTGAATATATTTGTAATATTTTATTTTTTTTTATAATTAAAAATGCATTTATATCTATTTTTTTAAATAAATTTTTTATTTTTTTTTCAAAAAATTTAGATTTTCAAGTTTTATATCAAAAATTTGAATTTTTGATACTCATGTTTTCAATATCTTTAAATATACCTGTACTATTTAAGTTTTTTTTAAAAAAATTTAAATTTATTATATTTTTATAAGTTTGATAATAGTTAAAACATATGTATTTATTATTTAATTTTATTTTTTTTGTTTCTATTATATTTAAATTTTTTATATTTTTATTGGATAAAGTAAAAAACAATAAATTATTTAACCCATAAGAATAATTACAAAAGTTATTAAAAATAATTATATTTGAAAATTTGAAATTTAAAAAAAAATTTTTTATTTTTAAATTTCTATACTTAAAATTTGAATACGCCCAATTCGCATATATATTAATGTAATTATTTTTAAAATTAGAATTTATTTTATTTTTTTTTAAAATACTAAAGTTTAATTTACTTAACAAATTATTATCAAACATGTCTAATATTTTATTATGAATATCTTGCAATAATTTTTTTTTTTTTATTTTAGCTTCTGCGATAATATTTATATTTTGTATGTATTTGTTTTTTTTTACATTATTGTGATTTTTATACTTATTTTTAAAAAAATCAATATAATAATAATTATTTTTTAAATTTATATTATTTTTGTATTTTTTTATTTTTTTTAAAAATATGTAACCAGTATTCTCTTTTAGTTTTATATATTTATTATTTAAAATAGAATAATTTATTCAAATATTAGAAAAATTAATACTAAAACCTGTATTTCTAAAGTCTAAGTATTTATTATTTTTATATTTTTTTAAAAATGTATTATTATTTTTATTTAAGTAATGGTCAATTATTTCTGATTTAATAAATGTATTTTTTATAGAAAAATTATTATTAAATACGACGTCATTTGTAAAATTTTTTGATAGTAAATTTAACTTCGATAAAAAAATAGTATTTTTATTATTTCTTAATTTTTTATCATATTTTATGTTTAATAACTTTTTTATTAATAATAAATCAGAACTTATTGATAACAAATTATTGTTATATTTAAAAAAATTATTACAATATTTATTAAATTTTCATTTTGAAATATCTAAAATATTTTTTATTTTCGAAAATTCGTTAAAGTTACCGGTATTTTTAATTGATTGTTCTTTTTCATTTATTAAAACATTATATAAAAAATTTTTAATAAAAGAATTTAAATAAATACCATAATCATATTCAGAAGTAATGTTAAAATTTGAAAAAAAAATTGGATTAATTTTTGTTTTTAAAAAAAAATTAAAACAAAAAAATTTTTCAATTAAATTTATTTTTTTTATTTCATTTTTATGTTGTCCTGTTGTTTTTTTATCAAAATATTTAAATTTATTTAAATGGCTGACTTTTAAAATTTTTTCTACTTGATTCAATTTTGTTATTAAACTATCCGCATATAAAATACAGTTATTAATTTCTGCATTTTTAAAATTTATATTAATTGGTATTAGTATATTTTTTTTAAAATAAAAAAAATTATAATTAATATTGTATTTATAATTAAATTTTGTTTTTAAATTTAAAAATTTCAAATAAATTTCTATATTTTGTTTTTTTAATATTAATTTTTTTTTACATAATGTATAATATAGCAATGTTTTGTTTAAATTAAAAAATTTAAAACATGGTTTATTTTTATATTTATTTTTAAAAAAAATAAAAAATAATTTATCACCAAATTCTTTAATTTTATTTTTTTCATTATATAAAATTTCAAAATCAAAACCTAAATAAGATACTTTATTTTTATTTTTAATGTAAGTAAACAATATATTATTTTCTGAATTTAAATTATACTCAATATTGTTAAAATTTGGCAAATATTCGTAAGAAATATCAAAATTAACGTTACGTCTGTATTTTATACTATTTTTATATTTTAACATTTTTAATAAAAATCCAAAATCAAAATTATAATTATTATGTTTTAAATTTATAAAAATATCTAAAATTATTTTTATTTTTTTAAATAATAAGTTTATATACATTGCATAAGAATACGTTAAATATCTAATATTAGATATATTTTTAAAATAAAGATTAAATTTTTCTAAATTATCTTTTAAACTATATTTTTTTATATCTTTTAAATCACAATGTGTATTATTAGTTATTATGTGCCATTTTTTATTTATATAATATTTTAAATTCGTAAAAAAATAACTATTAAATGTAGTTTTTTTATTTTTTTCTATGTATCTTTTTGAATTTTTTAAAAAAAATTCAAAATACTGTGATATTTTTTTTTTCGAGCTTTTTGATATATTTATATTATACATTATTTTATATTTAAAATTTTTTAATTTTATTTTATTAAACTCAATTAAAAAATCATAGTATATAGAAAAATTATTATTTATTTTCTCTAAATCTATACTTTTTTTTTCACTACTTAACTTAAAAAAAGGATGGTTATTATTCAAATTTAGGTGTTTAAAATTAGATCCGTAATTTATTAATATTTTTGGAAAAATTTTATTATATGTATATGTGTAATCTTCAAAATTATATAATATTTTTGGTTTTAATGAGTTATTTAATAAAATAACAATATCATCATTTATTAAAATATTTTTTTTAAGTAAAAATTTTTTATTTTTTGATTCTATAGATAACTTATTTGATTTAATTAAATCTGTTGATTTATTAAATGAATATCCGAATGTATTAGATATTAATTTCAAAAATAAAGAATAGGAAAAAACTCAATCCTGATCAATAATTTTTTTATTTATATTTTTTATATCTTTTTTATTAATATCTTTAACTGATCCCGATAGTATAGAATTTACCAAATGCTTTATGTTGTATTGATTAGATAATCCGTATTTATCTAATGCTGATATAATAAATTTAATATAAATTATTGAAAAATAATATAAAATAGAATTTAACATTGCTTTATTATTTATATTAAAATTTAATATATGTTTAAAATTGGTAAAATTTATTATAGCTGTATTTATAAATGTATCTAAGAAACTAAAAGGAATTTTTTCATAATTTGTATAATCATTATCAAATTTATTTATAAAAAAAAAATTATGTTTTATATTTATATCAAAATTTTTTGAATTATGTTTAAAGTGATTGTTTAATATTTTTTCATAATTATAAATTTCTAAAGCATTTTCTAGTAAACTATCTTCAACTAAATTAAATAATTCTGGTATTCAAATTGGTGTTCAATTGGAATTTTCAAAAAATATGAAATTTAAATCAGAAAGTTTATTTATTGATTCATCAATAGTATCTATACAAAAAATTAGATCCTCACCTAAAACGTTAATAGGGTATATTTTTTCATATTCCAAAATTTTAGATATTTTTGAATCTTTAGTTTTTATTAAAATATCAATTAATTGTTTTTGATTAGAACTACGAAAATAATTAATAATTTCAGATAAATTTCTAAATCTAAAATTTTTATAATTATATTTTTTTTTATTTTCAAAATCAATTATAAATTTTGAATATAATTTTATATTCTCATGAAAATTAAATTTTTTATTTGATATTATTATTTTTAATCATTTAAATTTTAAAGTTTTAGAATAGTTATCAAAAATATATTTGAAATCATTATCATCAACTAATTTAGATTTTGATGAATTATTGAAAGTTCCCAATATATACTCTAACCCCTTATTTTTTTTATATAAAAAATCATTATTAGTAATATAGAAATCTTCTTTATTAATTACGTTTTTTTTAAAAGTAAAGGAACTATTTAAATTTTTAGAATTACCCATATTTAATAGGTTATGATAACCGTAAAGATTTATATATGTTGGTGACCCTAACCTAAGCATACTATTAACATTAACCCCATCACCTAAAATTTCTTTATTTATTATTTCCATAAATTTACTATTCCTATTTGTCAAATAAAAAGGTATTATATTATTATAAGGAGTTTTTTTATATTCATATGCATAATTATCGAATCTTTTGCTATAATAATTATTAAATGAAAATTTATTTTTAAATTTTATTTTTTTATCTAAATCTGAACCTAAAATGTGTTTATCCATTAAATTTAAATGGTTTATTGGAAATTGATAATTTATTGGGTAACTTAAATCAAATAAGAATTTTAAATTTTTATTTTTAAAATAGTAATTTTCTATTCTATTCGAAATATGAGAATCTTTGTTTAAAAATTTATAATTTTTATAAACAAATTGTTCAGGTATATATGAAAGTCCTAAATAAAGTTGTCTTTTTCTATAGTTAGGAAACATGTCAGATGTTCATACATTGGGGTTAACTCGATCCATAATTTTTAAAAATAAACGATAAATTGGGTAATTTTTAATTCCGCCAAGTTTTTTATATTCGTTAGGTTTTTGTATAAATTTATTAAATTTTTTTTTAGTTAAACTCATATCATCTAAATTTAAAACTTTATCCATAATATCACTATTAAAATTATTTTGAGTCTTTATCCAATCGTATTTTTTTGTTTTAACTTCGTTCAAGTAGTCAAAATTAAATACTTTAGTGCTTTTTAAACTTTTAACATATTCTAAATATACCCTATATTTATTTTTATCAAAAATATCAATATCAGTTGTATTTCAAAAATTTAACGAATTGTCCAATTCTATGTCGGATCACAATTTTTGATAGCTTTCTGAATTTATAAGTAAGTCTGATATTTCAAAAAGGTTATTAATATTTTTATTTTTATATTCTTTTATATATGGAACGTCTCTAAGCAATGGTCCTAAATTAAAAATTTCTAAAGGGTTGTGTTTTAACACTGTCGATTCTCAGTTACTATCCAACCCTTCATTATCATTTATATAGAAATATTGAATATTATCTCTTAAAATTTTTTGATAAATATTTTTATTATTTTTATTAAATAAAATTGTAATTGAATTTTTAAACTTTTTGTTATTAACATTTTTTAATTTTAACTTATACTTTAATTCAAAATAATTTAAGTATACATTATTATAATTATTTAAATATTTAGTTTCAAAATTTAAAATTTTTAAATTTTTTAAAAAAAAGTTATTATAAGTTTTATTTATTTTTTTAAAATTATCCACAAATATACTACTAAATAAATGTTTTTTATTTTTAACATTAATTAATGTTCATATGTTTTTTCCACAAAAACTATTAAATAACTTTATTTTAAATTTTGAATTATTTTCATAATTAATTATCAAGTTGTTAAATTTTTTTTTAGAAGATAATCAAAATGATCCATAAAATGACAATAACTGGTCAGATATTATTTGATTTTTTAAAAAAAGTGTTAAGGGTCTTTGTTTTTCTATAAATTCTTTTTTGGATAGCCAATCTTTTGATAAAAATTCTAAATATTTTGTATTTTTTAAGCTACTTTCGATAGTATCTGACGATTGTAAATTATCTAATTTATTTTCTAATAAATTTTTTAAATAATAATTAGTATTAAAATTAATACTTGAATTATTAATGTTTAATTCATCTAGATAACTAAAATTAAAATTAAATTTTTTTATTTTATTATCGTGAAAATAACGACTTTGCAAATCTAACTCAGAATAATTATCGTCTAAATCATATTTATTTAAATTTATAAAAATTGGAAAATTGGAAAATTCAAAAATAAAATCACTGTCTTCTGTATCAAAAATACTATCATTTTCTAAATTTTTTGTATTTTTATTATTTGATTGATTATTTTCCATAGTTAAATATTTGTTTAATTTATTTTTGTTTGTAAAATTAGAATTTAAATAAAATTTTGATAGATTATTATAATTTTTAAATTTAACATAATTTCTATTAAAATTGTTATAAAAATAGTTATTTATTAATGATAAATTTACCAACTCTTGACTTATTTTATTTTTAAAACTATACGTTAAGTTATTTCTGTAATTAGATATATAGTCACTTATGTTTATATTTTTATCAAAATCTTGAAACTCTAAATTATCATATAATTCAAAATTTGAATTTGGTGTTGAAAAATATTCTCAATAAAGTTGTGGCAATACTATTTTATCGTTAAAATTAAAATTATTATTTATTTTTATTGAATTTTGGGATGGTAGTCCAAATTTTGTGTTTATTTTAAAAATTTCAAAATGATACGACAATAAGTCATCTCCTATTAGTGTATAGTTTTTTAAATTATTATTTTTTTTTGGATTTTTATAATCATATAAATCATTTTTAAAATTTTGACTTTTAGTATATAGAACACTTTCATCTTTTCTATACTCCATATATCAAAATAATCTAGGAAATCTATGTTTAAGTTTTGTTATCTTAGAAAAATTAATGTTAACATTTCCACTAGTAACACAAGAGTTTAGTGTAATAAATTTAAATTTTCAAATATTTGGCTCAAATACTCAATGCGAATAAAGGTATTCAAAAATATTCAAAAATTCAATATAAAAAATATTAAAATTACCAAAAAAACCAAAAAAAAATAAATAAAATTCGTTAATAAGTAGAGTAAACCATTTTAAAATAAGCTTTACATTTTCAATTCCACGAATCAATAATATCCATAAAAAATTGTAATCAAATAAAAATAATTCATAAATTTTAATATTGTCAGATTTTTTAAATGAATCAAAAATATCATCCAATTCACTATACTTAAACAATTTAAAAGATAGCAAATTATAACTATTACTTATTTTATTATCAAAATAATTAAAATTATTTTTACCTTGATTATTTAATACCTGTGTACCAGATTTTAAATTTACAGAATTTCTAATAGATCAACGGTTATTAGAATTTATTGGATTTTCTAACTTATAATTTAAATCATTTTTGCCTTTTAAAAAAAATCAATTCAGTTGCGACAATATCAATCACCTATTGTTATTTCTATTTGAAATATCTGAGGAAAAGTTACTTAAAGATTCTAAAAATTTGTAATTATTTTTATACTTTTCTTTTACTTTTGAAAAATTAGAACTGTTGTTGTAAGAATTAAAAATTCCAAAATGTTCTAATTTATTGTTGTTTTCTTTAAATTCAACACCTTCAACATTTTTACCCATGGTAAAATATATATTATCTTTTACCCCAAAAAAATCAGTATCTAAATATTTACTATCAACAATACTGTCTATCTCATACGTACTTTTATTTTCATGTTTTAAGTTATGGTCCCAAAAATTATAATCCTTATATTGACTTAATGATAAAATATTGTCATAATAAGAACTATTTTCACTAAATTTTTTTTTTACTGTTAAATTGGAAATTTTTTGTAAATTATCTGATACAATTTCATTAGTTTTAAATTTTGTATCAAACTTATCATAATTCGTTGTTTTAATTAAATCGTTAAAAATACTATTATTATTCAAATTAATAAATTCATTATATTTTTTATTTTTGTAACTGTTTCCTATTAATTTATATTTTTCTAGGTATTCAGAATAATTATTAAATGAGTTAGAATTATGATTTTTTTTATTAAATACATACATGAACCTATCGTTAATATCAGAATCTCAATAAAAATCTTTTGTATTAATAATATTACCCAACTCATTTTCAAAATAATGTGTATAGTTTAGTTTTTTATTAGAATATTTTTCTGCGTTTTTTACGTTTTTTATAGGATTATTTTTAGCGTGTAGTACGTTTGATAAGGAATTTTTTTCTAAAATATTTTCAGTATTTCAAGAAAAAAGATCACTCGGGTCTGCATTAAACTCTATTTTATTATAATCCTCTATATTTTCATTATTACTAATATCAGATAAAATATTATTATTTAATACTTCCAAATTTCCTGAAAAATTTAATAAATTTTTATTATTATAAACAATTTTTTTTTTATTAAAATTTTCAGAATCATAAACTCCCAATGACTTATAATTAAAATTATTATTAAACATAGATGGTAATCGTGACCATTTAAACTTATTTGTTAATATTTTTTCATTTCCAAAATCTTCGCCTCTATCGATAAAATTTAACCACATTCTTCTTTTAAGTCTCTGCCTTTGGCTATGTAAATCAAAAATAGCGTAACTGTCATAAGGTGATTCAATAAACTCAGAACCATCTTCAGATGCATTTCTATAATAATCCTGAGATTCTATATTAAAAAATAAATCTACGGATGATTGTGTATTTTGATTATTTAAATCAAAATTTTCTATATCAAAATCGTTATCCGTTTGTAATGTTTTTAATACCCAGTCATCATACTCAGATTTAGTGTAAGGGTTGTAAACTTCTTCAATTTTTTCATTATTTTCATTATTATATATTAAACTAGTCTCATCTGTATAATTGTCGCTATTTGAATACAAATTTTCATCAACATCTGGTATTTCTAAATCTGATATATTTGAAATTTCATTAGTTTGCATACTAGTATTTGACTTTTTATAAAAAAATAAATCAAATTCAGTATAATTTGTGTCTAATAACTTATCTTCAAAATCTAAATTTTTATTTTTTAATTTTATTTTATTATTTTTAAAATAATTGTAATTTTTTTTTTCAAAAATGTCATTATTTTGAATATAATTACCCGATTCATCACTAAAATTAGTTAAATTTTTAAATGATTTTTCCTTATTTATGTGTAAATTATCCAAATTGTTTGTTGTAATTCCAAAAAGGGGTTCTAAAAAATAGGTATTTTTATCATTGTTTTTATACACATCTGAAAGTGAATTTTGATTATACAATTTATCTGAATATTTAATAAAGTCATCTTCAATTTCTATTTTAAAAGTTTCCTTGTATTTACGGAACTTATCAGTGCTTTGACTTAATGCAAATCTGTAATCTTGAAAATTTTCTCTAAAATTAAATTCATCTACACTTAAAATATATTTAGATATTCTTTCTAAATTATGCCCGTAATCAACAGATTCTCGAAATTTTAATTGAATTTCTGGCAATTCATCGCCAAAATCAAAACTATTTGCCATTTCTATAGGTCGTTGCCTTACCCAATCTGTTGTTTCTACGTCAGTATTTAGCCATTTAAATTCTTCAAATAACAAATCGTCATAATTTATATGCATTAGATTGTGGTTTGGCCTATTAGTCATACCTATATATTCTTCATCTTCTTTATCAAAATCATATTCTGGACCATTATATCGCCAATCTCTGTAAGCTCTTTCCTCATTATGCCAATCTTGAGAATCAATTATACCAGGATAATAACGACCACTTATTTCTATATTAGATTTTCCTTTATATAGTAATTTATTAATATCCATTAAATTATTAGAAACAGTATCTTCATTTAAGCTTCCCAATAATTTAGAATAAAGAGAACCTCTAAGTCAATCATATTTAAACAAGGAATCGGTTGTATTTAAAATTTTAGATATTATACCCCTAGATTCTCTTTTTATCATTAAATTCCAATATTCTGGCAAAATTTGATTTGTTCAAAATATTTCAGGTATTGGTCGTTTTTGTAATTCTTCAAAATTGTCAAAATAACTATTTTCTGAATCTCATCAATAAAATTTTGTATTGTTATAGTTCGAATCGGCCGTATCTTCGCCTGAAAAAACTGGTTGTAAAATGGAATCGATTGTTGATCTGTCATAAAACTTAAACCCGTTTTTTGTTGTATGGGTTAAACTTGGTATTACTTGAAATTTTTTATATAAGTTTTCCTCATTTCAGTATTGTTCAGTTAAATTACCAGGGGTAACGTTATACTCTTCTAAGTTTGGGAATAGCATAAATCCTGAATTAAACTCAACTTGTGGTATGTACCTAATTGTTATGTCATTATTTATTAAAGAATTTATTTTTTTTCCAAAAAATAAACCAGGTTTTGTTTTTTGTAAAAAAATATCATTTTGTTTAAATCTAATGCCACGTAAAAATTTAAACTTATCATAATTTCTACTTATTCTTAAATTTTTTCTAGTATTAAATAACCTATACATACTAAAATTTTCAGGAATTTCTGGTAAAACCATAGGCCTTGCTGTGGAATTTGGTCATAAGCCTAAAATATTATCGTATTTTGTTGTGTTTTTATAATTTGGCATTATATTTGATATTTTTTTTAAAAATTTATCATTTTGATATAACAGCGGAAGTTTATTCTTAAAAATCTGAGTTCTTGTAGAATGCGATGATTTAGATGTTACACCTCTTATAGTTCCTTTCATTTGATTGTAAATAAAACCCGTTTTAAATCTTTTTTTTAATTTTTGAAATTTATTCAATTTTTTGTAATAATCATAAAAATTATCGTCTACGTCGACCAAACTATCTTTAAATGTTGAACCATCAAAAATTTTAGGTAATTCGTAGTTTTTTAATAAATTTTGTTTTTCGGTATCTACTAAAATTACATCTATCAAATTTAAATTAATATCAAAAATTAATATTTTTTTAGTATTGTCTGTTACTAAACTATTTCCAACAGTATACCCTGACGCCATAAAAGATGGTATTTCATACCCATCTTTTGTAATATGAAGATATGGAAATCACATATCACTTATTTTAAAATATTGTAAATTTGTTGTATATTTTTGATCAAAATATTCATTGGTTGTTTTATTTAAAAAATTTAAATTCGATACTTCAGTTGGTGAAGTTATCTTATTATTATTTAAATCAACTGATAAAAAATTTCCTGAATTTTTTAAACTGTTACCGGTTTCTTTAAAATATGCAATGCTGAATTTTTTTTGATTTTTTTGTAATGTTTTTGATAAAAAACTTATCTCACAATTTAATTTAATTTTATCAGATAAACTACCGTTTGTTTCTATAATTTCTAAATTATTTCAATTTTTTTTAAACTTAATAAAATTAATGCCATTAAAAAAGAGAGGTGCAGTATTAGCCAACATAATTTTATTTTCAATTTTATAAAAATAGGGTGATTTAGATGATATGAATTTATAATATTTATCATCAAAATGTATATAATTTCCATTTATTGGTTTTATAGTTTTAATATTTGAAAATTTTCCATTTTTAAAATCAAATATAAATGAAAAATTGTTTAAATTTTTATTTGTATAAACATCTAGAGGGTTTTCATAAAAATATAAGTGATTTTCCAAAATATGGAATGTTATATAATCGAAATCATTTTTATAAAAATTTTCTAATTTAGTGAATAAGTATCTATAATTTTTAAATTGACTATTTGTAGTATTTAAAACAAATTCTTTAAAAATTGTATACAATTCATTTAAGTTTTTTTTATAAAATTTACTATTTAAATTACCAAAAAATACTAATGGTTTTTTTTCTTCTATGTTATCACTTTTAGGTAATTTTGAAAAAATATAATCTATATCAATTTTATTTGAAATATTGTTATATTTTTTATTGTGTTTTAATGTGTTATCGTTAGATTTTATTCTAGAATTAGAATCAAATGTTTTAAACATTTTTTTTTTTAAAAGATTATTATTAAAACTTTCATCATAAGTTGTTTTTTTTTTTCAGTTTAAATTTAACTTAGATTCTATAAGAGAATCTAAAATTAGCGAATCAACATTACTACTTATTGTAGTATTAATATAATTACTTTTTTTTGAAATTTGCAATTCTCCGTTTAGTCAAGGATTTTTTAATTCCGACGATTCGATATTTAATAAAAAAAGTATTTTAGAAGCTTCAGTTTTTTTTTTCAAATCATTAGAATTCAAATTAACAAGTATATTAAAAATAGAAATATCAGAACCTGCCGTATAATTAAGCGAGCTTAAAATATTATTATCAAAGTTAATATTTTTATTATTTTTTTCTAAATTACCCAGTATTGCAAAATCTGGCATATTACCGCTATTTTCAATTGATCAAGGTTCTGAATCTCTTACTATTCTATTAATTTTTATATCTTTTTTTCATTTATTTTTTTTAAAATTTATTTTATTTATAAATTTTTTTCTAAAATCTGAGAAATATAAATATTTTTTTTTTTTTAACTGCATGTTAAGTTTTTTTAATCTTGATTTTTTAAGTTTATTGGAAAATTTTGAAAAACTCTCATCACTATTTAATTTTTTTTTTAATATATTGATATTATTTATGTATTTTTTTTTATTTTTATAAAATTTTTGCAAGTTACCATTAAACCATTTATTTAAATCATAATCTGAAAATAATTCAATTTTTTTTATATAAGATTTATCTGAATTTGTTTGTTCTAACCAATCGTCTAAAAAAAAATCTTCAAAATCCCTATTATCAGAATTTTCAAAATTAACAATTTCAGAATTTTCAAAATCACCAATTAACATATTATCTATATCAAAATAATCGTTAAATACTAAATTTTCATTATTTAAAAAATAATCATAATTATCCACATCTAAATCTATTTCTAAATTTACAAAACCATCCCAATCAAATAGATAATCTTCAAAATCTGAATCTCCCTCATTTTCTAAGCTAATTAAGGAATTTCAATATTTTGTTGAATTGTCTTGTAAAATATTTTCTGACATTTCTAAGTTCCCGTTAAATTTATCATAACTTATATCAGATAAGTCATTAAGTGTGTTAAAATTAGAATCTTTAAATTTTAAATATAATACATCATTTTCTAATAATTTATCAATATGTGAATTTTTAGTATTATTGTAATTAGGGTATATATTTTTATAAAATAATTTATTATATTTTAAAAATTTATTATTAAAATAACTCTTTTCTTTAATATTATTAATAATTTTATTTAAAATATATAAATTTTTAATTTTTAATTTTTTTAATATTTTTTCAATACTAAAAGTACTTATATTATCTTTAATTTTATTATTAAAATAATAATAATAAAAATCATTATATTCATCTAATTTTGATTTTTTAAAATTATAATATTTTTTAAAATCTTCATAAATATTTTTATTAAACATATTATCTATAAAAAATTCATCAACCGATTCTTCATTTAAAAAATTATCAATTATTTCAAATTGTGTTTTATTTCAAAAAAAATAGTCCTCATCTTCCCAATCTTCATTACCATTTTTGTTATTACTGACATACTCACCATCGTAGGTATTTTCTCCAAATAAAATGTGATCATATCCGTCTTCTTCAAATCAACTATACTGATTATAATTATCTTTATATTCAAACTCTTCTTTATACTCTTCAACTATACTATCACCATAATAATCATTGTCATATTTAAAACCTAATTTATCTTCTTCAAACAACTTAAAATAATAATAATCATTTTTATACTCAAAATTTTCTTGATATTTTTCAAACCACTTATAAGAATAGTAATCATTTTTATTTTCAAAATTTGTTTTACCTAAATTAATAAAATCCATATTTTCATAATAATTATTTTCATACTCATAATTTTCTAAATTATTTTTTACACGAAAATCTTTATAATTATTTGAAAACTTATTAAAAAAATAATTATTATTTTTTTTAAAATAATTTATTAAATTTTGGTCTAATTTGTTTTTATACTGTTTTAATTCCACACTATCATCAATATGTTCATTTTCTGATATAAAAGGATTTTTAAAATTATTTAATATTTTAATTTCACTATTTAAAAATTCATTGAAAAAAATAAAATCATCATCTACGAATTTATCTACATATTTAATTTTTCTTTTTAAATTTTGATTTTTATATTTATTTTTTTTAAAGAATAAGTCATATTTAATATTTTTTTTAAAATTAAATTCAGAAAAATCTTTAATTATGTCCACATTTCTTGATTGATTAGATGTTTTAACTAATAAAGTATCGGAATATTTTTTTATTTTTTTAAATTTTATTTTATTTTTTTTTCTTTGAAACACGTCCCATAAATTATAATTTATGTTTTTAAATTTTTTTTTTATTTTTTTAAATAATCTTTTTTTTTTTCTTTTATGTTTTAAATTATTATCAATTTCCTCATTAAAATATCAAGAATCTAAATCTTTTCTTAAAAATCATTTAACAGATTCTGAAGTTTTTTTTAAATACTTAATATCAAAAAAATTTTGATTTTCTACCGTAGGGTATTTATTGTTAAAAACTATTGGGAGTTCAGTTGGGGCAATGCTGAATTTTAACGACATTAATAATTTTTTATTTATTTTTTGAACATCATCAAAAGAAATAACAGACCCCGATGATATTAGTTTATTTTTTTTTGGAATATTTAAGGTTTTTTTTGTATAATCAAAACTTAATATTTGATCAATTATTCCCATATTCTTAAATATATATATAAAATTATTTAAAAAAAAATAAAAATTGTTATAGATGTAGTAATTAAATAAGGCTGAATGTCATACATTTAAGGTTTGTATTATTAACCAAAAATAGTCAATAGCTGTAGTAATTAGCCAAAACGGTAAACTAACCAACCTTGAATCGTAAAAATACTCTACTTTTCCCTTATAGTCCATTCAATCCAGAAAAATAGATCCGGAAAAAAAAGTAATTTCTAAAGTTTCAATATAAGTCAATAAATCAGAGTAAGCATACCTTACAATAGGCTCAAATAATGATATCATTATTCAATTTGATATATCTAAAATATAGTATTCACGAAATCATTGGTAGTAATATAGTGGAAATACGAAATGCGTATAAAATAGTATACCAAAAATATCTAAATAAGTAAATAGTTGATCTAAAAACCCAAATTCAGGCAATTCACCGTATACTATTGATATTATGTTTTTAGTAAAAAAAACAGGTAAAAAATCAAAATAATCAAAAAATTCTAAAAAATCAACCGCATTGGTTATACTATTTTCAAATTTTTTATATTTTATATTTTTAATATAATCAAAATAATTTAGATTTACATTATAGTAGGTGTTTGAAGTGTCTTTAAACAAAGTATTGAATGTATTTAATTTTGATATAAATTCAACTGTGTTTGAATTTGTAGAAAATCCACTTACGTATTTTATATATATATCAGATAAGTTATCATAAATATTTAATTCTGATTTTTTAAAAAAATATTCTAAAAATTTTGATATTTTAAAAAAAAAATCTAAAATATTAAAATTATAATAGCCTAAACTATAAATATACTCTACTAATAATTCTGTATCGGATAAATTTCTAAGTATTTTAACAACATTGTTATAAAAAAGATTAGAATTTTTTATTAGATATTTAAATTTTAAACTATTACTCTTAGCTATTAAACTTATTTTATTATTGTTTATATAATGGAAATGGTATAATTTTCCACCAAATTCTGTATTTTTTTTTTTAAAAAAAAAATTATTATTTATTTTATTTAAAAATTCAAATTCAACAATTTTAACATTATTTACGGTTGATTTATAAATTTTTGGATATAAAATGTTGAAATTGTTTTTTATTTTTTTAAAATTGGTCGAAAAATATTTTTTAGGTACATTTTCTATTGTTTTTATACTTAAATTTGGCTTATTTATAAAATACTTATCAAAATTTCAAAACTGAGGTACGTAATAATTTAACTTAAAAATAAACTTTTTATTAGTTAAATTAGTATTTAATAAGTATTTATAATAATTTTTAGTAAAAAATTCATTATAAAATGTTGGAACAACAAATCTATTTTCAGTTAATTTTGAAATAAAAAAAAATCTACTATTATTATAATTATTAAATCTAAATATATTAAACTCATATCAAAAAACATCATTATCCAATATTCAGTTAATAACCCTTATTATATAAACTGAATTGTAGTTTAGATTTAACATTGTATCTATCAATTTAACAATCAACAATATCTCGTTTGTTAACTTTAAATAATTATTTTTAAATTCTGAGGATTCTATCATACCTAATGCGTATAAAATTAACATAATATTTTTATTTACATAAACTTCTCCGTTATCAAATAATTTATCGAATGTTGACAAAATTTCAATAAAAAATTCCCTATTTATTTTTAAATTTTCCGAATAATTTAATAAAATTTTTTCGATAATTTCACTTGTTATTAATTTTTCTTTTATATTTTTATTTGATATTGGTAGGTATGCTATTTTTGTATTTAGATTTCCAAAATTTGATGAATAATTTGGCCAAGCTCTTCCATATTTTATATTTTTTATTATATTAATCTCATGATTAGTAAATTTTAAATGTTTTCCTAATTGTTGTGCTGAACTGATTGACGGATATATTGTAATTTCTCTTAATATATTAGTTTTAGTACTATTATTGCTGGATATAAATATTAATTTTTTTGTTAAAAAATAAACATTATTGTTAAAATTATTAATTAGGCCAGGTAATTTAATAACGTAATTTATCGATAAATTAATAAATGAAAGTAAAAAATTAATTAAAGAAAAATTATTTATTTTTTGTTCTAATAAAATTGTTCCAAAATTAAAATTATTGTTATCAAAATTACCGTATAAGTTTATTGGAGATTTTAAATAATTAGAGTTTACTGGACCAAAAGTAAAAATATCGGATGATAATCAACCACTGGTATAAGGTCGTTTATCTCAAAACTTATCAAGAGTATCGTAATGCATAGATGTGCTATTTTTATAACTAAAATCAAAAATAGGGTTTCTTAATAAAAAAATTCCGTAATTAATAAAAATATTACCACCCAACCCTAATCCTATAGTTAAATTTACTTTTTTATTATTAAACCTATTATACAACTTTGTTTCTAATATATTATTTTTATTAAAAATTTTTTTATAAATATCAGACAATTCACTATCCAATGTATTTTTTAAAAAACTAAGCTCTATACCTAAACCATCGCTTACGTTATAAAAATCAAATATTGTACCACTGTTTTTATATAAAAAATTATTAATATTTGTTATTTTTGAATTTTCAGAAATATAATCATCAAAATATTGATATTTATATAAAAATTCATTACTATTAGCTGTTAATTGATTTTGAAAATTATCCAAAATAGCTTGATTTTTATTTTTATTGTTTATATATATTGATTCATCTAAAATTTTATTATATTTTAAATTATGATATTTAGAAATACTATCACTATTATTAAAATTAGAAATATCTCTTCAATTTAAAAAATCTTGTACTATTGATGGATTATTTTCAATTTTATTTTTAAATTTAAAATTTGAATCTAAATAGTATTCTAATTCAAATTTAAAACCATAATAATCTGAAGTATTTTCTGCATAAGATAAATTAATATCTTTATAATCAGAATCAATATCAACAACATTAAACTCATAATATGATTCTAAACTTTCAATTTTCTTAGATTTTATATCCCAACTTTTAAAATTTAATTTTTTATCGAAATTAAAAAAAATATATTTATCTGGTGAAGAACTTAAACCAGATAATGGTAATTGCATCGAGTGTTCTATAGGCAATCCTTTATAATAAAGTTGTCTACTGTAGTTAATTTTTTGATTTATTACGTTAGAAAAATATTCATTACCGTATTTTACTGCCAGGTCTACTGGTATTTCTGAAATAGTGTCAACTTCTGATCTTATATTTATATACCATTCTAATTTATCCAATTCTTCAAATAAGATATCTGATGAATTTTGAATAATAATGTTACAACATTCAATAAATATATATTTATTATCAATATAAAAATTATAAATATTTTTTAATACTAATTTATAATTATCAAAATCAACTACATGTTTTCTATAATTTTGAACAATAATTAAATCAAAATTATCAAAAAATAACCTCAGTAAGGGGTAATATTCTATAGTAATCATAAGTTCTAATCTGTGGTTTTCCACGCCGGACAAATAATATATTAAAAGTAAAATATATGTAGCCCAATACTTGAAACTGCTTAGTTTTAGTTTTTTAAAAAAATTAAAAAAATTTTTTTTATACCTATAAATTAATTCCACTTTCAATATTTTTTGTTATAATATCAGGAAATAATCCAAAAATCAAAGATCATAAAAGTAAAATTATTAAAATTAAAAAGGAAATACTATCAATATCGTTATTTTTTTTTATACAAATATCGCTACCGTATCCAGAAAATAATAATTTATTAATTTGTAAAAAATTATATACACCTGAAAACATAAAACCAAAAAATATTAACATAGCAAAATACTCATTTAAGCTAACTAAAGCCATAAATATGAAAAATTCACCAGGAAATCCAGAAAAAAGAGGTAGTCCCATATTGGCTATAGAAAATAGGAATAAAAAAACAGATAATTTTGGAAATATATAAGCAATACCCGAAATTCTTACCGTATCCCTAAAGTGTAATATGCTATACAAATGACCTATAATATAAAACATTGCAGTAGAAATTATACCATGACTTACCATAATATGTATATAACCAACCAACCCAATTTCTGTACCGCTAAAAAGGCCTATTAAAGAATAGTTCATATGAGCTATAGAAGTATAAGCTATATATCTTTTAATGTCTATTTGTCTTACTGCTAACATTGTTGAATATGTAAAACCGAAAACAGATAAAGCAATAATTTCATTTGAAAATTGTAAAACTTCTAAAGGAAATAAATTATAAACAAAACGATAAAGTCCGTAACCCCCTACTTTAAGTAAAAGAGCTGCCAAAATTATTGATCCATTTGTAGGAGCTTCAACGTGTGCTATAATCAATCAATGGTGAAATGGAACCATTGGTACTTTAAAAGCAAAACCTATAAAAAATGATAAAAATAAAACTATTCGTGTCCCTGAACTTACAGAATTTAATAAAGTTCATTTTATATGGTCGAAATTTGATACACCTAAAATTTCTACAATATAAGCTATACTGTACCATAAAAATACTGAACCTACTATAGTATATATAACTAAATACTTAACTGCATATATTTTATTCAATCTTGATCCTTGTAAAATAATATACAAAAAAAGTGGAAATAAAATTGACTCGAATGCTATAAAAAATATAAATAAATCTTTTGATAAAAAACATACTGCCATTAAAAATATTATAAAATTTAGTAAATTGTTGTATACAAAATTTTTTTTAAATATATTATTATTTATTATTTTTTTTTTACTTTTAGAAAAAGATAAAACATAACCTACTGTTAAAACTAACCATAGTAACCATAGCGATACTCCATCCAAAAATATATTTTTTATTAAGTATATTATTAAAAAATTTAAAAATGTTGATGAATAAGTTTCAAATAAACTTAATTTTTTACTTGTTGATAAGTAATTATACATAAAAAAGTCTAAATTAAACGTGTCTTCTTCCAAATAGTCGAATTTTTCACTACGTATTGTTGATGTTTTATATTCAATATTTGAAAGTCCACAGGTATTAATTATTAATAAAATAAAATTTTCCAAATACTCTAAAATTGAATAAAAAATTCAATTAATTATAATTTTTAAATATATAAATATACTTTTAACTGTAAAATCAATGTTATTAAATAAAAATGTATATAGTGTGCTAAATTTAAGTGGTAAATATGGTACAGTATGGTTAATTAAACCTTCTCTAAATATTCAATTAATTTGTTTAAATATTAAGAGGTTTGTAAAATTATAATTATTTGATTCTAAAAAAATAAACGGTGAAGTTTCTTTAGATACTTTAAACATTTCAGATCTTCAACGAACTTTTGTTCAAAAAGATCTTTTAACCATCTCTTCTGAAACATTAAGTTCTAAATTTAGAGTTGAGTACTCTCATGATTTTAATCAAGATTTAATTGACATTGTCAAATCTCTACATTCGTAGGTAATACTAATAAATTCATTTAAAACTAAAGCATCAAAAACATTTACCTTAACGACACTATATAGCTTTATATAAGTTAAGATACATAAAACAAATAAAGAACTTATACTAAAAAAAAATGCTGTAATATTAATTTTACTCATAAGTTTTAATATTATTTTTTTAATTTTGGTTATTTTTCTAAAATTTGTTATTAATGGACTAACTGTTAACAATGTTGTAATAGACCAAATAGATATAATAATACCTGATATTATTTCAAGTATTTGTTTGTTTAAAAATATTTCAATATACACGTATAGGTCCTTTCCCAACGCTGTAATAAAAAATAATATCAATAAACAAATAATCGTGTTAAAAATTGTTTTTATATTTTTATGTTTTTTATTAAATGAAAAATTTAACATTGTGTATATATTTTTTTTTGAAAATAAATTGATCAGAAATCACTTAACATACCTCGAACTCGGAATACTCTTAAAAAATTAACAACATAAAAATACGAATAAAGACCTACTAATGGAAAATCTTTTCTGCCAGGAAAACCTCAAAGACCGTAATCTCCAAGTATTCTTCTAAGATCCCTATGTCCTAAAAATTTAACACCAAAAAGGTCCATTGCCTCCCTCTCAGCTCAACTGCTTATATAATATATTTCAGAAAGAGAAGCAATTATGCATGTTTTAGAATCAACAGAGAATCTAATACGTAACTTAAATTCCCTATCAGGATTGGAAAATATGTATGTTGCTAAAAATCTTCAAGTGTTTGTAATATGGTCATAAACAACTATATCTGAAAGTTTATTAAATCTAAGTTGGGAATGTTTTGTTATTACCATAACCATTCTTAAAAAAAAAGTAAATAACGTATCTATTGCTATTTCAGATTTTGACGTTCCGCTTAACCAAGCAACGTTTCTATATAAAAGTAAAAAAATTATTTCATGAAAAAAAATTGTAGAATTAAAAAATCTATTTTTTAATGAATTATTTTTGCTAAACACTTACAAAGTTCACATATCCTCTTTATAAAGTTTTAATATTTCTAAATATAATTCTGTATTTGAATATGTATTAATTTCAAAAAAACAACAACATCCAATTGTAAAAATAAAAATGCCAAGAGAAAGTGGTAAAAATATGTATCAACATAAAAACATAAGTTGGTCATATCTATATCTTGGCAATGCTGCCCTAACTTTAACTATAGAAAATGCTACAAATAAAACTTTTATTATAAAAAAAAATAAACCATCAGACCAAGCGCCTAAAAACAGGATAACATACAATGTTGACATTAATAACATACTATTATATTCTGATAATGAAAACATAGCAAACAATATTGAAGAATATTCAACATTAAAACCAGAAACCAATTCTGCTTCTGCTTCTGGTAAGTCAAATGGTGTTCTATTTGTTTCTGCTAGCATTAGTATATAAAAAATTAAAGCACTTGGTAATGTTGGAAAAATTAGTCAAATTGAGTTTTCTTGTACATAATTAAATTCTAAAAAACTAAAACCACCAACATATAAAATTCCAGGAAACATTGATAATAAAAATATAACTTCGTAAGATATTAACTGAGCTATTGCTCTTAAAGCACCCATAACAGCGTATCTAGAAAAACTTCCCCAACCAGCTAATATAACACCGTAACTTCCAAAAGCTGTAAGGCAAAAAAAAATTAAAATATCCAAGTCACTATTTATACCTAAAATATTAGTATGGTATATAGGTAAAACACTTCAACCCAAAAATGAAATAACCAAGGATAACATTGGTGCTAAAAGATAAACGTAAACTATTGATAGTGTAGGAATTATGCCCTCCTTGGCTATTAATTTAAAACCATCGGCCAATGGTTGTAATAAACCAAAAATACCTACAACATTTGGACCCCTTCGTCTTTGCATAGCTGCTAGTATTTTTCGTTCGAAAAGGGTATAGTAGGCTACTGATATTAAAGTTCCTAATAATGTAAAAAGTATAATTATAAAACCTAAAATAAAATTATCTATATTAATTAAAATATTATTATTATTCATAGTTAAATCAAATTTTTTAATAAAATAAACTAGGATTATTAAAAACCTATTTAAATAAAAAATAGTAAAAATTTTACCTTGAAAAAAAGCTAAATAATATAATTATATGCTATTCATTTATTTAATATATGCCCAAAAAATAGATTTAATTTTGTTATTTTTTAATACACTTTTAATTTTTATAATATATTTTAATGTAAGCATATTTTATTACATAGAATATCACTTATATCATTTTTTTTAAATAATATGCAAATATTATTAAATCTATCTAAAAATAAAATAATAAAAAAAATACAATTTTATGATTAAAGATATTTTTTTATTATAACAATTATAATTATTAAAACATGAACTAAAAATATTAATAATTTTTTATTTATTTTAATTTTTTAATTAAATAAACATTTAAAAATTTATTAATTTTTTTTAATAATTTTTTATAAAAATAACACAGCAATATGCTAAAATAGTTAATTTTTTTTTATTAATTAATTTAAAATGTTTTTTATTAATTAATTTATTTTAAAATATTTTTGAAAAAATATAAAAAATTCGAAAAAAATTAAATTTTTATAAAAATAAAACTAAAATATTAATTATTATTTAATTTATTTTAAAATATTTTTTAAAAAATACAAAAACTCAAAAAAAAAAAAAAATTAATAAATACATAATTATTTAATTAATAAAAATATTTAATTTTAATATTAATTTAGGCATATACTTTTTTTAATTAAAATTTAATTTTACTTAAATAATTAATTGTGTGTTTTTTTTTTAAAAAAACTTTACAGGCTTATTTATTGTAGGGGTAGGGGTAGGTTAAATAAGATTATATTTTACTGATATATATTTCCGTTGCTTATTAGTTTTGTATGTATGCCGTTTTTATAAATAAAAAATTAGTTTATGCTAAGTTTTGTTAAGTTAATAAATAAATTCTATTTTCTAAAACTATTTAAAAAATATCAAAAAAGGAATATTCTTATCTTTTTTTGTAACTTAAAAATTAAATTTTTACTTTTAAAATATTTTAATTTTATTGTGTTTTATTTATATATAATATTGTGTTGTATAAAATAATAAATAAAAAAACTTTTCAAATATATTTTTAATTAAAAAAAATGCTATTTCAATTTTTAAAATTAACGATTTTAAAATTTTTTAGAATATTATCTAAAATATCATTGCCTTTTTTTCAATTAAAATGACTAACTTCTACAAATCATAAAGAAATAGCAATACTTTATTTTATTTTTGGAATATTCATGGGTATGTTTGGAGCATTACTTTCTTGAATTATACGTTTAGAATTAGCATTTCCAGGATCTTGATTCTTGGTTGGAAATTATGAATTATACAATTCTATTGTAACTGCACATGCTATAGTTATGATATTTTTTTCAGTTATGCCAGTTTTAATCTCTGGGTTTGGTAATTGATTTATACCTATAATGTGTGGAACCACTGATATGGCTTTTCCAAGACTTAATAATTTAAGTTTTTGATTATTACCAGTTTCCTTAGTTTATTTAGTACTTAGTTTTACTACTGAAATGGGTGCAGGTACTGGATGAACTGTTTATCCACCACTATCTACCAATTTTTCAAACAATGGGGCAGTAGATTGCGCAATTTTTGCACTACATTTAACAGGTATTTCTTCTATTTTGGGTTCTTTAAATTTTATTGTTACAATTTTTAATATGAGAGCTCCAGGTTTAACTTATTCAAGATTGAATTTATTTGTTTGGGCTATATTAATAGTATCTTTCCTTTTAATTTTATCATTACCAGTTTTAGCAGGTGCAATAACTATGTTACTTTTAGATAGAAATATAGGAACAACTTATTTTTATGCCCCTGCTGGTGGAGATCCAATATTGTACCAACACCTTTTTTGATTTTTTGGTCACCCAGAAGTTTATGTTTTAATTTTACCAGCTTTTGGTATTGTTAGTAATATAGTTACTATGCAATCACAACGAACAATATTTGGTATACTTGGAATGTCTGGTGCTATGTTATCAATTGGTTTTTTAGGATTTATAGTTTGAGCTCACCATATGTATACTGTTGGTTTAGATGTAGATTCAAGATCTTTTTTTTTTCAGCAGCAACAATGGTAATAGCTGTTCCAACTGGTATTAAAATATTTAGTTGAATGTTTACATTGTGATTTTCTCCAGCAACTACACATTTAAACATACCGCTGTACTATACTTTAGCATTTATATTTTTATTTACTATAGGTGGACTATCAGGTGTTTTATTAGCAAACGCTTCTATAGATTTACCTTTGCACGATACTTACTACGTTGTTGCCCATTTTCACTATACCCTATCTATGGGTGCAGTATTCGGTATTTTTGCTGGATTTTATTATTGAGCAGAAAAACTTTTTGGTATAAAATATAATAATATCTATGCTTTTATACAATTTATAACATTTTTTATTGGAGTAAATGTTACATTTTTTCCTATGCATTTTTTAGGATTAGCTGGAATGCCGAGAAGAATACCTGATTATCCTATTTATTTTGCAAAATATAATTTTATAGCAACAATAGGTTCTATGTTATCATTAGGATCGATGGTTTATTTTATATTTTTTGTTGGAATTTCGTTGTTTTTAAGTAAATTTAAAAATTTTAATTTAGTTTCTTTTAAAATATTTAAAATTATAAATAATAATAACTTCATAAATTTAAATATTTTAAAATTTAAACTACTAATTTTATATTTTATTTTATTAATTTCTTCTATAAGTTCTAAATATATTAAATTAAAATTTAAATTTATGTATAAATTTTTTAAAACAAAATTTGATTTAAGTATAAGAAAAGATGAGGTTTTAATGACTGATATATTTTTATACAATGATTACTTTTACGCTAAAAAAGATTGGGTAGAATACTGTAATTTAATAAAAAATAAAAATAAATTAAGTATATTTGAATTTATGATGTTAAAGTTAATTGAAACGGTAATGATTGGCATGGGTTTAAAAAAAAATTTTTACATCTTTACAAGATTTTATATAAATAATGAATCAAGTTTATTATCTTTAGATATTTTTAGATTAATTTTTTTATCATATCAAGAATTGTTTGAAAAAGATTCTTTAAAATTTTATAAAATTAAAAACGTTTTTAGATTTATAAACACATCGTATTCTTATTCTTTAAATAGTTTTATTTTAAAATTATTAAATTTAACTAAAATAAAAATAAATGACAATATTGGTTTAAAAGAATCTTTAATTAATGTAGCTGAGAGAAATCCTTGAGCTTCTTCAGATAGGGTAAATGTGTTGTATGTACTACCAATTAAAAATAACTTAAAATCTAAACAAATTAATATTCAATCTTATGTTTTTATAAATAAAGCAGCAGAATCGTCCAATCCAAATTTAATATTAACACCAAAAAATAAATATTAATTTTTAAAGTATTGTATTTTTTAAAAAAGATTAAATATTAATAATATGATTTTTTCATACATAATAATTTATTTATAATTTAAATAAAATATTTGCATATTTAATACTTTTTAATTTTAGTTTATTACAAATAATAATTTAATTTAAAATGGTACAGTTATTTAAAAATAATAAAATATTAAAAATTAAATTATTATCAACAAGATGTATTATAAAAAAATTAAAAATAAAAAAATTAATTCAAAACATCATACATACAGATTTAATAAAAAAAAGTTCAGCCAATTTTAGTTTACAATTTCCAGGAATTTTTAAAAAAAAACTAACTGCACCAGGTAAACCAATTAGGGGTTATGAGAAATATTTTAATAATAAAGAAATTAAATTTAAGACCGGATTTCAGTGTGATAATTCGAAAGATTTAGAAAATATTTACCTTTTGGAAAAAAATTTACAACTTCTAAATGTTAAAAAATTTAGAGAATGCATATCAAAAAATTTTTTAAAAGACTCAGAAAAATATTTGGGAGACTTTAGCGATGAAATAACCCTTAAAACATTTAAGTCACTAAATCCAGGATTTGATTATTCGGGAGTGGGGGGTTTTATTAAGGGAAAAAAAAATGAAAATAATACAATAGTATGGCCACTAAAAAAAACAATAAATATAAAAAATGCGGATACGTCTTTAGATGCGTATAATCATACTTTATTTTTAAAAAAAAATATATGATTAAAATATATAGTTTCTAAAATAAAAAAACAAAAAAATAACGATTTATTTAAATATGACGTAGATTATGCAAATTTAATGTTACTTTATTATAAAAAGCATGATATTTCCAGCATTGGTTATTATGTTGATAGTTATTTTAAATTAAAACCACCATTTATTACAACAGATGGAAATAATTTATGATTTGTTTTTGAAGGAAATTTATTTAAATTACCGGATATGGCAACTAAATCAGCCCTTTGGTTATTTTCAAAAGAAACATATTCTAATGTTAGACCGGCAATACCCACCTTTTTATCACTTGCAAATCCTACAAAATATAATAACAAAGAGTATGGTTTTAGTAATTTAAGTGAAGACACTTTTTTTAATGTTGGTTTTGATTTTTTTATTGAATATTGTAATTTTTTAAATAAAAATATAGATTTATATGAAAAAAATAGTAAAAATTATTTTAAAAAATATTTGAATAATGTGCATCAATCAAATTTGTTAGAATATTCAAAACTTTATAGTGAAATTTTTTTTAAAAATTATAAAAATTCTTACTTAAAACTTAATGAAAAATATGATAATTTAGAAAAAATAAAAAAATATAAAGTTATTAAGAGTCGTTTTACAACTAATAACCAACAAACAGTATTTAGCGAATACTCCGATGCGTATAAAAATTTAAAAATCGGAAATTATTTTGATTTAAATAATTATATAAAAAAATTTAATGATATGTATGGTATTAAAAATAACTTTGTTGGATATGTATTTAATTATTTTCAAACTAATCAAAAAAATAACATTAAATTAAATATAATGATTTCAGAGTTTATTCAACAAGGTACTTATTCTGTTAAAGAAACTAACAGTACCATATCATTTATATTGTATTATTTTATAGTTTTAGTTTTATTAGCTTTAATTTTATTTAGCTTATCAAAATTATTGTCAAAAAAAGAATACAGCTCTGAAAAAAAATCCCCATACGAATGTGGTTTTGAACCATTTATGTTGCTTATTACCTCTATAGAAATAAGTTTTATATTAGTAGCTTTTGTTTTTTTAATTTTTGATTTGGAATTAGTTTTTTTAATCGGTTTTTTAATTGCATTTGGAACTATAGGTACTAGAGGCCTTTTTTATTTAATGTCGTATTGTTTAACTGTATGAATAATGATAATAACTGAAATGGTTACTGGTATTCTTTCATGACCAATTTGGGTTAAATATGTGTATAAATCTGATTCTATTAGTTAATATAAAAAATAAATAAAAATATTAATAAAAATAATAACAAACGTTAGTAGACTAGCTCAATGGTAGAGCAATGGCTTCATAAGCCACTGGTTATGGGTTCAAGTCCCATGTCTGCTACTAAATAAGAAATTTAAAATTTCAATCTATCTTTTTTTTAAACAATAAGATTTTAGATAGGTAGTTCATTATTAATTATGTATTTTTTTATATACTAATATTTAAAAATATTAATCAAAATAATCACAAACATTAAGTGGGCTGTCTCAATGGTAGAGCAATGGCTTCATAAGCCACTGGTTATGGGTTCAAGTCCCATGTCTGCTAATAAATAAAAAATTTAAAAATTTAAATACTTTTTTTAAATAATAAAATTTTAAAAAAATAATAATAAATTATAAACTATATTAGTTTAAAATTTAATATTTAAATTAAATTATGTGAAGAGATTATATTAAATACTATGTAAACGCTTGACAATATTTCAGAGATAAAGATATAATCGTTAATCAAAAAGCCAAACTAATTCAAAACAACATTTCTGATTTTATAAAAAAACATTTAAAAAATTATCCAGCACCTTTAACTTTAAATTTAAGTTGAACATTTGGATCATTATCTTTAATGGCCCTAGTTATACAAATTATAACAGGTTTTTGTTTAACAATGCATTACATTCCACACACCTCTATAGCATTTGACACAGTTGAGCATATTATGAGAGACGTGAACTTTGGTTATTTATTAAGATATACACATGCAAATGGCGCTTCTTTTTATTTTATATGTATATATTGTCATATTTTTAGATCTTTATATTATAAAACATTTATAAAAAATGCTACAACTTGACAAGTAGGTGTAATTATTTTCTTGTTATCTATGGCAACTGCGTTTTTAGGGTATGTTTTACCTTGGGGTCAAATGAGTTTTTGGGGTGCCACTGTTATTACAAATTTATTTTCGGTTGTGCCGTTAGTAGGTAATGATATAGTACAAACACTTTGAGGTGGTTTTGGTGTAGGTTCACCAACATTAAATAGGTTCTATTCGTTACATTTCATATTACCGTTAGTTGTTTTATGGTTAGTTATTATTCATATTTTACTTTTACATGAAAAAGGATCAAGTACTCCTAATAAATCAAATGTTGGTACTGAAAGAGTTTCATTTTTAGGTTATTTTGGTATAAAAGATGGGTATTTATTAACATATAGCTTAGTTCTATTCTGTATATTTTTAATTTTTGGTCCAAATGTTTTAAATCACCCAGATAATTATATACCGGCAGATCCTATGCAAACCCCACCACATATAGTACCGGAGTGATATTTTTTACCATTTTATGCAATTTTAAGAGCAATACCAAATAAAGTTTTAGGTGTTATAGCTATGGCATTATCAATAGCCGTTCTTATATTTTTACCAATAAAAAGAAAAACATCAAAACCAAAAACAAGTAATAACTTACAAATGGCAGAAAAAATTATTTTTTGATTATTTGTTATTGATGTAGTTTATTTGGGTTATTTGGGTGGAATGCCTATTGAATGGCCTTATAACTTATTTTCTGTTATATTTTGTATTCTTTACTTTATATTGCTTATTGCAATCTCTTCTGATTTAGAACAATATATTTTTAAAAAAGAAGAAAATATTAAAGAATACTATTATAGAAATTTTGCTCCAGTTTATGAATCTAAGTTAACAAAATTTGTTACAATTTTTTATTATTCTTATTTTATTATAGTAGCTCTTGTAACAATAATTAATCCTACATTTTTGTTTTAATTTTTAAAAATGTTTATATTTTTTAAGTATTTAATTAAAAAATTAAGCTATGAAAAACCGATTCAATTAACGCAGAATAGTATATTTAAAAATAAATTAATACACAACTTCATAAAATTATTATCTTTAATTTTTTTATACACAATTATAAATACTTTTATAGATTTTAAAACTCTATTTTCAATTATAGCCGTAGTTATAGAATCAACCTTTTATAATTTTTTGGCAATAATTGATTATTTTTGTTTTTTTAATAAAAACGATGATTGGTTTAATATTGTTTATTACGCACCTATTACTAATAGTAGGTCAGTTTTGTATGAAAAAACTTTTATTTTTTTAGAATTTTTTATAGTACCTATGGGTAATTTTAAAAACCACATAACAACATTTTTTTACGAAATTTTTAATAATATAAATAAAGAGTTTATGTTTAATTTTAGAAAAATAATAATAATTTTAATATTTTTTTTTTTTTTAGGATTTTTTTATTTTAATTTTTTTAAATATTTTTTTTTATTTTTTTTATTATTTTTTATTTTTTATTTTTTTTTTATTTTTTTTTATTTTTTCATTTTTTTTTTTTTTTTTCATTCCCTTTTTTTTTTTTTTATTTTTTTTTGATAGATTATTGAGATAAAAACTTGGCTCTATT
>Ga0256906_1000139_pt1 | contig 31768 bp, 6 predicted proteins | sample MC6MC0744MT_FD_190186 | JGI IMG/M metagenome (GOLD analysis project Ga0256906, IMG submission 190186) | Metatranscriptome of enriched soil aggregate microbial communities from Iowa State University, Ames, United States - MC6-MC0744-MT... | ecosystem: Environmental > Terrestrial > Soil >... | reverse complement strand
TTTTTGGTTTACAACGTTTTAAAACCAGCTCAGGTACCACTTTAATCGGTGAACAGCCGAACACTTGATACCAACTGCAGCATCAGCATGTGATGAGCCGACATCGAGGTTCCCAACGACTCCGTCGATAAGGGCTCTCAAGAGACATCAGCCTGTTATCCCCAGCGTACCTTTTATCTGTTAAGCGGTAACCTTTCCACTCAGAATTACCTGATCACTATGGCCGAGAAAACTCCCTGTTTAACATATCTGTTTCACAGTCAGGCAAACTTATACCATTACGCTCTACAACTGAAGTCTTCCAATCTGAGTTTACCTTTTACACACCCCCGATACTATTTTGGAGGCGACCGCCCCAGTCAAACTGTCTCAAATACACGGTTCCTTTATTTAAAAATATGGTTAACGCTACAATAAATTAAGGGTAGTATCACACTGTTAGCTTAAAAAACAAAAAACTAGCATTTTTTAACTTTAGCCTCCTACCTATACTTCACATAATTTAATGTAGAATAATGTATTATTACAATAAAGGTGCATGGGGTCTTTCCGTCTAGCCGACAATATTTCGCATCTTCACAAAAAATTCATTTTCGCTGAGAATATACTGGAGACAGCAAGGAGGTCGTTATGCCATTCATGCGCGTCGGAACTTACCCGACAGGGAATTACGCTACCTTAGGAACGTCATAGTTACAGCCGCCGTTTACTGGAGATTCCATTCTTCGCTTAACACGCTCCCTATTCACTTACCAGCACCGGGCAGGCCTCAGACCTAATACCTCTTTTTTCAAATTTGCAAAGTCCTGTGTTTTTAGTAAACAGTCGCCCCCCTCGATTCACATTAAAAGTTAATATTAGATGCCTTACACATTGCACTATACCACACTATACCCCTTATCCCGAAGTTACAAAGCCATTTTGCCTAGTTCCTTCAATATACTTACCTCAAAGCACCTTAGTACTCTATAACTAACCTACCTGTGTCGGTTTTCAGTACGGTTTTGGATTTAGAAAATATTTCCCTGACGCCGGTATTTTGTTAAAAATTCCTAAATATTATAAATTATTTTTTTTAAAAAATAATAAATATAATAAACAATTAATTGTTAACTAAAACAATTCAATCACAGCATTTCAAATTCTAAATTACTATATATTATAACAATACAATATTACATCAAGTTACCACAAATTGTGTTTACCCCTTAGTTACCGTATAACCTATTGCAGAATTACTGAACAATAGAAACCTTAGGTTTTCGGTGACTAAAGTTTAACGCTACTTGTACCAACATTCTTTCTTTCATTTTAAACCTTACGATATTATTACTGATATAGTTTCCTAATAAAAAATGAAATACTCCACTACCGAAATTTAATTTATTGTTAAATTTCCTACTGCTTCGGTAAGTATGTACAGCCCCGAACATTTTGGGAGATCTACAAACGTCATCCAATGATTTGTTACACTTTCACAATAGGATGGCTACTTCTAAGCCTACCTTTTAGATGTCTGAGTAACTTCACTCCTTTATCACTTATATACTTTTTAGGACCTTAGCATGTAGTCTGGGCTGTTTCCCTCTTGACACTCAACCTTAGCATTAAATGTCTCACTGTAGAATAAAATATTTTTATGGTATTCATAGTTTTTCTAAACTCGGTAAAGCTTAGTGCCCCCCTCAAGTAGAAAGTACTCTACCACCATTAAATTTTTCATCTACGCTCTACGTACATAAATTTCGTGGAGAACCAGATATCCCCAAGTTTGATTGGCCTTTCACCCCTAATTAAAGATCATCCTAATATTTTGCAACATATACAGGTTCAGCCCTTAATGGCCTATCCTTAATTAGATCACTCGGCTTCGGGTCTATACCTAATAACTCATTTTGTTTTAAAAAAACAAACTAAACCTTATTTACGGGCCTATGCTTTCACTATGCATACATTTAATAACTTATGCTTGCTATTAGATATAACTTGTTGATCCATTATACACAAGGTACGATTTCGCATTAAACGATAACTGTTTCCTTCTTAAAATATTTATGTTTTCATTCAGATCAGATAATCTACCTTCTGTACTCTTTCAACCTTCCCTTACGGTACTTTCACTGTCGGTGGGTTTAACTATTTTAATAATGAGGGTGGTTCCCCAATATTCCTTCTATTTTTTTACAGACGTACTCATAATAATAAATTTATTTTTTATTAAAAAAATTCAACTCTTACAGGTCTCAATACCTTCTATGGATTTAAATAATTGTATTTATTTAAATAAAATTTCAGAGTAGTTTTAACAATACTTTAAAAAAAATATTGAATATAATCCAACCTCACTCACCATTACTATCGGAATCTCTATTGATTTATTGAAATAGTTACTAAGATGTGTCACTTCACTATTTATATTTAAATACATACTAGACAAAAATTATACGTAAATTACTACTTCAATTAATAAAGTTAATAATTACATAATTGTGCAATTATTAACTTTATTAAAATTCTTTAGTGTAATAATATTAATTTTTATAATGTTAAATTCTAGTATTTTAATTTACCAAACTATGCATTTACAATTAGGTGTATTTTAGCTTCAAGCCACAAGATGAAAAAGTATTTATACGTATCCATTAATTTATAAAAGTTTGTTAAAAACAGATACATAAATAAATATATTTTTAATTAAGAAATAACCCGCAATACCAGACTACAGTAGTTAGGCACGGTTTAAAGTTATTTCCAACATCATTAAAATTAACTTACAGTGTCAGCTAAATTTTAAGAACTTCCTACCTTACATTAAACCCCCTAGTCAACTGTATTTTAAGAATAATTACATACAAAATTAATTTTTTAAAATAAAAATTTTATTTAATCAAATCAAAATCATTTAATAATTTTTTTATAAAAATTTTATAAAAAAATTAAATATTAAAACATAAATAAAAAAAAAAACAATTAATAATGTTTTATATTAAAAATTCTTATTTTAATTTATTTTCAATTAAAAATTTATAATATATAAGTTATATTTAAATATTAAAGTTTGTATAATTCTAATAAATTTTTATTTTAATTTTTCGACATTCTCCAACCGCAGATTCCTCTACGATTACCTTGTTACGACTTCGCTCCAGTCCTGAATCGACCGTAAAGAAGAATTCAGATAGTATTTCTAAGCACTAACCCACTCCTTTCCTTTAGGCAAACCCATTCCCCGAGCGTGACGGGCGGTGTGTACTGAGCTCTAGAACAAATTCACCGCGACTTGCTGATTCGCGATTAGCGATTCCGACTTCATGCCTCCGAGTTTCAGAAGAACAATCCGTACTTTGGTAGTTGTTAATAGATTAGCTCCAAAACATTTTCGCGTCTTATTGAAACTACCCTTGTAGTACATGCGTAGCCCAGTCCATAAGGGCCATAATGACTTGACGTCTTCCTTTGCTTCCTCCTGTTTTTACAACAGATATATTTACTGATTTTTTTTATTTTTTTAAAAAATTTGATTTCTTTTAAATTTTTTGATATATTTTATTATTTATATTAAGTGATAAAAAAAAATATTTTAAAATTTGAAATACTATAAATTTTTATTTTTTTCACAGAGGCAAGGTTTTCATTCGTGACTTAAAATTAATTAAAGACTTCACAGTTACGAATTGGCGACAGCCATGCAACACCTGTAGTGTATTCATATAACCAGTCCTTTTAAAAGGTTACAAAACTATAATAAATATATTTATTAATTATTTTATTTAATATGTTTTTTTAAGGTCAATACGTATGCAAGAACTGGTAAGATTATCCGTGTGTTATCGGATTAAAACACATACTCCACCGCTTGGAAAAAGCTCCCGTCAATTCCCTTGAGTTTAACCCTTGCGACAGTACTCCCCAGGCGGAGTGTTTACGCGTTTGCTATTAACGTACTTCTAATACATTAGAACACTCATCGTTTACAGCATCGACTACCGGGGTCTCTAATCCCGTTTGATACCAATGCCTTAGTACCTTAGTGTCAGTTTAGGGTTGAATAATGCTTCCACAATCAGCAGTCCTTTAAGTATATTTGCATTTCAACACTTCTCAAAAAATTCGATAGACACTCCCCAAACTCTAGCTCAATTAGTTTCAACTTTGCTTCCGACATCATTAATACCGGTATTTCTCAAGCTGACTTAAATAGCCACCTACGTACCCTTTACGCCCAATCATGCTGAATAACGCTTGCTCTCTCTGTCTTACCGCGACTGCTGGCACAGTGTTGGTCAGAACTTCTTCGACTGTCGTATATCACACTATTGCCTCCAATCAAAAGAGCTTTACGGCATAACCGTCAATCACCCACGTAACATCACTGAGTCAGGCTTTCGCCCATTGCTCAAGATTCCCCACGGCTGCCCCCTATGGAGGTTCGGGCCGTTATCAGTCCCGATGTGGCTGCGCGTCCTCTCAGACCAGCTAACGATCAACAGCTTGGTGGGCCTTTACCACCGCCAACAACTTAATCATTAGGCTCCATCCTTCACTAAAGCGTCTTAGACTTTCCCTACAAACTATAATAACTATTCAGGCGTTAAAATACCATAACTTAGTGTTGTGAAAGACCTTTTTACACCCGAGCGCCGCACTAGTTATTATAATTTAACTCAGACTCGCATGTGTTAATATGTGCTACCAGCGTTCACTCATAGCCGGGATCAGACTTCAACGATAACTATATTGTAACTATAACATCTTTTAAAAATGCTTTTTTTTTTTTATTTTATAATAACTTTACAAATATTTTAATAAGATATTTTATATAAATATAAATATTCAAAAAAAATTACTAACAATGGAGTTATTAAAACTAAATCGGCTATAATTTTAAAATGTACCCTTAATCCCGTATTTTTTTTAGGTATTATTTTAATTTTTGTAATTCCTAAAATATTAAAGGAAGCTTTGTTAAAAATAGTATATATTATTAATTTAATATACCCAAAAGATACTACGGGTGTTAAAAGAAGTATTAAAAATAAAATAAATGCTGTATTTTGATTTGACACTAATTCAAAATAAACCAAAGCTTTTGAAAAAAATCCAATTGTTGGTGGTAATCCTAATAAACTTAAAAGAAATATTATTATAGAATATTTAACAAATTTATAGTCATAATTATTAAAATAATATAAAAATTTATTATATATTGAAAAATTTTTATTTAAATTTTTTTTATACGATATTTCAGAAAAAAATATAAAATCATTAATATAGTATATTGACGATTTTATGCTACCAAGTATTGTTGACGGTCTTACTAAATTAAATGAAGACATTAGGTCCATTATACCATATCAAACTATTAAATATATTAAGAAATAAATTTTTGCAGAATAGAATGTAAGTTCTCCAAATTCAGCAGTAATTCCAGAAGATAAAGCTAATATTGTATAACCTATAGTATTTATATAAGAATATGCTCAAAAGTTCATAATCTTAAACTGCCTTATTATAGTGAAAGAACTTACAAATATTGACCCAAAACCTGAGCAAATTAACAAATCTGAAATTGTTGTATTTAAATATCAAAAACATGATAAATATTTAATAAGTGTAAAAAACATTACAATTTTTAAAACTATTGTGTATAATAACATTGTGTGCATATATTTTATTGACATATACATATCTGCAATATAAAAATGAAAAGGAAATGATCCCAATTTAAATAAAAATGCTGAAATTAACACACTATAATATATTTTTTGTAATTTTGAAATATTTACTGATTCTAAAGTAAAACTTAAGTTATCGTTATTTAGAAATAAATAACTAGCAGAATCTATATTAAATGTAAAATAATCCATAAAATAAAGAAGTATAGCAAATAATATAAATATTGTTATTATTGAGCCAGATACAAAATATTTTACAGTAATTTCTTTATTATAGGTATTGTAGCTTTTTAAAAGTATGCCGTACAACGTTACATTCATACCTATTCAAGATATAAAAAATAAAATAAGATTATTTGATACTGCTAATGTTGTTAAAAATAAGAAAAATAAATAATTATTTAAAATGGATAACATTTTTTTGTTTATTTAATAAATTTTTCTTTAATTTTTGAAAATTCAAAATATGCGCCCTCTAATAATGCTTCTACATTATTTTCAAAATCTTTTAATTTTGAATTAACATCAATAAATATAGAATAAGGAGAATATTCTCCAGATCTTATTAAATACTCTTTAACTCCTTTTACGTCAGATAATTCTAAGTCATCAAAAAAACCACTTTGAGCAGCGTATATTAAAACTATCTGAGTTTCTATTGCCATTGGTTTAAATCTAGGTTGTTTTAATATTTCAACCAATCTAACCCCCCTGTCTATTGTTGCTTTAGAAGTAGGATCTAAATCACTAGAAACTCTTGCAACTGTTTCTAATTCTCTGTATTGAGCTAAATCTAATTTTATACTTTTAGATACTTCTCTAACAGCTCTAAATTGTGCTCTTGTCCCTACCCTACTTACTGATAAACCAAAATTTATTGCTGGTAGTATACCCCTAGTAACTAATACAGACTCTAAATAAATTTGACCATCAGTTATTGAAATTACATTAGTTGGTATATATGCAGAAACATCACCCGCTTGTGTTTCAATTATTGGTAATGCTGTTAAAGAACCAAAACCGTACGCTTTATTTAATTTGGCAGCCCTTTCTAACAATCTTGAATGAGCGTAAAAAACATCTGATGGGTATGCTTCTCTAGAAGGTGATCTTCTTAACAATAATGACATTTCCCTATAAGCATCGGCATGTTTTGTTAAATCATCATAAACAATTAACGAATCAAAACCCCTATCTCTAAAAAACTCACCCAAAGTACAACCAGCATAAGGTGCTAAATATTTCATAGCTGCTGATTCTGAAGCTGTAGCTGCTACTATTGTTGTAAAAAACATTGCCCCCTCTTTTTTTAATCTTTTTGCTAAATGTATAACACTTGATCTTTTTTGTCCAATAGCCACGTAAATACAAAAAACTTGTTTATTATTTATAACATTTCTTTGGTTAATTATAGCGTCAACAGCTACTGATGTTTTACCAGTTTGTCTATCACCAATTATAAGTTCTCTTTGACCTCTACCGATTGGTATTAACGAATCTATACCTAAAATACCTGTTAATAAAGGTTCGTTAACTGGACTTCTTGCACCAATACCAGGTGCTTTCATTTCTAATTTTCTAAATCTTGTATTAACTAAAGGTGTACCACCATCAATCCTTGAACCTAAACTGTCTATAACACAACCTACCAAATTAAACCCTACTGGAAAACTTATAACTGTGCCTGTTCTAAATACGGATGCGTGAGTTGTTAAACTCATACTTTTACCTAGAATAACTACACATATATGATCTTGAGCTAAAGTTAAAACTAAACCTTGAACTTTTGAACCATTTTCATTAAAAATAACAACTTCACCAGACATTACACCACCCATTCCAGAAACAATAGCTATACCGTCAGCAATACTAATAATACGTCCAGCTGTTTGAGAATTTAAATTTAATTTATTATTCATTTTTTTATATTATTTTAAAAATTGTATTATTTTTATTTTTTGTAAATAATTTAGATCAACTACCATTACCTGTTTGTACTTCAAACGTATTGAATATTCATAAATTTTTTTGATAAAATTTAGAAATTCTATTTGTAAATTGGTAAGATTTTACACGATCAGTTAAAAAATCGATATCTTTATATTTTGCAAAAAATTTTGACACTATTGAACTATTTTTATTTAAAAAATTTTTTGAATTTTTAAGTATTAATTTATCAATATCATTAAAATATTTTATTTTTGTTAATCTTAATTTATTAAATAATGATACTTTTCTATATTTTGTTTTATAAACATAATTAACTACCCACCTGTCTATTCTAGAACTTTTACGTTTAGTATAGCGTAAATACCTATTTGACACAACTGATTCGCCATTATAAATATCGGCAATTTCTTCAGTTTTAGAATAATAAGATCTTATAAAATTAAATATTAAAAAAGATCTATTTAATTCATGTCTAAATACAATATTTTTTATAAAAATATTGTATTTGTTAGTATTTTCAGACTTATTTATAATATTTTTCGAATCTAATGAAATAATGTTATCACTAAATTCTTTTGTTTCTAGTTGGTAATCGGTATTTCAACCAAAACCGCTATTAACCCAATTTTTATTTTTAAATTTTTTTGAAACTAATTCAAAAAAAAAAGACATAAGTCTAACTTTATTTAAAACTACATTTCTTATATTTTTTCCTAGTAATGAGTAATGAAACTTATAGTCAGAATTTTGAATATCAGAAAATTTTTGACCACCAACTCCTTTAGTAACCATACTAGGCATTGTCATAGTACCGAATATTTTTGCATTCAAAACTCCTGTTTTTAATGGATCGTAATGTCTCCAATTAGCTGATTTTATATTTAATTTATGCCTAAACTTAAAATCAGGTTCAATTTCTTTTGTTAATATTCCTACTAATTCATCTTCTTTTTGAGAAGCAAATTTTCGTAATATTCTTTTTTCGTTTTTATATTTTTTTAACTTAACACTTGAACTTAAATATTTAAAATAAACTGAAGAACTGTCATAAAAGGTTAGGGTTTTTTCATGTTTAAAATATTTCATATGTTTTGCTTTATTTATCCTAAATGCCCAATCTTTTCTATGCCTCTTTAACGGAAATTTTCTTCTAAATATTTTATACCATATTTTAGGATAATATCTTTGGGCGAATTGTTTATACGGATGTTTTAAATAGATACTTTTAAATTTTCAATAATACATTTTCATTCTTCAAAAACCAGATCTTTTTCTATTTGTATATTTCATAGTTTTATATAAAGGTTTTAAAATTTTAGATATCTTATCTTTAAATTTTGATCAATACATCATTGTATGAATATAGTTTTTAGTTGGATAAAATGATTTTCTAATATTATTATATCTGAATTTCCTGTAAATTAATTTATTTTGTAATTTATTAATTAACTTAAAACCAATAAATTCGATTGGTTCATTTCTAATAGTAGGTGAGTTAGAATCATTATAAAAATGGTCAAATTTTTTTTTAATATTTTTTCTTAATATGTGGTATTTTATTTTTCTATTTAAATATTTTGATTTTCACCCTCAACCAGATTTCCTAAATGATTTTTTTTTTAAATTAAATCAAATTAATTTTTTTTTTAACAGATTAACCAATCTTTTTCTCAACCTTCGTCTCAATTTTTGTGACATTAATTGTTTATACTCATATTTCTTTAAATTTACATTTAAATGTTTATACTGATTATACCTATATTTACCGATAACCGATATTTTACTATTTTCCTTTTTTGTAATAAAAAATGAAAATTCTTTACTTTGTCTCATAATACTATCTATAAATAATCCAGGTTTTTTTGAATAATAATTTTTAAAATTTGGAAAATTTAATGAAAAAAATTTTAATTTAAACCTTTTTTTATCTAAAACACTTATATTTCTAAAATTTAAATTAAATAAATAATTTTTTAATTTTACCGACTCTTTATTACATTTTATTTTTATTTTGTTTTTTATATCTAAATTTGTTATTAAATTAATTTTTGGCCAATAGTTAGTTAACTCTAAAGATCTAATTTTATACCAATCCTGTGTATTTAGACTCCCGCTTGAATTTAAAAATATTTTTGATTTAAATGTTTTTAATTTATTATTATCTGATTTTAAAAATATTAAATTATTGTACAAATTTTTTTTAGAATTATTTAAATAAAAATTAGACGTATTATTATTTTTTAATAAAAGACTTTTATTAAAATTTGTATTAACAGTTGATAACAAATTCGACATATTTGTATATTTTAAATTTTTATTAATAATAAAATTAATATTAATTTTATTATTGTATTTTACGAATTTTAAATAAAATAATTTTAATTTTAAAAGAGTTGTTGATGCATCTAACGTATTAGATTTTAATTTTGACGATTTTAATATATATCGTTTTTTAAATTTTATTTTTTTAAATCCTTTTTTTATACTACCAAGAATTATTTTAAATTTATATTTAAAATTTATAAAGTTAAACGATAGTATGTTAAAATCTTTAAATTTAGTTGATTTTTCATTTATATATATAATATTTTTTATATTTTGCGAATTTACTAAGCTTCAATTACTTTTTTTAAAAAAATTTAGAAATTTAGAATAATTAATATTGTTTATATTTGAAAAAGCTTTTTTTTGTTTTTTTATAGATGTTTTTTTGTTATTTTTAATTTTTCTTCGTAATTGAAAATATTTTCATCTAAATCTATTTTTAAATTTATTTTTATTTTGTTTTTTTATTTTCTTATTTCTTAAAGATATATAATTTAATAGGGATAAGTTTGAAAAATTTATTTTCGAAAATTTTTTATATTTTTTAATATTATCGTAAATACTATTTCTTATTTTAGAATAATTTACATATCTTATTTTTTTAAATATCTTTTTTTTAACTAATTTTAATCTTGGATTAGATTGCTGCCTAAATTTAGATATTCAAGTTATTTTAGAATATTTTCAAGATATATGCCTTTTATATTTTTTATTTAATCTTAAAAAAAATAATTTTTTTAACTTTTTAGTTTTATTTTTATTAATATAGTATTTTATATTTGAAAATAAAATATTATTATTTATATTATTTTTTATAATTTTTTTTGAATTTACTTTATATTTCCTTTTAATATTAAAATTAATTTTAAAAAGTTTTATTTTTTTTTTATCAAATTTAATTAAAAAATTTTTACTTTTATTTAAATTTTTATTATTTATAATTTTTTTTGAAATTAATCTTAATTGTTTTTTTATTTTAGAGAATGTTGGAACTAAATTTATATATTTTCTAAAATGTTTATATAAGTAATACGAGTTAAAAATGCTAGATTTGCTTATATTCAAATAATTTATTTTTTGATATTTTTCTTTATACACACTTTCAAGCTTTCTATTTAAATCACCAATACTTAGTTTATTATTTAAATAATAAGGTTTAGTATTTTTTCTTCCTCTTATATTAGCAAAACCGTATTTTATTATTGATTTGTTATTTAGCCTATCAGCAACAATATAACCAACTTTTGATGGTAAATGATATACAAAATTTTGATTTTTTTTTAATTTTGGTTTTCAAATACTACCAAATTTTTCTAATTTTTTTAGTATTTCTTTGTATTTATTTTTATGTAAAGTATTGTATAAAGATTTGCCACTAACTTTTAATTTAGCAATTTGTAAATCTTTTCTTTTAGACAGTATTGAATATTTTTTTTTTTTATTTATAATCTTTTTATTATAGCAGAATAATTTAAAATCATAATTAGAATCATTATTAATTTTATTAGAAAGAGATTTTTTAGTATTTGATATTAATATATTCTTTTTAATAAAAAAAGAATTTGATAATATTGTTTTTGTAATATTTCTTAATAATACATTAGTAACTAATTGATTAAACCTTATTAAATTGATATTAAATCTAAAGTTTGTCAATTTAATATTAACTAATTTTATATTTTTTTTTAACGATATTCTTGATTTAGAATAAAACATTAAGTTAAATATGGATTTAATTAACGAATTGTTTTTTTTTAAGTAACTGCACACATCATTACCTAAACTCCTATTAAATACTCGTATTTTATTTCAAGTTTGCCCACTTCTATTAATATTACTCAATATATTTTGTTTTTTTTCACTTATTTTTCTACACGAATATTTTGTAGCTATTTTAATTAACTGTTTGTTCGAAGTTTTGTTATTATTTTTAATAAATGATTTTTTATGGCTGTTAAAATATAACAACGATTCTGAATTATTAAAAACGCGATGTGTGGGTTTTTCTTTATTTATTTTTTTAATAATTTTAATTTTTTTTTCTTGAATTTTATTTATTGAAAATTTATCTTTTTTAATAGTAAGCATATTTTTACTATTATTTTTTAATTTATTATAATTTTTATTAGCACCGATGTTATCTATAGTTAATTTTTTACATATTGACATATTACTCATTCTACTATTACCAATTTCTGATCCAAAAATAGGTGTTGTAGTTTTATTTTTATTCATATTATTAAAATATCCTAAAGTTTCAGCTTCTATACTATTTTTAGGAAACATAAATTTAAAATCTAAAGAATGGTTAATACCTGAATCGTTTGAAAACGTATAATTTCTTAATAAAGATGGTTTTCTATTTTTTAAAATATCGCTTAACAAATTAGTTCTTGTAAAAGTAGATGAAATAGAACCATAATAATTATTTCTAGATGTTTTTAGTTGTTTAAGTCTTTTTTTAACTAAAAATTTATTTTTATTTAAAGAATCTAACAAATTATAATAACTATATAAAGATATATCTCTACTTTTTTTTGATCTAAGTTTTGTAGATATCTCATATTCTTTTGATTTTTTTCTAAATTTACGAATAAGTGGACCCGATAATAATTTAGTTTTTCTTTTTAATTTTCTTACTTTAAATTTAAATGTAAAAACCATTCTTCTATAAAATTTTTCATTTTTATAAATAAAACTTTTTTGTTTTTTTATAATTTTTCTCTTATCCTTTGAATTTCAATACATTCTCTGTAAATAACATTTAAATAAATTTTTTGGCTCAGTTTTTAAATAGTGTGTTTTTAAATTTTTTTGAATATAGTTCATTGATTTTAACCATTTATTATAATTAATTTCATATTTTTTTAAATATATCTCATAATTTTTATATTTATGCGTAACTACGTGGTTTCTATATTCTGAATAGTTTAATAAAAATCTATTTTGAGACATAGTTCTAAAAACTCAATATCAAGTTAACTTTCCAAAATTTATTTTTTTTTTAGTAAGATTTAAAGAATTTAAATCAGATATTTTTTCAGAATTTTTAAAAAAATCAACTAATTTATGCTTATTTAAGTTTTTTTTAAAATTAAAAAAATTTATAGAGTTATATATTAAATAATTGCTATTTTTAAATTCATTTTTTCTATTTATAGACTTAATATAATTACCAGATGAAAATAAATTAATAAAAATTAATGAATACGACTTAAAAAGAATAGTTTGGTCTAAACTCCCACAATCAAATAAATTAATATTATTTATAGAATAACACCCGTTATTTTTTAATATAATCTGTTTTTTTAAGTTATTATCATAACTAAAATTAGTAATCATTTTAAAATATTATTTATATATTATTTTTTAATTTTATATAAAAAATACTGTAACAAAAATAGCAATTGCCGCATTTAACACCATATCATGATAAAAATATAAACTTTTCATTATTTTTATTTTTACAATATTTTTAAATATAATCTTTTAAAATAAATTAATGCAATACTATTGCTTCGTTGGTATAAACAACTGATAATACAACAAAAACATAAGATTGCAAAGCTGCAACAATTACCTCCAAAGCTGTTACAGCTAACAATATAGTATTAAATAGTATATTTATTATACCGAAAAAATAGATATCAGAAAAGGATAAAAAAACTAAACCTGATAATATTTTTATTAAAGCATGTCCAGATAACATATTAGCAAATAAACGAATTGCCATACTAAAAAGTCTTGCTACATATGAAATTAATTCTATAACAACCATTAGAACTACTAAACCACCAGTAACACCATTTGGTATAAAAAATTTAAAAAATTTTAACCTATGTATTTTCAATGCTATTAATAAGTTACCAAAAAAAGACATACCGCTTAAATTTAATGTTAAAATTAAATAACTTGTTACAGTTAATGAGTATGGTATCATACCAAATAAATTACATGCTAATAAAAATAAAAATAATGCTAATGTATAATTTAAAAATATAGATTTAAAATATACTAAATTTTCTAAAATTTGGTTATAAACAAAATCTGTAAAAGAATATATAATAAAAGATGCTTCTAAAGTTAAATCATAATAATCATACTTAATTATTTCTTTTTCTTCAATAATAGAACTTTTTAATTCTTTTTTTTCCATAGTACTACATTCTTTTAAAATTAATTTTTCATTTTTAATTTCTTCTTCTAAAAATTCTTCTATTATTAATTCATCGCCCTCCTCATCTATAAGTTCTTTTACGTTATAATTCGAATTAGGTATATATTGTTTTAAGTCACACAATAAATATAGGTAAAAAAATACTATAAACATGCTAAAACTAAAATTATTTCATAATTGTTTAGGTATAAAAAATGCAAGTATCTTTGAAAAAAAGTCCAATTCTGGTCCTTTCAAAGTTAAAACTTCGAATTGCTCTAATGCTGAATATAATACTGTATTTGTGATATTCATATATGTATTCACTATTTTTACAAAATTGTTAATATTAAGATAAAAATTATATATAATAAAAAATATTTAAAAATATTTAAAAATAATTTAAAATAATTTAGATAATTGATATGCAATGTAAAATATATTAAATCATTTATTAAATTATAAAAAAATGACATTTCTACAGAATTATCGTGTATTGTTAAAAATATTTGAATTTTTATTAAATAATAAAACAATAACATAATTATTACAATTATTTTCTTAAAAATATAAAAGATAGGTAACAAAAAATAATAATAAAAATAAAAATTATAATAATTAACATTATAATAATAATTAGTTATAAAATCGACTTTAAATAAAACTAAATTGCACATGGTATATAAAAATATTATAAATTTTCAATTAATAATTGAAAAACTTGATGATAAATAAAAATTCACAATATTAAAGATTTTATACAAAAAAATTCTTAAACGAACACCATAAAAATTTATATTTAAATCAAAATTCATTTGGGAACTTCTAAAATGTCCGTATGTAAAATCTAAAATTAGACGACTAGCATTAGTTTCTTGATTTTCTAAATTATGTTGTAAAAAATCATCTGAATATCCCAAGAATGTGTTAATTTGAGAATCTCCATAAAAATTGAAAGACTTTAAGGGCATTTGTACTTCTTGAGGATTTATTCAACTTTTACCAAAAATTCTATAGTCATAGGACGTAATAAAGTCTCTAAACTTTTCTGACCTATCCGATATTAATTCCGAAGATAGTTCTGATTGAGATTTGGGTGTTAAAAATCCACCTCTAATAGATTTTCATCAAAGATCTCTTTGATTTAGTGCGGAAGTATTAAAAACTAAAAAATCTGGATTATCCTCTAATGTTTTTGAAAAATTATAACCTTCTCCAGAAATTATAGAAACTTCTTCTTCCCAGTTATCTCAACCACCTTCACTAAAAAATTTATCATAATTATTTTCATCATAAATATTAAATGACCTTGATTTAGCCCTATGTGATCAAAAGGTATTTAAAGACGACGGGATTATTCTAGATATCATGTTTCATCCACTATTTATTGGAAAATTGGAAACATCATTATCCCTTCCACGAATTATTCTATTTAGCTGATGGTCTGATAAACTAAAATATGGGCTATCTATTCCTCCAAAGTCATCCATATCATCGTTTACTTTAAAGGAATGTATACCTTTTGGCTGAGTAATTAGATTACTTACGGGATCTATGTAGGATATTGGTAAATTTTTATTTGATACTATTGGTAAATTTGATCCACTATTTCCAAGCCAACCTTCGCCATTAATAACCCACTCAGGTTCAAAATTTAAGGAATTTCTAACTATTGGCGCAAAATTAAATGTATCCTTTGGTTTAAATGTTTCTAATATATTAAATTGCTGATCTTTATCTTTTCTAAGATATTCCCTGTTATATCTTCATTGTCAATCGTCTTCTAGTGGCTTATTGGTTACATAATTTGCAAACGATGGTTCAATAGAATCAGTAAAATCCCCATACCTAAATAACCCTGATGTTATTTGAGGTAAATTAGGTTGAAAAAAAATACTGTTTTCATTATTTGGAAATTTTTCATAAAGTAAGCTTGCGAAATCGCTAATTAATCCGTCGTAAATTTCTTTATCCGCCAGTGCTAACGATACTCCTGGTATAAATGCTGAATCTAAATTACCTAAATAATTTGAATCTTTTCATGAATTTGTCTCTGCTATATAATTATTTAAACCTAACGTATTAAAATTATTATCTTTAAATTGGTGATATTCCATAGGTTCTTCTCAATTTCAGTAAAATTCGTCCTCATCATCTTCATTAAACTCAAAGGGCTCTAAATCAAATTTATCATAAGTTGGTCTTTCTAGGTACTCATCCCATTCTCACAAAGCTTTTGCAATATCCGGTTTAAATGGTATATTTTCTTCTATGCCTATACCTTCTACAATATCATCAATGGTATTAAATATTTTATTATCTTTTCCTGCTCAATTTAAATTTTTAAGTCCCTCTAAATCAGGATCATTACCAAAATTATCTAAATCGTGGGCAAATGAACTTGAATAATCAGATAATAACTCCAGTGTCTGTGCATCACTTCCAACCTTAGAGTTACTTCTTAATCCTCAGTTTCAAATTAATTTTTCCGGAAATCATCCACGATTTAGCATTCTATTATCGTATAAAGAATCTCCTTCTTCGTAACCTAATGGGCCTATATTTTTTTCATCGTAATCCTTTGATAAATTTATCGTAACTTCTTCTTCAAAAATTGGTCCATTTAAATTTTTTGATTGATATTTATCTCAAATCTTATTAGTAGATAATTCAAAACTTGATATAATATCATACGGACTATCTTTTCTTATTGAGTGCATGTAACTGTGTTTATATGTATCTTCTACATGCTCTTCATTCAAATCCCTACTAAACAAATCGTTATACATAGGATCTTCATAATATTCTTCCATATCTTCCCTATCTAAATATTTTCTAGGTATTGTACTATTTCAAATTTGAACATATCTGCTAAAGGTTGGGCTAAAATTATAATCTAAACCCTCCTCATCTGGAGTTTCTAAAACTAACTTTAAATCACTAAATAAATCCACAACACTTCCCTGAAATAATTCATTTTCATATTCATCTTCTGAAATATCAGAATTATTTGACATATAACCAAATATCGGTATTTCGCTATATAAACCATCCGGCATTTTCTCTTCTTCAATTTCATCGTCAATTTCAGAATCGTACTCATTGTCTCACATAAATCCTAAAAATTTATCAGTGTATATACTACCACCAAAATATGGTAATAAATCAGGAAAATCATATACATAAAGATTTTGTTCATTAAGTATTGGGTAGCCTAAATTATTATGTAACCCCGAATCTTCTTCGCTATTTAAATTAAAATCAGTTATATCATCAAACATACCATAACCTCTCATTGTAGAATTTGTTCTTATATCAGGTCCAAATTTTCTTAGTGCCAGATCATAAGATCTTCTATTTACTGGGCTATTTTTATAAATGTAATCAGATAACCCATAATTTAAACTTCTTTGATATAAAGTATCTAAATTTTTAAAATGTCTAAATGGATTTGTAGGTAATTTTGAATATTTATTTTTAAATGATAAGCCTGGTCTTTTTAAATTTTTATTATAAATCGCAAATTGATCTATTACTGGTAATTTTTTAAAATATCTTATACTATTTAACTTATTAAAAGATCTTTTATTTTTTTTATAATTTATTTTTTTTCTTACATTTTCAATATGATTGTTTATAAATTTTTCTTTTTTAATATAATAATTTACTGGTTTATTTATTTCATCTAAATATTCGTTAAAATTTATATTTGGTAATTTATTTAAAAATGTTGATATTATAGAAAGTGGTAAATAACTGTTACCAAATTTACTAAGTTGCAACTTAGGAATGTCATTTCGTATCTTTGAATAAGCAATTATCTCTGATTCTGAATTATCGGAGGTATTTAATGTTTGTTCTAGATCTTCAAAATTTCTATCTAAAATAGTATCGGATAATTTAGATGAGTTAAGGTTGTTAAATTTAAATAAAAGATAATTTGCATTAGATATATCTAAATTATAACTATTTAAAAAATTAATAGGAATTAATTCAGTATTTTGTAATTTATTTGAAATAATATTTTCAAAATTTGAAAATTTATTAAATTTAGGCTTAATAATCTTATTTTTAAATAATTTAAGATCCGTAATATTATTTGGGTTTTTAATTAAAAAATTTTTATTTTTATTAATATATTTAAAAATAGTGTCGTTAAATATGTATTTATTATTGTATAATAATTTATCGGTATTTTCATAATCAATATAAGTTGTTGATTCTGAATCTATTGTAAAATTTTTTAATGAATTAACAAATTGAGGTTTCTTCAATAACACTTTATTTAATCTTATTTGAATAGGTTTTCCAACGTATTCACGATAATTTAATTTATGTTTTTTATATCTTAAATTTATAGAATTTTTTATATGATTTATATACTTTTCTAAAATATCTAAACGATTTCAATATTTTTTTTTTAATTTTTTATATTTTCTTCTACCAAATTGTGCTTCAGAAATAGAGTTTGATTTTCTAATTAAAGTTTTTAAGTTTTCTGTAGAATTTTTATTATTTTTAATATTTAAAATATTTTTTTTAAATATATAATTGTTTTTATGTAAATTTAATTTATTTATTAAATTTAATGATGAATTTTTATCAAAGTCGTTATTTTGTAATATGGATTTTAATGATTTTTTATTTTTTCAACTACTACTTGTATTCAATGTTTGATATATATTTCAAATATTTTTAAATATAATATTTTTATCGTAATTTACTATATTTAAATTTTTATTATTTTTTAAAGTATAAAAATCATTTAAAGTTTTATTATCAAAAATTTCTGTGCTACCATCTATTAAAATATTAAATTGTTTTTTTATAAAATAATTAGAAAGTTCTGTTTTTAAATTACTAGATTGTAAATTATCCATATTAATCAATTTTTTAAAAATATTTGTTTCATTATTTTGATTTTCTACGTATAAATCATCTGAATTCTCATAATACTCATCTAATATTTCACTTAACACATTTTGTTCTAAATTTCAGTTTTTTAGTTTAACGTCCAAAGATCTAACTATTGGTGGCAAAACCCATAAAACATCGCTTATGTTATCTGATAATTTTTGTTTTATTATTTTATTTTTAAAATTTGACTTTAATTGTTTTTCAAAATTAATTTTTTCAAAATCTAAGTTATTTTGTCTAAAATTAAGATTACTTAAATTTAGAATATTTTCACTATCAGAATAGTCAAATATGTTTGAAATATAATTTTCTTTTTTTGTTATAGGTATTTCTATATTTTCAAATCTTTCTAATAAAAATTCTTGTAAATCCTCCAAATCTAAACTATTTGATTCAAACGGATTATTAAAATTTTCCGAAATATTGATGTCAGAAAATATTTTAAACTTTAAATTTTCTTCATTTTCTAAATTATTTATATTATTTACATTAAAAATAGCATCTCTAGAATCTGAAAATTGATCATTTATTGGTAATAGTTCATACTCTTGTGTGTTTAATGTTGAGTTTAGAGCATTGTTTAGATTAGATAAATAATTTGAATTTTTATTTCTACTGAATTCTAAAGAAATATCTTCAGATTCATCAATATTTAATAAATAATTTTTAAATTTAATTTTATTATCTGATAATAAATTATTTTTTTTATTTTCAGATCTATTAATGTTTTTATACAAATTAAAAAGCCAAAAATCTTTATTTATAAATAAATTGCTTTCATTAGAAATTTTATTTATATAATTTTCATTGTTATGTTTATCAAAATCAACCAAATCATCAAAATACTCTAATTGATCAACGTTTTCTATAAAATTAAATTTTTCTAAATTTCTTAATATATCCGATTTTTTATTTTTATTTACTAAACTCATATTTGAATTATAAAAAATATCTTTAAATATAAGCCTATTAGAGTATTGCTCTTGTATTTTATCATTATAATTAAAAAAATAATCATCTAAAGAATACTCTTGAAATTCTGTAGAATCGTTTAAATCTAAATTAATGTCAGAATATTCATAATTATTACTAAACTCATTTTGATTATACAAATCATTACTTAATTTATTAAAAAGTTGATTACTATCAAAATTATGTTCCATATGTATTAAAAAATCATTTTGTTCATTATTCGTTTTAGCATAATTAAATAATAAATTAAGTTTTTTATTATAATTTACTATATTATTAATATTTTTATTATAATATTTTTTTTTTAAATAGTAATCGTATTGATTTTCTGAAAATTCACCAATATCGTTATCATATTCATTATTTTCAAATTTATATAAAAATTTATCATCTTTTATACTAGAATCGTTTAAAAATATTGACTCATTATAATTATAAAAATTAGATTGATTTTTTACTAAATGTTTTAATTTTGGTTTATATAAATAATCCTGTAATTTACCTAATGAGAATATTCTTAAGCTATTTATTTTATTAAAAAGTTTAGAATTTATACTTAAAGATGTGGAAATTGGTAACGGGTAAATAGTTTCATTAGCTGAAAATTTTTTAAATTGCGTACTTATTTTTGATTTTTTTGAATTTATTTTTATTTTTGAATTTCTAAATATATCATTAATTCCGTAGTCATTATTAAACTTTGCTAATTTATTATTTTTAAAATTATTATATTTATCCGAAGAATAGGTTAATTTTTTATTATTTTCTGTAAAAATAAAAGTGCTATTTTCATTATTTTTTTTTTATTAAAATTCTTATATATAGGTATTGCTACGTTATAAATATAATTATTTGTTGGATTTATATCTTTATCAATACTATTGAAAAAACCACCTATATTCTTTAAAGAATAAGAAGTATTATCTTTATACTTAAAAAAATGTTGAAATTCACTTTTTACTATTTTACTGTTATAGAATTTTGAATTGTTATTGGATAACCCGTAATTAAACGTTGTTTTATTGTTTAATTTAAAATTAATCGGGCCACTATAATACTGATTTGTAAATTGTTCATGTTTTTCCTTAAATCTTGTGTTACCAAATGATGGTTCAATTTTTTGGCTTTTATCTATATATAGTATATCGTTAAAAATACTAGATAGTTTTTTTATGCCTATTTTTTTTTTATTTAAAAAATTTGTATAATTTGACATTTCGGGTATATTAGGATTAAACTGTATTTTAGACGTGTTTGGAATAATGCTAAGTTTTTTTTTAATTAATTTACTATCTAATTTTACGAAATTTTTAGATAATGTTTTTGAATTATATTCATTTATTTTAGAATTTTGATTATAAAATTTAAAAAGTATAAGATTTTTTAAAGACTTGTTATTACCTACCACTGAATTAATTATATATTTTATAGGTTCTTTTTTTAAAATAGTTTTTGATTTATTAATGTTATTTATACTTTTATTTAAATCAATAAAATCATTTTTTATATTTAATAAATAATTTGTTATACTGTTTTCTCCTATATTTCCGTCATTGAATAAGTTTTTGGAGATATAAGAATTGTCTTGAGAAAATACATTTAGTTTTTTTGAGACATTAAGATTATTTAGTATTTTAATAATACTATTGTCTAAATTTTTTAACCTAGTACTTAATGAGTTTTTATCATAGTATAATTTATTTGAAAAAATAGATTGATTTTCTGCAAGTTGAAAATCATTATCTAAATTATTGTACCTAAAATTTGTATTTGTTAATAAATTATTTGTATTTAAATTATTTTTAATACTTATTTTAAGTCTTTTTAAGCTAACAGGTTTTACAGTACCTATACTTCTGTAATCTAAACCTAAATTTTCATTTGTATTTATTTTTTTATTATAGTAATATTGTTGTCCAAACTCATTACTAAATAATAAATCAGAATTATTTAAATCATAACCTATATCATTTTGAATATTAAAATTATTTTTTGACTCAAATATTGGCGTGTTTTTTGTATTTTCTGAAAAATTATTTAATTTTATATTTTTTGAAAATATAGTATTGAATGTATTAAACATTTTGTTTTTTTTTAAAAAACTCAAATTATTATTTGTATAGATGTTAACCCAAGAATTTGAGTTAACGTTACCGAAATTGAAATTATTAAAATTATTGCTTATATTTTCTGGAAAATAAAAATCTTCTACATCCGACCCTATGGATATGGGGTATTTAAAATTGTTTTTTTTTTGATTAACGTAAATATCCTCTAAAATATTGTCATTTATGGTATCTAAATTATATTTAATTGAGTCGTATTCTACAAAATCTAAAATATCTAAACTATCTGAATTATTAGAAATCATGCCCACATTGTGAGACGGTAATATATTTCTAATATGCAAATTTTTTAAAATATTTTTTTTAAATTTAAAGTAATTTAAAATATCAAAGTTATTAAATTCATAGTTTTGATTTCTTACCGAATTATAGTCATAATTTTCCGAATTTTCATTACTAGGTGAGCTTACAGTTAATCCTAAATTATCGTTATTATTTAAATAATCAATGTTTTTAATTTTCAATTTATAACTATAAGGTATTTCATAAATATTACGTATAGAATCGGATACATTTTTATTTATATTTATATTACTTTTAAATTTATTATTAAAATAGTTAAATGGTATATTTTTTATATTATTGTATTTTAATTTTTCAAGTAATGAAAACCTTGTCGACGCATTTACTTCAAATATCCCATGTTTATACTTATTATTGATAGAATTATTTCCAAATAAGTAATTAAATAAAAAATTCTCCCTATTAACTTTTAACGTTTTTGAATTATATTTTAATTTAGGTTTGTAATACTTATTATTTTTACTATATATTAAATTATTAGAATATTCTAAAATATTAAAAATACTATTTCAGTCTTTTATAACTAAACCGTATAAATTTTTTTTTAAACTATTATTTTTATATTTTAAATTATTTTTATTTAAACTATCTCTTAACTTTAAATTTTTTGATTTAATTTTATTTTTTTTATTTATATTTTCATATATTAAAAAATTTCCTGTAAATGCATTAAATTTTTTTGAATTCAATGTATTTTTTGGTATTTTTAATTTTTTAAAAACTTCCCCAGTGATTCAACTAACTCCAATATTTGGAAATTTTTTAACAGTTGTGTTATGATTTTGTAGTTCATTGCTGTCGTAAAATTCACTTATATTGTAGTTATTTGGATTTCTAAGTTTATCAGACCATCTATTTATTTTTAATTTATTTGTTGTAGAATTTTCTCTATCATCAAAATTATAATCTTTATAAAATTTTCTATGTCTATTTTTTTTATGTTGGACATACACTTGTCAAAAATAATCACTAAGTTTTCTAGGTGTTACTGATCGACTTCCTAAAGGTATGTAATTTTTAAAATAATCTTGTATAAAAAAATTTTGTTCTAACGATTTAAACATTTTACCGTATTGGTAAAATTTTGTTCTTCAATCGTGCTTAAATTCTGAATCAAAACTTCTATCTATACTTGAAAAATAGTGTTCAGGAACTATTTCAATATTATAAATATTTCGTTCATTTTTTTTTTTAATAATTTTAGAAAAATCATCTGAATTTTTTAATATATTATTAAAATCTGATAAATTTTGATTAATGTTTTTTGGTATATTTAAATTATTGTAAGTTAAGTTTTTTTTAACATTTTCAACGTTATCGGTAGATCACTTATTAAAATTATCCAAATTATCATAATACTTAGTAAACTTGCTATTATATAATTTTTCTTTTTTTGAATTTATACCAAAAATGTCTAAATTAAGTTGTTTTTTTAAATTATTATTTTCAAAAAAATTACCTAATTTAACTTTTTTTTTTACAGCTATTTCCAAATCTGGGTTATTTTTTCCAAATATTCTAAAATTTCCAGACGAAAATAATGAATTTAAAGAATCTAAATTTTTTTGTATTCTCCAATGTTGTGTACCGTATCACCTAGATCTATTATTAAAATCAAAACCTCAAGGTTTTTTAACTATATTATGTAAATGTACCCAAGTTGGCTTATATCAATTAATTTTGGAATTTAAATATTTAGAACTTAAAATATTATACAGTTTACTACCAATAGAAGTACCTATTAAATCAAAATAATTATCTCCTTTAGAAATATTAAATCCACCCCAATAACCTAAGTATCTTATAGAGTCGTCTACATCTAAATTTGATTCTGAAATTCCTTGCCAATCACTATTATCATCATCATACTCTTCTTTATCAAAATTTGCTATATCATACTCATCTTCTGCATTTATACTAAAATCGTCGTCGTCGTCAAATCAAACTGGGTCAGAGTACACTCTCGCCATTTCATACGGATTGTGATTATATTCTATAAAATATTCTAAATTTCTTGGTGAACCTTCGCCAAATGTGTTCAAATTATTATATCTTCTTGAAAAATTTGGATTTCACATTTCAACATAATCTTGGAATGCTTCCGTATCGTTAACTTGTATTGGATCTTCTGAATATTTTTGTAATTTAAGGGCATGCATCCTTAAACTTAAAGGCCACTCATTTCCCAAAACATTTTTACCAATACTATCAAAAAATCTACGAGATTTTCTAGATTCTCAATGTGTTTTTAATAATTTTTTTTTAAAATTTTTTTTTAATTTTCCAGATTCTTTTAAATTTAATAATTTATTAGATATAGAGCTAAGTTTTTTATTAGATATAATCCTATAGTTTAAATTTTGATTATTGTCTAAAAATCAATTTTTATTATTTTTAAATACATAATTTTTTAATTTACTATTTAATACCAAACCAGTATCATATTTAAACTCATCACTATAACTTATATTATCTAATTCTATAATAAATTCTTGTATTTTTTTATTAAAAATACTGTTAACAAACCTATCTTTATTTTGGTGATTTTCAAAAATATTAACAGTAATGTTTTTATTGTTTTTTTTTAAATTATTTCAAATATAATTTTTTTTTTTTTTTAAAAAAATATTTAAAAAATTATCATAATCATTAAAAATATTTTTATTATTTTGTAAATAAGAAAAATTTATATTTACTATTTTTTTTTTATTTTTACTTAATGAATCAATTTTGTGTATTTTATTAAAAAATGGTTTTATATTTTTTTTTTTTAAAATTTTCAAATCTTTATTTAAAATAAGTTTTGAGTTGATAAATTTATTAATACTATGATTTTTAATATAAAAATTTTTAAAAATATTAAAATTAACTTTATTATAATTATTATTTTTGTAATATTTTTTAATATTTTCTACAAATATTTGTTTACCAATTTGAGACCCATTAATTGAATTTTTAGGGTTTTCATAAAAATCATTAACATCATTATTATAAAATATAGAACCCAGATTTTTTAATTTATTTAAAATATAGTTATAATTTTTATCATTTGTTATTATACTATTTGAAAATTTATTAAATTTTGATATCAATATAACATTATTGTTTTTATCTATGTGTTTTTTATCAAATATTTTTGATTTTTTTACAATTTTTAAAATATTTATATTATTTTTATAATTTAAAGGATTTGTATTTACCCAGCTACTTAAACCGCTATTTAAATTATATGATATAGTATCTTTATTAGAAATTTCTTTTATTTTATTTTTTGTATTTTTATATCAAGAAGTAAAAATTGTTTTAAATTTTATCTTATTATAGTCATTATTTATTAATAAAAATTTTGCAAACGGTTTTCTTTGTTTTTTTATATTATATTTTTTTTTTTTTATGTGCTCCTCAGAAATGTTTATACCTTGAAAATTTTTTAATATTGTTTTATCTAACCCACTTTCTATAGCAAACTCCTCAACTGTGTCTTCATCAAGTTCTCCAGCTGAAAAATCTTGATATGGGCTATCAAAACCTCACTTCCTAAACCATTTTCAACGAGTTCTTGGCCATTTAAGCGATGTTCACATACTATTTTGTTCACTTAAATCAAATTTTATTAGATATTCGTCTTTCGTAAAAAATTTAGTATTGTGATTGTGCAACGGGTGTCTCATATTACTTAAATTTACAAACGTTAATTTATCTATGTCATCTCCCAACATTTCATCATAAAAAATAATGTTAGGATCTTTACCTTCTAAATTTACATGTTGAAAGTCCCTTCTTCTAATATTTTCTAAACTTAAATTTTGCGATATTGATATTTCAGGAACTTCAATTCCACTATTTGATAAATCTCTAAATACGTAAGACGTAATGTTAAAATAACCTTCCGGTATACCATCTTTTACTAATTTTTTAATTTTAAAATTATTTTCTAAAATTCAATTTTTACCAATTTTTGTATGAAAATTATCGAATGAATTAAAATTTTCTACCCTACGTCTTCTAAACTTATTATAAAATTTTTCAGTAATTTCTGAGTAATTTTTTAAAGAATTTTTATTTAGTTTTGTATAATATATTGTATCAAAAAAATTATCCAATAATATTTCCTCATTTTTAGAATAGTCAATATCTAAACTATCGTCCCTATTTGCATAATTTAATAAAATTGGGGAATTTATAATTACGTCGTCAGTGTATTTAATTTTTTGAGTTAAAATATCAGATGTTGCGTCGTCGTATACTGATTTTGAGTTTGATAAAGTTCCCAACGATGATCCAAAAAGTAAATAGTTGTCAATTCCTAAATCGAATAGCGGATCTTCATCATTTAAGTCTAATATCGGAGACTGGTGTGTAAATCCTCTATTTCTTTCAATTAAATTATTTACCCTATTATAAGTTGATATATTTTTATGTAAATTATTTTCACTTTTATCTATAATAGGGTTATATAATTGAGATTTGTTTTGTGAGAAAATAATAGGTTTTTGATGTATTTCGCTAAAAATGTTTGATTCATTTCAAACCCATTTTGGGTCAGCTATGTTTAAAAGAAGGGCATCATAAAGATCATTATTATAATCCTCATTATCTGAACTATACCCCCAATTTCAATAAACAAAACTGTCACTATCGATTATGTGTTTTCTACTAAATCAATCATTAAAATTTTCAATTTCATACAAATCAGCTATAGTATTTAAAGATCTATTATACCAGTCCAAACTACCCTCAATTTCAGGACCATATAATTCTGATTCTCTAAAAAATTCCCTTTCCAAAACAGAATCTTTTACAAATCTTGGTGTGAAAGATTCTTCGTCAGGCTGCCTATTATGTATTTGCTGCGGTATTGCTTTTGTAAGTCTAGAAACGCTTGAATTAAATTCAGTATCCAATTCGTTTAAATAATGTAAAAATCCTATATTTTTTACAAACCCAACTGAATCCAATACTACTGGATTTTCAGAAATAGGCCCTCCTAAAATTTCTGAATTTTCTCTATGATAATGTATTCTAGACCATTCATCGTCTACTGAAGATTCGTATTTAAATTGATCCCACATTTCATCTACTGGTGTATGTTTTTCTACAAACGGGTCTCTTTCTAGGTTAAAAAACAACCCATTTGTATAAAATAAAGATTCTTGGTCTACGGTGTATAACCTTAGTACACTGAATAAATGAAACCCTTCAGTAAATAAATATAATATATTTAAAAACAATACTACTGAAAATGTCATTTTTATGAAAATAAAGGAGTTAGAGATTATGTGATAAATAAAACGAAATAGCAAATAACTATATGTTTGAGAAATTATATTTAAAAAAAATAATGAATTATTAGTTAAATTTCTACCTGTTTTTTCAAAATATTTATTAAATTTATAAAAATAAATCATAACAAGATATATTGTGATCGGTAACCAAATACCCCAGTAACTGGTTAAAAAAATTAAATAAAAAATTATTAAATATAAAAAATCAAAAGGATTAAAATATAATGAATCCATTATTTGAAAAAAATCTATATATAAATAGTTAATCTTAATTTTAAAAAAAATAAATAAGTTCTCTCTAAAATCAAAAATTGTAAAATCTAAAATGTTATATATTTTAGAAAAAAAACTTACCCTCCTATCTAAATATAAAATTTTAAAAAAATTACATAAAGACTCGAAATTTATAAAAAGTATTCCTCCAAATTTAGGATTATAATATATAACATCTATTAGCCATAAAGAATTTATAGGCAATGTAATATCAAACGACGGTGCAATAGATCCAATTTTAGGGCTGTCTAAACCAAAAAGATTATTATAAAAATCGCTAATATCTGTTAACATAAATTTTTCAATTTCAGCAGGAAATTCAATTATATCATTTATTGTTGAAAATTCATTCCCGGGGTCAGTACCTAAATTAACATTAAAACCTCACCCCAAAAATTCAAACCCGTCAAAATCATCTAAATCAGACATACCGTGCGATGAGTCATCTCCTAAATTATCAGAATTACTTCCAAAGTGGTTGTGGTCGTCATCATCTATATCGTCTTTAAAATCTCTATCAAAAAAATTTAGCAAATGACTAACAAAATTATCAGATTCATTTCCAGACAATAAGCTTCTTAAAAATTCTAAATATCCATATATTATTTCAGAAAATGGGTTTATATCAGTCCTATAATCAAATTCTACCAATTGTTCAAATATGAAATCAAAAAATATACATAAGTCTAATCAAAATAATTGACCATAGAATTCAAAAAAATTGTAGTATGAAAAGACAAATTTATTAAAAATAATATCAAACACGTCTTCAAATATATCATAAAATCTAAAAATTTTAAAAACATGGGATAAATTATCTACTGAAAATCACTCAAAATAAATTTGATTAATAATATTTAAAATAGAAAAATTTTCATTTTCTAACCTAATTTCAGAAACAATTAAAATTTGTTTAAAAATAAAAAAATTATTTTTTAAAATTTCAGTAAAATTATGAAAATAAAAATTTACCAATTTTAAAAATTTTGATCAATTCACTATGTGAATCTCCTTAATTTTTAGAAATTCCAAATTTATATTTGTTATAGGCACCAGTAAATCGTCATCGACAATTCAGTAAAAATAGTCGTATTTTAAAATATTTTTAATTTTATAAAAAAATATTAAAGAAATTGTTCATAAATCATAGTTTAAGTTATTAAAGCAGGTACAATACAATGAAAAATATTCTATATTTTTAATTACAAATATTAAAAAAAAATTATAAAATAACATATGTAGTAAATTTAAAAATTTATAAAAAATTATATAAAAAATATAACCAAATTCGCGATTAATAAAAAATATATAATAATATAAGTTTATAATTCAATACTTACATTCGTACCATATTGATATAATTTTTACGAGATCAAAAACATTGTGGTGTATATTTTTATTTAAATAGAATAAATTAATAAAAATTTCAGTATTTTGACGCTCAAGTAGGGTAAAATTGTAAATATTGTTAAAATTATTAAAATTGTTAAAAAAAAAATTAAACACGTATAAATAATCAAATCAAACTAAATTGAGTATAATATTCCTTATTCAACCAATATTGAAATAAAAAATTCCATATTTAAAATTTATTTTATTTTCAAATTTTAAAAAATTAATATTTCTATTAAAATCAAATTTTCAAAAAGATATTAAAAATATATTTTTTGAGTATATTCAAAAAAAAATTTCTCAAAAATCAAAATATCATTTTTTTTGAAAATTAACTAATATTGAAAAATTAGTTTTACAGTAGTTAATTAAAATATAATAAATATTATAAATTATGTTAAATATGTTAATATTTATTTTATGTTCAAATATTGGATTTATATTTTCAGATGTTGAAAATAGCAATATATATTTATTATTAAATAATTTTGTACCATAACTTTCTTTTGTATTCTTAAAAATAATATTTGAAAAATTATATTTATTATAATTTTTTATATAATTAAAAAAATAAAAACTAACAGCATCATTAAACATACTATTATCAAAAATTTCAAAATTTAAAAAATTAGAATCATTATTAATTTTTTTTATTATATTTTTTTTATATATAAAATAGTTGCTATAGTCCTTTTTATTGATGATGCCAGATAAACTACCATTAGAACTAAATTGATCAATATCTGACTTAAAAGTATTTCTAACTCAGTTATTTTTGGTTAATCTATTGGAATTTCATAAATCAAAATTATTCCCGCCGAACATATTAAATTTTGAAATTTTTTTAAAATAGTGTTTATATGTATATGTTGTATTTATTAAATTATTTAAAAAATTAGAACTAAACATATTATTACCGTTATTAATGTAATTGTTATTTTTTGAAATTTTTACTATAGAAATTATTGATATATCGTAATTATGAATGTAGTTATACTGTTTATTTAAAATAGTATTTAAGTAATTAATATATTTTTTTGATTTAAAAAATCAACTTACGTAATTATTTATAAAATTATATGTATAGTCAAAATTACTAAAAAAAACAAGGGTATTTAACCAATACTCCTTTAAAAATAAATTAAATTTATCATAATATGCATATTTTAGTCTAAATCTATAATTAAAATAACTATTTAAAAAAATTTTAACATAGTTAAAATCATTTAAATTTCTATAGCTATTAAAAAATATAAAATTTGATAAATTATTATTTTTATAATTTTTTTTAAAATAATCAAATTTTTCAAACATATATTTATTATTTTTAATGAAATAATTTTTACTAATATAAAAATTTTGTACTATATTCTTAATTTTTATTTTATTTAACCAAATACTAAACTTATCAGTATATTTTACAAACTTAAGCATTATTTGTTTTTCTTCACTATTGTTTAATATATAGTATTTAATTTTATTTTTTATAAATTTTTTATTATTTTCCTTATATAACAATAATTTACATGAATTATTATAGTTAAAAAAATATTTTATACTTTTATAGTTTAAATTTGAAAAGTCATTTAAAAACATGGTATTTTTTTTTAAAATAATTTTTGTATATTCAATATTTGAAGTATTTATTATAAAATTATTATTAACATTTATTTTATATTTAAAAAATGATAAAAATACTTTTGATTTAAAATTTTTTATAAAAAAATAATTAGATATATTATCAATAAAATAATTTTGTTTATAATCTTTTACTAAATTTTTATAAAAAATTTTATATAAATTAAACGTATTGTTACGTAATAAATCTTTTTCAATAAAATTATTTATTGTATTTACTATTAGTAAATTTTCGATGAAAATATTGTTATTTAATTTTTTTGTTTTAACATAATTATTAATTATATTTGAAAAAATTATTCAATAATTAATAGTTTTTAAGTTTATTGAATAATATAAAATATATAAATTAAAATTGTTAAAAAAAATATAAAAAATACTAATTAAAATTAAAAAATTATTATAAAGTATATTTAAATTACATTTAAAATATTTTAATTTTTCAATATTTTTATTACTAAAAACTATTATTGTTTTTTTAATATTTATTGATAAAATATTTAAATAGTATTCTGCGATTTGTGTTTTATTAATAATTAAAAATATATTTTTATATATTTTTAAAAATGAATAGTAATCAAAACATATTAAAAAAAATCAATTAAAAATTTTTGTTAAATTGAGTTTATAATAAAAAAATATTTTATTTATTTTTTTAATATTTTTTTCATTAAAATCTTGTAAATTACAAAATGATATAAAAAAAATGTAATAATTATTTGTTAAATTTAATAAGTATTTTTTATATTTTTTTTA
>Ga0256906_1000117_pt1 | contig 35419 bp, 24 predicted proteins | sample MC6MC0744MT_FD_190186 | JGI IMG/M metagenome (GOLD analysis project Ga0256906, IMG submission 190186) | Metatranscriptome of enriched soil aggregate microbial communities from Iowa State University, Ames, United States - MC6-MC0744-MT... | ecosystem: Environmental > Terrestrial > Soil >... | reverse complement strand
TAAGAGAATGTTTACAGTATTATTCAACTCTTTAAAAAGAAACTGTCCACAACGATGCGGTGAGGACAAATGGTTAAGTTGCTTGGCTCATAACCAAGAGATAGAGGGTTCGACTCCCTCCACCGTAATTTAAAGACACTAACAGCTATTACATTATCGCAGAGGAACTTTCGGTTGCACGTTCGAGTCGTGTCTTCGGTGACCACCGAAGTAGCTCAATTGGTAGAGCAAAAGTATGATAATAGTGTCTTGATTATGCAGGTATGATGGAATGGCAGACATAGAGGACTTAAAATCCTCTGACCGTATGGTCGTGCAAGTTCGAGTCTTGCTACCTGTATCTACTTTTTACCATAGGGGCTGTGGTGAAGGGGTTTAACACGCTAGTCTGCAAAACTAGTATATGTCGCCAGTTCGAATCTGGTCAGTCCCTCTTAATTATTATTACGCTCTGTTGGACAAATCGGTTTAAGTCGCTACCCTTTCAAGGTAGAGATTGCGAGTTCGAATCTCGTACAGAGTATACAAAGACACATACAGCAACTACATTAAAATACACTTTCAGAACAAGTAAGGTGAGAGTTCGAATCTCTCTAGAGGGTGACTAACCTCTATGGTGTAACGGTAGCATTAAAAACTGTGTCTTGCAGAGAGTCTAGTCAACTCTCACCACTGGTGGATTCGTATAGTGGTAATACAATCGGCTGATAACCGATAAACGGAAGTTCAATTCTTTCATCCACCATCTAAATATGGGCGTGCATTCATTGGTGAGATAAGCTGACTGTAAATCAGTGGCGTTACGCTGTAGTGGTTCGAATCCACTCATGCCCATCCTATTATGGCGAATTAATCCAACGGCAGAGATAGTGGTCTTAGAAGCCATCCAGTGTGAGTTCGAATCTCACATTCGCTATTCCTTAAAGGCACGCACAGCAACTACAAAATTCGGTCAGCCAAAATTTGACTAGTAGCTTAATTGGTTAAAGCATCCGATTGATAATCGGAAGATTGTTGGTTCGAGTCCAACCTTAAACTATGTGCCTTGTTTCTGGGTCATTAACTCAATGGTAGAGTAATCGGCTTTTAACCGATATGCTAGAGGTTCGAGTCCTCTATGACCCACTTTATATTATGTGGATATGGGGCAGTTGGTAGCCTACTCCTTTTGGAAGGGAGATGTCGCAAGTTCGAGTCTTGCTATCCGCACTAATCTTACTGGTGTTCTAGATTTCAAAGACGAAGACTAGAGTTGACATACTCTTCAAAAGTGCTCAAATCCTTATGCTCCACTGCTAACTTAGGAAGGTTATAGGCAGATGGAAAGTGAAAACCTTCTGTTGAGTCCTGCTTTGAAAGTATAAGGTCGGCAGGCTCACAAGATAGGGTAGTTGCTTACCTCAATGATATCAATGAAAGTAACCGTTTACACGATAGTTAGAGTTAAACTATCGTGCCCAAGGGGGATTAGTTTAGTGGGAAAACGATGGCTTTGCAAGCCATAATCAAGGGTTCGACTCCCTTATCCTCCACCATATGCCTTTTTAGTTTAGTGGTAAAACAATCGCCTTGTAAGCGATATTCGACAGTTCGATTCTGTCATTAGGCTTTTGTGGCATTAGCCACGCAACCTCCTGTTAGTCCTGTGGGAGTTAAATAATTAAGGCTGTGGTTAAGCTTCCACTACAAAAAGCATTCTTGGAAGCGTAGACATAATGGTATTGGGGCGGTCTTGAAAACCGTTGGGTGTAAAAGCTTTGCAGGTTCAAATCCTGTCGCTTCCTTAATCATGGAGAGTTGTCAGAGTCAGGCTTATCGTGCTTCCCTGCTACGGAAGTGTGGGTTAACTCCCACCAAGGGTTCGAATCCCTTACTCTCCTTATATTACGTGGTATTGGTCTAGGGGTTATGATTTGTGGCTTCCAACCATGAGACATCGGTTCGAATCCGATATACCACATATTTACCGAAATAGTGAAACGGATATCACGATAGACTACGAATCTATAAGTCCAAGTTCGATTCTTGGTTTCGGTGTTCTTACCCTAGAAGCACAACTGGATGTGCAAGTGGCTTCTATCCATTAGGTTGCAGGTTCGAATCCTGTCTAGGGTGTTTTAGGCTCTAACAGCAATCATAATCCATTTGACTGTTAATCAAAAAAAGGTATAAAGAGCCTAGTTTTTAAAAGAATGTAACACACTTGCTTGACAAAAGCAAAAGATAATAGTATAATTAACTCATAGGCTCATACAGCAAACTATAATACATATGACAAATTTAAAGATTAAAAGAATTTCATTATTATAAGAGCCTAGTTAATACTGTTTGAAAAGACACATACAGCAATTCTTAAAATATAACAATCAGAACAATTGTATGAGTAGCGTGAAGCTACAACCGATAGGAGTGTCTTGTTATTAAACAGTTTCTTGCATTTTAAATAACATGATTTAGAGTTTGAGAAAGTATTTAATAAAAACAATTAAAAGAGAAAAAGGAGTAGTGATACTATGTTAAATCATTTACAAAACGAGTTTAACAAATCAAAAACAGCGAATGGGGCATTTGCTTACAAGAGCACAAAGTCAGATGTACTTGACTTGTTTTCTACAGGTGGTGCATTCCGTAATCGCAGTGACGAAGATGTAAAGGTTTTAGTTTCTAAGGCTTATGGTGAAAATCCAGAATTAGCTATGAAAACTTTATTCTATCTTCGTGATATTACAGAGGGTCAAGGTGAAAGACGTTTCTTCCGAGTTGCTATGCAACATTTAGCTCTTCATCACAAAGAGTCATTGAAGAAGAATTTAGCGTTAGTGCCTGCATTTGGTCGATGGGATGACTTATGGGTTTTACTAGACACAGGTCTAAAAGCAGACGTATTAGCTTTAGTTAAACGTCAGTTGAATGCCGATAAGAAAACAGAACATCCAAGCTTACTAGCTAAGTGGATGCCATCTGAAAATGCTTCTAGTTACAAGACTAAGAAGTATGCGAAAATTATGCGTGAGCATTTTGGTGTAAAGCCAAAGCAATACCGTAAGACATTATCTGCTTTAAGAGCGAAGTTGAACTTAGTTGAAACTAAGCTTACAGATAAGCGTTATGGAGAAATTCAATATGATAAACTGCCATCACGTGCAGGATTAATTTATCGTGGAGCATTCTTCCGTAATGATGAAGACCGTTACAAAGACTTTTTAGACAGCTTGACTAAAGGTGAAGTTAAGATTAATGCTAAAACATTATATCCATACGACATCGTTAGCAAATGTTTCCAAGGCTTTAGAGGTCAAAACATCTGGGGTGGATATGGCAAGGAATTAACAAGAGAAGAAATTCAATTGTTAGATGCACAATGGAAAGCGTTGCCAGATTTCATTGATGGTGCGAGTGAAAACTCAATCGCTGTAGTGGACACATCTGGTAGCATGACAGGAAACCCAATGAACGTTGCAGTATCTTTAGGCATCTACCTAGCTGAACGTAACAAAGGAGTATTCCACAATCACTTCTTAACTTTCAACAGCAGACCAGACCTTAAAAAAGTCGTAGGTGGCAATATTGTTGAAAAGGCACGTAACTTGTCTGATTCAAGTTGGGGTGGCTCAACTAACATTGAAGCCGTATTCCAAAAAATCTTGGACACAGCAGTTGCAAACAATGTGCCTAAAGAAGAAATGATTGCAAAAGTGTACATCATCTCTGACATGCAGTTTAACCACTGTACGCAAGGTGCTGACACACACATCTTCAAAAATATGGCAGAGAAATTCGAAGCTAAAGGTTACGAATTGCCAAACTTAGTATTCTGGAATGTGAACGCATTCGTGAGTAACACACAGTTTACTATGAATGAGCAAGGAGTGCAATTAGTATCTGGATTGTCACCATCCATCTTCAAGCAATTGTTAGATGCGAATGGCAAGACTGCATATGAGTTGATGTTGGATGTAGTTGAGTCTGATAGATACAAAGAGGTAACAGCGTAAGCTGTTCCTCATAATAGAATAATTCTTGCGTAAGCAAGTGGTCGGGAAGAGAAATAGAAAGGTCAAGGGCATACGCTCTTGGCTTATTCTAGTGGTATAAACAATAAAAGGAGTTTTTAAGAATGGCAAAAAGAACAAATTCATTTCAAGTAAAAGGTGAGTTAAGCCTAGCAGAAGGTGTAATTTACGAAGTTAAAAAAGAAGAAGTGTTAACAATCCCTTTCTTTGATATCTTAAAAGAATTTGAAGGAAAAACAATTACATTCTCTATTAAAGAAGAAAATGAAATTACAGGCGATGAAGCACCAGAATTAGAAGACTAAGAGTAAGGGTGATTACAATGAGGTCATATACTAACAAGAGCGGTGAACTTATTAAGGTAAGTGAAGAGCATTTAAATACTGCTGTTAGAATTAAGAAAGAACTACAGAATGCATCACCATCAAGAAAGTGCTCATGGTCACTTTTAGTTAAGATGATGGAGCGTGAGGGCTACTTTGATGCAGATAACAATGAATCGTATAGATGCATGATTAAAGCCTTCCAGAAGAGCGTAGGAGAGCTTCCAGAAGCTCCTAAGTATGCTAGTATGGTAGCAGACTCAAAGCTTGAATCAATCAAGGAACTGGTTGGAGAAGTGGCGTATGAGAAGCGTGAGAATCAACATGTACTACGAGAACTTAATAAAGTTAAACGAGATGTGATTGATTTCGCTATCACAGCAGAGCAAATTGGAAACGCTTTCAAAGAGCATGATTTCACTGCATTAAAATTCGAAGCACAACCTATTAATATGATAGGAACTTCTAAGATGGTTGTAAGTCTATCGGATTTACATATCGGTGCAGTTGTGGACAATAAGGTTAATACATATGATTACAATGTCGCAATCGAAAGAATGCAGAAATACTTAAATAAGATTATTGCAGAAGTAAAGGTCAACAATATTTCGGATGTATATGTTATGAATCTTGGAGATACAGTAGAGCATTCTTCTATGAGATTTGCACAAGGCTATAAAGTAGAATTTGCATATTCAGAACAAATCGTAAGAGCATCTGACTTAATCCAGAAATTCCTAATTGGGTTGTCACAGCATACAAAGGTGACCTATGCAGGCATCGCAGGCAATCACGATAGAGTAGATGGAGATAAGAATAAAGGTATTGATGGTGACCATGCAGTAAAAGCAATTAACTATTCAATTAAACAGTTTATCGAAAATGCTAGAATCGAAAGAATTACATATGAACAGGCAGAAGATTACAAACATTCGTTTGTAGTAGGTGGTAAGAATATTTTAGCATTACATGGTGATTTAGACAACCAGAACAATCCTAATCTATTAGCAAACCATTCTAAGAATGACGGTATTGATTACGACTTAGTATTAATGGGTCACACTCATACACGATTCTTAAAAGAAGTACATGATAATAAATTCATTTCAGTAAGTGGAAGCTTAAAGGGTGCGGATGACTTTGTATTGAATAAATTACGTAAAGTATCATCACCATCACAGAGCTATCACATCATTAGAGAAGATGGAGAAATCGAAGTAAGATGGGTAACATTCTTCTAGATAAAAACTGAATTTTATCAAAAGGTTAACAAAAGTGCCTTGATAAACACTATATTAGTGAGGGGTATTTTATATCGCCCTATCTGCATACTCTCCCTTTGCAGTTAGGACGATATGAAAATACTCTTTTTATATTTCAGAGAAAAAGGAGTGTAACATTAGTGAGCACTAGAAAAAGAAAAACAGAATCTACTCCAAAGAAGAAATGTTCGTCATGTGGCAAAGAAAAAGCTACGACATTTTTCTTCAAAGTAGACAGTCCTTTATTCCCAGATGGAATGATTAACACTTGTCGTGACTGTGTACGTAAGCAAGTAGATGTAGACGATATGGAACAAGTAATTAGTTTCCTTCGTCAAATTGACAAGCCGTTTATCCAAGATTATTGGAACGAAGCACTTCAATCTAAGAATCATCCATTAGGAGAATATATTAGAAAAATCAATTCTTTAAATCAAGTTAAAAACAAAACATTTGACAATAGTGATATTGTCGGTGCAGGTACAACAATTGATTTTCAAGCTTCACAAATTTCCGATGAAATAGAAACAGAGGACGGAGAAATTATTAAGTATTCAGATTCCCTTATTTCAAGATGGGGCGTTGGATACAAGAAGCATGAGTATCTTCGATTAGAGAAATTCTATCAAGATATGATGATGACATATGAGGTTAAAACAACTAACCACAAACATATGTTAAAGCAATTAGCGAAACTATCTGTAGAAGCAGATAACGCTTTAGCGATTAAAGACTTTACTCTTTATTCAAAGATTAACAAAGAGTACGACATCATCCTTAAATCCGCAGGTATGCGACCTGTCGATAAGAAGAGTGGGTCGGAAGCAACTGGTCTTTTCTCATTCGCACAAGTTTGGGCAGAAATCGAAAGAGAAGGATTTGTTCCACCTAAAGTAATTGATACTCCAAAAGATGATATTGATTACATGTTAATGTGGTACATGCAATTCGCACAAAGATTAGTTGGTAAACCTGTTAGCGTAGAACCTCCTGTTGGATGGCGAGAAGAGGTAATGCCAAATGACGAATCAGAGTAAAGGCATTAGTGCTTATGACCAAGTAAAGGAAGAGTTTAGAAAAGCTCTTTCATTCTTTAGAGAATATCCAGATTATTTTATTGATTTTATTAGAACTGAAAATACACGATTTAGATTAACACCTTTCCAAAGAGTATTCCTAAGAGCTTTCTTTAGAAAAAAGAAAGTAGGAATTGTTGCAAGTCGTGGTATTTCAAAGACATACATAGACGTAATGGCACATTACTTAAAGTGCATTATGTATCCTAATTCAAGTATTTGTTTGGCGATGCCAACAAAAACTCAAAGTGCGAAAGTTGTTCAAGAGAAAGTAGAAGAGCTTTGGACGGATTATCCTCTATTAAAAAATGAGGTAATCTTTGAAAGATGCAAATTCCAAAAGGACTATGTAAGATTAGTATTCCGAAATGGCTCTTCATTAGATACATTAACAGTTGGAGAATCATCACGTGGTCTACGTGCTAACAGTATTGCGTTAGAAGAGATTGTCGATGAGAAGATGGATAGAGATACGATAAACAACGTTATCCTTCCAATTCTAGCACAACCACGTATGACAAGACATGGTGCAGACCCAAATGAGTATTCTAAGACACAAGCTTACATTACAACTGCTTCTCACAAGCAATCATATTGTTACGAGAAGTATATGGAATTATTTAATGAAATGACCGATGGTAAGCCAACAATCGTATTAGGTAGTTCTTATGAAATGGGTGCAAGATTCGGTACATTAGATTTAGATGATGTAACGGAAAAAATTAACTCTGCTACATATTCTCCACTATCATTTGATAGAGAGTATCGTAGTATCTTTACAGGGTCAAGTGAAAAATCTCTTGTAACAGTTGAAGATATTAATAGATGTAGAACAGAGAAGAAACCAGAATTTAGAGCAGATAAGAAGTCGAAAGATGCCATGTACGTACTATCTTACGATATTGCACGTGCGGAAGGTAAACAAACGGCTAACTCATCTCTAGCAGTATTTAAATGCTTACCAAGAGGTGACGGAACTTATCAAAAGTTCTTAGTTAATATGTTCGTAATGGAAGGTACTCACTTCCATGAGCAGGCATTATTCTTGAAACAAAAAGTAGTAGAGTATAATGCAAGCGTACTTGTTCTTGACCATAACGGTATTGGTAGAGCGGTAACGGATATTCTGGTAACAGAGATTGATGGAAACCCTCCATACTCTGTAATCAATGATGACAGATACGATAAATACAAACGTCCTAACAGTATTCCAATGTTGTACTTAATTTCAGCACAATCAAGGGAAACTCATAACAGTGATATTGTAAACGTATTCATGGCAACAATTGCCAACAAAGATGTATTCATGCTTAAATCAGAAAGCAACATGCGTGGGATTATTAAAGAACAAGACCCAACGCTTTTAGGTGAACAACTAATTCCATTTATCCAAATAGATAGAATGGTAGACGAAATTATGAACCTTGAATATGTACAAAGTGGTAACAAAACAAGCGTTAAACAAATTTCTAGAAGCGTAGAGAAAGATAGATATTCCGCATTTGCTTACGGATTATTCTATATGTACTTACTAGAAAAGAAAAATAAAGAAAGACAAAGAGAAACTTACGATGCGACAGGCTTCTTCGCTGTGAAGAAAGCAAACTATCGTGTTAAGAGTTGGGATTAATAGGAGGTGCAAAATATGACAGAAGAAAACAAGGTCGAAAGACCAATAGCAATGACGTTCGATAGTATGGCATTCGCAAAACTTATGGTTAATGACTTATCTAAATCTAGAGAAGGTCGCAGAATGCTAAAGAAATACAAGCAGAGTGAAGTACGAGAAATCGTAGAAAATTACAAGATGCCTAAGAATCAAGAGAAGTTGAGAGAGATTTCAAGTATCTTGTTTGCGAAGAGTCCACAATATCAGAGATTGTTATTCTATCTTTCTGGGATGGCGTTATTTGCACACATTATCGCTCCTATTAAGGATATCAAGAAGGCTAATAAAGCTAAAGTTATTAAACAGTATACTCAAATTGGTGAACTGTTAAAGCTTATGAATCTTCGACATGAAATGACAAAGGTTTTAAAAATCGCATTTCGTGAAGATACTTTCTTTGGATATATTCACAGAGATAAGAAATCATTCTACATTCAACATATTGATGCTAATATTTGTCAAATCACATCTATTGAAGATGGCGTATTTAACTACAGTATTGACATGAGATATTTTGAAAAAGATGAAACTAGATTACAAATGTATGGTAAGGAAATCCAAGTCAAATACAGACAGTGGAAGAGAACTAAAGGAATGAAAGGCAACAATACACAGCTTGAATCATTCGTAGAACTTAGTCCAGAGAATACAATTTGTATCAAAATTAATGAGGATATGCTAGAGTCATTCCCACCATTTGCAGGCTCATTCGATGCGATTTTTGATATCGAAGGATTTAAACAACTTCGTAAAGATAAAGAAGAACTAGGAAACTATATGATTCTTACACAAGAATTGCCAATGCGTAAAGACAGTGATAATAACAATGACTTTATGATTGACGAAAAAATGATGAGATTCTTCCACGATATGGCTTCTGATACAGTGCCAGAAAACGTAGGAGTAATTACATCTCCAATGAAAATTGAGCCAGTTAAATTCGATAGAGACAGAGCTGATAGTGACGGTGTTGCGAAAGCAGAACGTGACTTATGGAGTGGTCTTGGGGTTTCTCAATTATTATTCAATGCAGATAAGTCAACTTCACAGGGTTTAATGATGTCTATCAAGACGGATGAAGAAATCGTGTTTGGAGTGCTTACACAAATCCAGAGATGGGTTAATAGATACTTAAAATTTGAGTTTTCAGATTTGATGTTCAATGCACAAATCTTGCATGTAACTCACTTCAATAGAGATGACATGTTCCAGATGTATTTAACATCTGCTCAATATGGTATTCCAGTAAAGAATCATGTTAGTGCAGTAGTTGGCTTAGACCCAATCGAAACTATGAACATGGCTTACTTGGAAAATGATTTACTAGAAATGCACGAAGAATTTATTCCTCTAATGTCATCTCACACAATGGGTGCAGAAGGCGTAGCAGGCGTTCAAAATGCAGAAGATGGTAGACCTAAGAAAGACCCTAAAAAGGTTTCAGATGAGACAGCGAGAGGGCAGGATAAGCCTAACGCTAATGCTTAAAGGAGGTGAAAAGAAAAAATGGGAAAGAGACTAGACTTCCAATCTAGTATTAGTGAAGTCAAACAAGTAAACCCACTTTTCTCCACCTGTAAAGTAAGAGTGTTGTACACAGGTAAGAATCGCAATATGTCTATCATTCCAAGAGAAGCGGTAGATAAAGCGATGCCAACTATTTACAACATCCCAATCGTAGGTGAGTTTTTAGTAGAGAACCAAGACTATAAAGGTCATGGTGGTAGATTAGATTTAGATTCATATAAATTCATGCATACTACAAAGCCTTATGGTGTTGTTCCAGAATCAGCTACATACGAATGGGAAACTGTTAAGAGTGCGGATGGTACGGTACGAGAGTATCTAGTTATCAACGGCTGTTATTTATGGACAGGTAGATATGAAGAGACTTTCAGTGTTGTAGACAAAGGTAAAGGTCAATCAATGGAAATTGAAGTTACTAATGGTGAATGGGTAGAAGAAGAAGAAGCATACAGAATTGATGACTTCGTATTCTCTGCTTTATGTATATTAGGTGACGATGTTGAGCCTGCCTTTGAAGATGCAAACATTGTGGGTTATTCATTAAATAGAGATTCATTCAAAGAAGAGTTCTCTCAAATGTTGAATGAATTAAAAGTATCTTTAAATGAAGAGAAGGAGGTTATTAATTTGACTTTACAAGAATTACTAGAAAAATATTCTATTACAGTTGATGAGCTACAATCAGCAGGAGTTGTTGTTGAAGGTATCGAAGGCGATGCTTTAGAAACTGTTATCTCTGACTTCGCTAAGAAGAAAAAAGATGACAAAGAAGAAGAAAAGCCAGAAGATAAAAAACCAGAAGACAAAGCAAAAACTGACGAAAAGCCAGAAGACAAAGCTAAGTCTAAAGATGACAAGGAGGACAAACCTTCTGATAAGAAAGATGAGGAAAAACCATCTGACAAAAAAGAAGAAGAAAAGCCTGCTGACAAAAAAGACGAAGCTCCATCTGATAAAAAAGATGAAGAAGAAGATAAGAAGAAGAAAAAAGGTAAATTCTCACAAGAGGATTACGATGCTCTTCTAGCAGAAAATACAGCTCTTAAATCAGATGTTGCTAAACTAACAGCTTTCAAGAAAGCAGTAGAAGATGCACAGCATGAAGAAAAAGTATTTGAAGCAATCGAAAACTTAGGTTTAACAGATGAGGATGAAGGAGTTGCAGAACTTAAAGCACAAGCAATGGAAATCACTTTAGAACAAGTGGAAGAAAAATGCTACAGCCTATTAGGTCGCAAAGCTTTCGCAAGCAAAAAACAATTCTCTAAAGAGAAGGAAACTGTTCGTATCCAATTAGGAAATGAAACAGACCAAAAGGATAATAAATCATATAATCCATATGGTGACTTATTCGAAAAATTTAATCAATAATTAAAATTATTAGGAGGAAAAAATAATGGCTATCGTAAGAAAAGATAAACTATTAGCAGGTTACAACGGTAACTTAGAATCTGTAATCGTTCATGATTCAGCAGACAAGACAGTAGAAATTACAAACGGTGTATTCGTTACAATCGGTGGTTTACTAGTAGGTCGTGAGACTAAAAAAGCTACATTAACTAAAGTTGGTGACCAAACTAAGGAAGTATATTTAATTCACAATGCAGAGGTTATGTATGACGAAAGAAAATACAAACTAGCAGACTTCCGTATTCGTGCAGGTAAAGTAGCACGTGCTTACCGTCTATATGATGGTGATATCATCACATTAACTACTGATTTATTTAACGGTGCTGTAGCAGTTGGTAATAAACTAGTTGTAGGTGCAAACGGTAAATTAGTTAAAGACGACACTAAACTTGCAGATGCGAAAATCGTATTTGAAGTTATTGAAGATGCAGGATTCGAATTAGACGTAACTATGGGAGCATTTGCTGTACAAGTTGTTCGCAACTAATTCTAGCAAATTATAAGGAGGAAAACAAAAATGAGTAAAACTATTGTTAAATTAGGAGTAGACCTAGCAAAAGGTAGAGTACAGAATTTCTCTGCAAACGAAGCAAACGACACATTACGTAAAGCTTTCGCAGACTTAATGGAGTTCTCTATCGAAGATGCAAAAGGTCGTGTGGAAATCCCACGTAAAACTATGCGTAAGCATAAAGTAGAAATCTTCGAGATTTTAGAAGAAATCGTAAATGAAACTTTACAAGAAGGCTTAAAATCTCAATTTGATGGTTTCGCAGAATATCGTAACCTAGCATGGGGTGACGAAAACTTATTCAAAGTACCAGTGAAGAATATCTTCCGAGTATCATTAGTATCTGATGGTAACGGTAATATCAGACGTCAAAGATTACGTGACGGTCAAGAGTTCGCAGTGAGCTTAGACACTTACGCAATCAAAATTGGTGAAGACTTCCACCGCTTCTTAGCAGGTCGTGTACAATGGTCTGAATTAATGGGCTTAATCGCTGAATCATTCCAACGTGAGTTAACTAAACGTATTTACAGAGCTTTACTAGCTTCTTACGGACGTTACAACGGTACATACCACATGAGCGGTAACTTAACAGAGCAAGACCTAATTGAGTTAGCAATGCACATTGAAGCTCGTACAGGTGAGAAAGTAGCAGTATACGGAACTAAATTAGCTCTTCGCAAATTAGCTCCTGCATCTGGAACAATCACAGAAGCTATGAACGATGCTCGTAACAAAGTAGGTTACTACGGAACAATCGCAGGTATCGACTTACGAGAAATCGAACAGTCTCACGACTACGATACTGATACATTCGTTATCGACAACTCTATGTTACTAGTATTACCTCAATCTGCTGACAAAATGGTTAAGATTGTAAACGAAGGTGACTCAATCATCCAAGACCAACAAGCAGGCGTATCTAGCGACATGATGCAAGAATACTTCATTGCAAACCGTTTCGGTGTAGCAATCATCACTACAAAAGTATTCGGCTTCATCAAGTTAGCTGACGGTGCTTTAACACCTGCACCACCAGTTAAACAAGGTTTCGAAGTTTACTAAGAGTAGGTTTCTAAATTGATATAGTGAGAGGGCTTCCCTCTCCTATATTATATGATGTTTTTTGGACAAAAACAAGGGGATAAAAGGAGATAAATAAATATGACACAATTAAAGAAACAAGATTTAATTAACATTTTGGTGGAAGAATACGGTTACGAGAAAGAAGATTTAAAATTCGATGCTAACGGTAATCCATATACAAATGCAAAACTTAAACAGCTAATCAAAGCAGAAGAAAAAGATGCAGAAAGATTAGAAGACGAAGATTTACTAGAAGAAGAATCAAGCCATGCTGATACTGATAAAATCGCAGTAATGAGTGGCTCAACAGGTACGATTATATATCGTTCTGAAACTAGTAATAAGTTCTGGAAATTCACTCAATTTGGTCAGAAAGATAAAATGCCATATGCAGAGTTAGTAGCTATGCATAATAAGTATCCACGATACTTCCAAGAAGGTTGGATTATCATTCGTGACAGAGCAGTGATTGATGAATTTAGATTAACTGAATTATATAAGAATATCGAAAAAGTTGTTTCACCAGAAACATTTGATGAAGTATTCAAGTATCCAGTAGATGAATTAGAAGCAATTATCAATAGTCTACCAGACGGGATGATTAACACATTTGTCAACAGAGCACAACAATTATACAGCACAAACAGATTAGATAGCTTACATGTTAAGCGATTAATCGAAACTAAATTTAAGTTCTCATTAGATGATAATGCACCAATTAGCGATATCGCACTGGAAACAGATACAGGTATGCAAAATATTATCTATGTAGACCATAATTAAGGGTGATTTACAATGTCAGAATTAGTACCAGTAAATCCAACAAGTGTATCAGAAGTTTTCGACAATTTTCTATCCAAGATTTCTGACTATAGTTTCTTATCTGTAAATGTTACAGATGAGGAAATCAATGAAGAATTAATGGGGTATCTAAAATCTGCAACTGTTAAATTCTATAAATGTAACAATAATTTAAAGATAGTAATGAACGATGAAGAAGAATATATGTTCGTATCAGAGTTAACACCTTTTGAAATAGAAGTCCTAACAACTCTTATGATTGTAGAATACATGAAGCCACAAGTGCTATCAAGTGAAGTTATTAAGCAATCATTAAGTGATAAAGATTTCAGAATCTATTCACAGGCAAATCAGTTACGAGAATTAAATCTATTATACAGAATGTTTAGAACAGAAGCAACAAAAATGATTACAGAATACACATATTTCAACTTAGATAAGGAGAATTTTAAATGATACAAGATAATGAAAAATTAGTAATCTATTTAAATTCCGTAGTAAATAGTGTGTTTAAAGTTTTACCATTGTATGAGGAACAAAATGTGGGTGTAACAACTTATGTTGAATCTTTACTATTTGAATTATATGGCTTGCAAGAAGCTGTAGAAATTCAGCATAGCTATGAATATATTTCACTGCTATCAACTCTTGAATCCGTTAAGAAAGAGATGGGTCGAGAGCAGAGCAGAAAAGCTACTGTAAAGAGAGAAGTATTCAAGTGTATCAATATCATTAAGAATATGATTGGCAAGCTTGAAGAGGGTGAATAACCATGAGTGACCACATTAACAGATATAGAAGACGTTTAAATCGTAGCGGTAAAGACGTAGGCGAAGTCTACAAGAACAACACCATTGCTTTTATAGAAGCTACATTCCACAAGTCTCCAACATTTAGGGTATTGGAAGTTATCAGTACAGAGTTTCCAAATATCAAAAATATGGATTCTAGGGTTGTAGAGGTAGAGCGTATGGGTGCTCTACGAGAAGTGATATTCAAACCAAACGAGAGTTTGGGAGTAGGTACATATGTAAAGTTCGATGGCGATACATGGCTATTATTCGATAAGTACGGTGGAACAGGTTCTACTAGTATAAAGATGTTAGCACAAAGATGTAATCGTAGTTTGAAGTGGAAAGATGAAAGCGGTAACATCCTAGAATTTGAATGTGTTGCAGGGGCAACAGATTTAGGCTCAAAGGCAAAACAAAGTAAGAATGATATCTATTGGAACAAGTACGATGTACGTTTGCCAATCGGTCAATTGTTTGTTTTCGTTGAGCTAAATGATACTACTAGACATATCAGATTGAATCAGAGATTTATATTTGGTAGTAACGTTTATGAAGTATCTGGTGTGGATGACACTACAGGCGTATCTAGAAACGGATTCGGACTAATGCAATTTACAATTAAATTAGCAACTAAGCGTGACGAAGACGATTTTGTGAATGGAATTGCTTACAACAATTACAAAGAGCAACCTAGTACAGAGCCACCAGTTGATAACGGTGAGGGGGATATTTGGTAATGAGATTAGATTCACTATCTAAAAATGTAGTAAAGGTTATGAAAACTTTATGTAACAATGAAGGGCTAGTAAAACTATTAGTCAATAATCAATATAATCCATTTGATACTAGTATACCAGTAATCAAAAATCCTTACGATTTAGTCAACCCTAACAGTGTAAATTGTAAGATTAAACCATTCCCATTTGAGGTTGATGCAACCACACAAGATGGCTCTTACATTCGTGTTTATTACAATGATGCAGAGTTCAATGAGAATGAAGTTATTGCAGAAACAAGACTTCACATTGATATTATCTGTGCGAAAAGCCTATGGTTGATTAAAGATGAAATGATTCGTCCTTATGAGATTCTAGCAAGAGTAACAAACATGGTTGGGCAAAGAGCTGTTGGAAATAACATCAAACTTAAATTTAATGGATTCCAACATCTTGCAGTCAATGAAAAATTTGATGCAATCAGATTGTATAGTGATTATTTCACTGTAGAAACGTGATGCATCATGAGAGATTACAAGGGGTTAAAAGATGTTGACGTTAAACTAATCCTGCTAAGTGGTAGCAGTATTACAGTTGACAATATTGAGATTGTTCCATATACGATTGAAGAAATCAAGAATTATGGATACTCAAATTACATGCAAGGTTTACAACTGCTTTCATTAACAGTTGAAGACTTTATGAGTTCTGTCAAGGATTTAGAGAAGAGAGCCATATTAGAAGTAGAAAAAAAGAATCTTAAAGCATTTGACTTTTACTCAAAACTAGGTGGAGAAGATTTTAAAAACATTCTCTTAGTAGCGTTATCAGTATTATTACGAACAGATGATATTCGTTTTTTAGATGACAACGTTTTAGCTATTGATTTCATAAAGATGGGAATCATCCATGAAGATAAATATGGAATGATTCACGTTAACGATGAGAAGCTTGAAGACGTTTCGGAAGATAATATTAAACTCATTCATAGAGATAATTTTGATTCAATTATTGAGGTTATCAAACTACAGAATTATTTGATGAAAACAGATGAGATGGTAGACGATGAGTTTAAAAATCCTGCCAATGAAGAAACAAGGCTACTAGCAGAACAAATCAAGAAAAACAGAGAAAGAGTTAAAGCAAAAAAGAAAGCACAAGATGAGGATGTAGATATTGATATCTCTGACATTATCAGTGCAGTATGTTCTAAGAGTAATTCTATCAATAAGATAAATGTATGGGATTTCACTCTATATCAAGTATACGATGAGTATGCACGATTAGAATTAATAGACAACTATGATTTCAGCATCAAAGCTATGATGGCAGGTGCAGAAAAAGTAGATTTAAAGCATTGGTCTAGCAGATTATAAAACTGCTTGATACATAAACTTTTTTAAATTATTAGGAGGAAAATTATAATGGCAAACAAGCGTTATGGTATGAAAGAGGTTGCGAACGTTATTTTCTTTGATGTTGCAACTAACAAACCAGTATTATTCTTTGATACATTAAAAGTATCAACAATCGAAAACGAAAGCGACAGTGCAGAAGCAACAGGTGGACAAGGTAATGGTCGTCTATTATCTTGGGACTTCGGACGTAAAGCGACATTAACAATGCAAGATGCTTTACTATCTGATATTTCTTTAAGCTTACTAGCAGGTACTACAGTAAAAACTACAGGTATCAAAGCAGTAGGTCGTGAAGTAGTAGTAGCAGTAGACAATGCAAGTTCTGGTGTTAAGGTTACTCTTAAAGATGAGCCAATCAACTTAGCAACTGTAGCAGTTTACAAAGTAGACAAAGGTGTTATGGGCTTAGAAGTAACAGGAGTTACACAAGATACTGATAAGAAAACTTTAAAAATCGCAACAGGTGTAACAGCAGGCGATTCAGTAATGGTATTCTATGAGTACACAGTTACAGCACAAGATGCTTCACAAGTAACTTTCAAAGGTTCTGCTTTCCCTGCTACATACAAAGTAGTTGGAGACACAATCGTTCGTGGAGAAGACGGTGTAGACCGCAAGATGCAATTCGTAATTCCAAAAGCGAAATTACAATCTAACTTCTCACTAACAATGGATGCTGAAAACGTATCTACGTTCGACTTCACATTAGATATTCTAGTAGAAGCAGGAACAAACACATTATACGACATCATTCGTCTATAATTGTAACAATAAAAAATTAAGGGTAGAGAACATGATTCTCTGCCCTATTTTTTTTGGTCTATCGTAATGTATAAAATTGAAGTTTTATCAAGTTTATGATATAATGATAATGTAGCACAAGTCTGATATTTTATGACAAGTGCTAAAAATAATGGTATAAAAGGAGTTTTTATAGTGACTAAGGATATTAAAAAACTAACTCTTGATGAGTTGAAAAAACAGGATGAAAGATTAGACAAACAATTTGATGCATATATTTCAATTGGTGATGATGTCTATGAAGTAAAGATTGATGAGGTATTCCGTACTTCTAAACAAGGTAAAGTTTTAGATGACATGATTGCATTTTTCCAAGAGGGCGGTCAACGTTTAGAATTACTAGAGGTTGCAACACCTTACACGTCTTTACTATTAATTAAGCATTTTACAGATTTAGAGATTCCAGATGACTTCGATGATGCAATCGCACACCTACAGTCTTTAATTGACCTTGGGGCTTTCGAAGCAATCTTAAATCAACTTCCAGAAAGTGAAGTAATTAAGACGTATGACAAATTGAGAAATGTGCTTAATGAAATGACTGACAAAATGGAAATTGCACAGGTGGAAGCAGACCTAGTTGCAGAACAGTTAGAAAATGAAGTAGTTAAGAAGATGTTTGTAGATGGCGAAACAAGTATCGAAGAGCAAGAGTAATGCGTTTTACTTTGAGAGCGAAGCAGAAGCTGTCAAAGTATTAAATGCAGAGGGTAGAAAATTGAAAGCGATAGCACTCAAAGTATGGAGAAGATACTTGGGTAGCTATCAACCTCAAATGTACGTTCGTACTGGACGTTCAGAAAAGGGTATAAAGCTTAAACCAGTAAGAAAAGTTGGCGTGAATACTTATACAATCGAACTTACATTCGAAAACGGTCTAATGTATCATGATTCAGTATTTGGTAAAGGACAGCCAAAGGGTCACTCAATCATGCTTATTAGTAGCGGTTGGCACTCTAAGAAATTGGAAAACAGAATTGGAGTAGTTCCAAATTTCACATACAAAGGTGGATTTGACTACTTAGGTCAAGTTCAAGCAGAGTACAACGCAATCAGAAATAAAAAGGTATTCTTAGACATCCAATGGAGCGGTCAAGCTTATAAATAGAAGTGGGTGAAACACATGGCATACAAAAAAATACAAGAAGTTACAGATGAGTTCTGGGACAATGAAATGAATATGGATGATAGAGAAATAATTGAAGACTTCCTTATGCAAGGTCATTTGAGTCCTGCAACTTTAAAGCAATACAAATCATCTCTACGTATCTTTGCAAAATGGGTACACGATACGTACAGAGGTCAAAAGAGAATTACAGATTTAAAAATACGTGATGGATTAAAATATCAGAATCATCTAATAGAATTAGAGTTGAGCAGTTCTGCTATCAAATTCAAACGTTCATCTGTTAGTTCTCTATATAATTTTATAGAGTTATATTACAGTGATGAGTATCCAAAACTACGAAACATTTTCAATAAGGCAGTTCCTAACGTGGCAAATGTCAAGAAGAAAGAGAAGAATCCAATTACGAAGAGTGAACTTGATAGACTTATCAAGACCTTGAAGGAAAAAGAGGAATGGCAGAAACTAGCTTATCTCTTATATACATATACTACAGGATGTCGTAGAGAAGAGTCAAGACAATTATTCAAAGAAGTTTCAACTTATGAGAAGTTTGTCGATAAAAAAGGTAATCAAAAAGAATACTATCAGACTCATGAAATACGTGCAAAAGGTAAAGGTAAAGTTGGTAAGGTTCGTAGATTCAAATTCAGTCAAGAAGTAATGGATGCAATTCAGAAATGGATTGAAGTGCGTGGCGAAGATGATTGTCCATATCTATTTGTTAGTAAAACAAAAGATGGATATAGACAGATTAGTGGAAACGCTTTCAACCTATGGTGTGAAGAGTTCGGTGAAATCATCGGCAAGAAAGTACATCCTCACTTACTACGTTCAAGTAGAGCAACTATTGCAGTTGTTGAGGAAGGTATAGATATTAAAAAGGTTCAAGGAATGTTGGGACACAATGATGTTTCAACAACAGAGATATATGTCGTTCGTGATGACGAAGACGAAGATGACGATTTATATTAGGAAGATTAAGGGTAACATCTTAATCTTCTGATTAGGATGTTACAACATCCTCTAGAATAACAAGGGGTGAAATAATTTGGCAGGTAGTAATGATTTAAATATGGTGCTTAAAGCACAGGTTGTGAAGTTGAAGGTAGAGTTAGATGCGAAAGGTAGTAAGTTACCTTCGCAAGTAAGTGCTATCAGTAAGATGTTAGCAAACAGTCCTGTGAAACTTAAAGTGAAACTTGATACAAAAGATATCAAGTCACAGATTACTAGTATCAATAATTCAGTTAGCAATAAACCATTGAAGTTAAAAGTAGAACTTGATACAAAGGGTGCTACGAAGCAAGTACAAGAGATGTATAAGTCTCTTAACGAAATGAATAAGAAATATGCACAACAAACTAAGAAAGCACAGGAGCAAGCTTCTAAAACTAGTAATGTAAAGATTACAGAAGCACCAGTTGGCAATTTCAATAACATTCAAAAATACTTAAAACAAATGGAAGATGCAGAGCGTATTCTTCGTTCTAAATTCCAGAAGAAGGGTCAGTCTCTTGGCGATGTTGAGGGTATTTTCTCTACTAGACAGCTAAGAGATGCACAAGGTAATTTAAATGCATTCGTTGCAGAGTTAAAACGTGCAGACGGTGTAGTAGAAAAAGTAAGATACAATTGGAATAAAAAAAGCGGTAAGTTTGAGCTTATTGATAGAACAACTCTTAATGAAACTCAAAAAGCTTTACAACAAGCAGAAGCTTCTTTAAACAAGGTTAAAGGCTCTTTAAACCAACTTAAAAATACAGATGGTAAGATTGCGTTACTTACTCAATTTGACCAGTTAAAAGGCAAAGGTGATAGCCTAACTAGAGACATGGTTAAAGGTCTTCAAGAAGCTGTAAGAGCAGAACAACAATTACAACAAGCTACAGCACAGACTAATAAACTAAAATCTCAACAAGCTAAAATCGTTAGCGATATCGAAAAAGCTAGAGCTAAAGATGCTAATAGCAGTAAACTACAAAGTCTTGAAAACATGGCGAAAAATGGTGTAGATAAAGATGGTAAGGCTGTTGCAGACTTAGCAAATCATTATAGACAACTTGCTAGAGAGGTTCAAGTATATAACGAAGCTGTTAAAAAAGGTAATGCAGATTTAAAAGCATCACAAGATATTACTAAACAACGTTTACAATTAGAGCGTGAAGTGAGAAAACTTCAAGCACAAACACCTGCAAACAATCCAGACGGTATGGCGAAGAAAGCACATGTTGATGAAACAATGGCAATGGTTCGTGAAATTGCTACAATCAACGATATGAAGAAAGCCTATGAGCAATTAGCTATCGTTAGAAACAGAATTGGCGAAGCTAAGAGTAACGCTTGGATGGATGCAGAACAGGCTAAGACTCAAAGATTAATCCAGAGTTTAAAAGCTGTACAAACTCAAATGAAAGACAGAGGAATGGATACATCTGGTATTGATACATCATTAAAGAATTACGCTAAAAATGTAAATACTAGTGCTGTAGAAGTAGAACGTGCTTTATCTCAATATCAAAGAATGTTAAACAACAAAAAACAACAAATTCGTGCCGATGAAAGAAGCCTTCGCCTTGGTGAAGATATTTCAGCTAAATACGGTGCAGACAAAGTTAAGGCACTTGAAGGTCAAGTCTTTAAGTCTGGTGGCGTAGATGCACAAACTATCGCAAGTATTCAGCGTTATGTTGGAGAAGTAGAGAAAGCTAAAGTTGCTTCCGTATCATTTGGTAGAGATGGCGTAGATGCAATGGGTAACAGAATGAGAAACGTTCAAGTTACATTTGCAGGAACAGGCGAACACGTAAGACGTATGAATCTAGCGTTCGCACAAGGAACAGGTGTAATGAGACAATCATCTGACGAAATGGTACGTAACGTTAACCGTAACTTAGGTGCTATGGAGAAACTAAAAGCTATGATGTCATCTGCTCCAATGTGGATGTTAAGTCAAGCTATGATGACTGCTCCAATTCAAGGCTTACAAGCTATGACTAGAGAAATTCTAGAAGTAGATAAAGCTATGACAAGTCTTAACAGGGTTGCAGGTGGAGGTATTAATACTGACATCTTATTTGGTAACGCTGTTGGTCTATCAAAAGAACTAGGTAACAACATTCATGATATCTTAGATAGTATGGGCGAGTTCGCACGTACATTCGGTGATTTCAACGAACGACAATTAACAGATATCACTAAGACAGCTACATTAATGTCAAACGTATCTGACCTAAAAGTACAGGATGCACAAGCATCTCTAGTAGGTACAATGAACGCATTCAACATTGAAGCAGGCGATTCAATCCAAATCGTTGACAAATTAAACCAAGTAGATAATGACTACGCTATCAGTACGCAACAGTTAGCGACAAGTTTACAAAAGTCTGCATCTACTGCAAAAACATATGGTGTTAGTTTAGAAGAAAACATTGGTCATACAACTGCTATCGGTGCGGTAACAATGGAATCTGGTAACATTATCGGTAACTCATTGAAAGCTATCTATTCACGTATCACAGGTCTTAAAGCATCTGAATCTACACTTAAAAGTGTTGGTGTTGAGATGTATGAGATGGGTGAAAACGGTAAAGAGCTACGTGACGTTGGTGACATCCTAAATGACTTAGGTGCGAATTGGGGTGGCTTAACAGCTCAACAACAACAGAACACTGCTGTTACATTAGCAGGACGAAATCACTTAACACGTTTCTTAGCCCTAATGAATAACTATGACACTGCTCTTAAAGCAACTGTAACTGCTTACCAATCACAAGGTAGTGCGATGCGTGAGAACGAGAAGTACATGCAGTCTATGGAAGCTAAGATTAACCAAATGAAAAACTCATTTACAACTATGTCTGTTGCATTCGGTAAGGCATTTATGTCTGACGGAATCATTGGAGTAGTTGAGTTATTAGGCGGTCTATTAAATGTGATTACACAAATCACGCAAGCAAGTGGAGGTCTTGCATTAGTAGGTGCAACCATTGCTACAATCATGGTTTCAATGGGTAAATTCAGTGGCATTCAAAATGCAGTTGGTGGATTCTTCTCTAAATTTACAGAAGGATTCAGAAACGTTCAAAGAGAGGGTAACGCTACTGTTACTGTAATGGATAGATATCGTAACGGTATGGCAAATACTGGTACAACTACAAGTGCTGTAGGTAATGCTATGGTGGGTGCAGGTAAAGCAGTAATGGGCTTTGGTCTAGCATTCGGTAAAGCGATTCTATCAGCAGGTGCATTCGGTTTAGCATTTGCAGGTATCGGATGGGTTATTGAAAAAGTAATCGGTCACTTCCAAAAACTAAAAGCAGAACAAGAAGCGGTAGAAAGAACTACTAACAAAATGGTAGAAGGATACCGTAAAAACATGGATACAGTTGGCAGTCTAACTGAAAAGTATCAAGCTATGAGTGAAGCATTTAAAAATGGTGCGATTGAAGAAGGTACAAAAGAGTACGATGAGTTCTTAATTGTACAATCTAAATTAGCAGAAATACTACCAACAACTGTTGATAGAATTGATGCAAATGGTCAATCTTGGTTGAAGAACAGCGATGAGGTTAAAAAGGCTTTAGAGCTATCTAAACAATTATCAGAAGCGAAATCGGCTGAAATGGTTGCAATGCAAAGCGAAAACATCGAAAAGCAAACATCGGCTGTAATGAAGATGGTTGAGGAAGAAGATAAGTTACTTCAAAAACGTAAAGAAGCAGAAGAGTATCGCAATAAAGCTACATGGTATGAGTCAAGAGATGAACGTGAAGCAAACTATAAGAAAATGATTTTAGACTTAGATGTTAAAGGTATTCAGCTACAAGCTAAAAAAGCAGAAGGATTCTCAAAAATGAATGCAGAACTTACTAAATATGCGAGAGCAGGTTTAGAAGCAAGTGGTGCAATGACTAAATTGAGTGACGGTGCTCAAAAGGCTGTAGATAACTTCATGAAAGTTAACACAGACCAACTTGCTAAGAATATTGCAAGCGGTGCTATCGAAGGTGCAGAGAACATCCAGAAAGCAATGGATAACATTGTTAAAGGTGGTACAGGTATCGGTGAAACATTCGCTAAAGAGTTTGAGCGATTAAGTGCAGGTATTGATACTAGTACAAACAAAGGTAAAACAAAAGTTGAAGAACTGAAAAAATCTATTGGACAAATCGGTCAAGCAATTCCAGAACGCTTCATGAATATTGAGAAGTTCGGTGGAGACATGGACAAGATGCAATCGAAGATGAAAGAGTTTATTGCTCTTGGATTGCAAATTCAAAAAGATGGCGGTCAAGGTTTTGACGGATATGTAAAAAGTGCTGAAAAACTAGGTCTTAAAACAAATGAAGCTAAAGCCTTCGTTATGAATCTTGGTAAAGCAAGTGAGAACGCAGAGTTAAAGGCAAAAGCGGCTAGTGAAGCACAGAGCGGTTATGCGGATGCTGTAGGTGCAGGTGCGGATGCAACTAATGCATCAGCAGATGCTTTAAATAACCAAGCGGATGCACAAGGTAAAGCCAACAATGCAACACTGGAAGCTATCGACCTACAGAAAACATTATACGGCTATAAGAATGAAGAAGTTAATGCAATCAAGAGTAATCTTGAAGGATTAAAAATGTCTGAAATGATTTATGGTGAAAACGCTAAGAAGACTCAACAATGGGGTCAATCAGTAACAGAACTGTCAAATAAATTTGGAGTATCACGTGGAGAAATCGAACAGAACATTGATAAATACTACAAAATGGCAGATGCGATGGGTCAAGTTAAAATCAAAATTGATGAGAACGGTAACGTTGTTAAAGATTATGGTAGCATGACAAAAGACCAAATTTCAACATATGAAGCTTGGATTCAAAAACAAAAAGAAAGTGGAGAAGCAGTAGATGTCTTCACAGGTAAAGTCGATGAAGGTAAATACAAATTTGATGAGTACGGTAACAAAATCAAAGAGGGTGCTGACAAGACTAAAGAAGCAGGCGACAAAATAAACGAAGCAGGCGACAAGGCAAAAGAAGGTGGAGACAAAACCAAGCAAGCAGGCGATTCAGTAGCGGAAGGTGCTGAAAAGATTGGTAGCTCTGGTCAAGGTCTTGAAACATTCATGAATCAACTTAGTAAGCTTGGAGAAAAATCTGGTCAAACAGGTCAACAAGTATTAGAAGGCTTGCAAAAAGTTAACACAGCAGATTTTAGTCAAGTTCAAGCTAAGAGTAGCGAACTAGGAATCAGTATGGACAAAGTTGTTGAATACGCAAAAGTTGCAGGTTCAGTTACACCAGAAGAAATGGCTAAAATCGGAAATTCAGCACAGTTCATACAGTTGCTAGACGATAAACTTAAAAACACAGGATTCGAAGAATTTAAAACTAAGACTGGTGAAGTTGCTGAAAAAGCGGAAGCAGATATGCAAAGAACTGGTAATTCTGGTGCTCCATTATCAATCTTAGAACAAAAAATGAGAGACTTAGGTTTCGATGAATTTAAAGGTAAAACTGGTGAAGTGGCTGATAAAACACAGGCTGACATGGCTAGAGCAGGTGGCAGTGGGGTTCAACTAGCACCACTAGGAACATCTCTACGTGCGACACAAGATGCAATGGCACAAGCAGGCGGTAAAACAGATGAAACTGCACAAAGATTCCAAGTTGGTTTCCAAACAATGGGTAATGCAGGTGGAGGATTAGCTCCATTAAAAACTAGCCTAGATGAAACAAAAGGAAAAATGGATGAAACAAAAACTAACGTTGAAACAAATGTTGGTGGCATTAATACTGCATTTAGCAACTTAGGTCAAGGTATCAACCAAGGATTCCAACCATTTAAAACAAGTGCACAATTATTCACAGAACAACTTCAAGGAATGTCAAAACAATCTGGTACAAGTGCACAAGAAATCCAAGGACACGTTACAACAATTGGAAACGCTAAAAATGCATTAGACCAATACAAAATCGCAGTAGACAACGTTAAAACTTCTATGAGCGGAATGGCTACAGAGGTAACAGGAACAGCTACAGGATTAAGTCAATTCGGTATGGCGTTTGCAGGTGCAGGTCAAGCGATGAGCGGATTCCAAACATCAATGAGTGCAGTTAGAACAGAAATGTCAAACGTTGTATCACAAGCAAGTGGAACAGCACAGAGTCTACAAGGTATTGGAGATTCAATGTCAAATGCAGGCAACAGTGCAAACACATTTACAGGGGCGTTGAATAGCGTTGGGGCATCATGCTCAATCGCACTTCAATCTATGTTAAATATGGCTTCTGCAAGTTCATCAGCATCACAAGGATTAGCAAGTGCTACAGAAGCATCTAATGCAAGTGCACAAGCATCAAACAACAACGCTAATGCTAAAGGAAACGAAGCTAACGCTTCTAACACATCAGCACAAGCAAGTAACGCTAACGCTACTGCTAAACAAGCAGAAGCAAATGCGATTATGAATGCTATCACAGCAACACAGAATATGTCAAGTGCTTACGGCACAATGGCACAATCTGCAATTAGCTCAATCTCATCAATCATTCAAGCAATCCGAACTTACTTACAAGCGGTATTATCTCTTGGAACAGGAACGATGGCAATTGCGAATGTTGTTAGAGGTGCATTCAGTGCAATGCAAGGTTCGGTTGCAGGGTCTACAGGTGCAATGATTAGTGCTCACAATTCACAAGCTAGTGCTTTAAACAAAGTTAAGGATTCAGCTAACCAAGCTAAATCTGCTGTGCAAGGTTTAAATAGCACAATTAGCGGTGCAATGTCAAGTCTAAACAACTACATTGCTAAAGCACAACAAGCTTCTAACGTTCAAGTTAAAGCTCCAACATTACCTCAATTACCAACAGGTGCATCTTGGAATATGTCTACAATTAATAACATTACAGGACTACAAGGTGGAGAGGTAGCTAGTGCAGTTGCAAGTGCAGTCGGTGCTTTCAGTGCGAGTTCTGGCGAGTCTGGAACAGCAGGTGGAGGTAGCGGTACTTCTGGTACATTACAACCATCTATCTATAGCGGATTAAATGCACAAGGTAACCTAAGTCTATTCAGAGCATCGGCAGATGATAGTGACAAACTAGCAGATGCAATGCCTTGGAAAACATGGCAACGTAGCATGAGCGAACTTGATGTAACAATCAAGTGGATGGAAACTAAAATGAAAAACATGAACAAGTACACAGCAGAATATCGCAAGATGATGAACGACGTGTACCAAGTTGAAATCAAACGTTGGGAATTATTAAACCACGACCTATGGGATAAAGAACGTAGAAACGAACAAATAAAACGTGAACTAGAAGGTCTTAAAAATATTAATGCTCATACAAAAGACCAACGTGAACAATACAATAAGTTAATGCAAGAGTATGAGAGCAACCTAAGTTCAATCCAAAACATGAGAGCTGAATGGCAAGACTTCTTAGACAATTGGGAAAACCGTTATGCGGAAATCCTAAAATCTCACGTAGAAGCTATTGTCGAAGAGTATACAAAAGGATTAGAAGAGATTAAAGCTAAAGTAGATGACATTGATTTCGAGATTGATGTTGCTAAATTAGTAGACCCAGATAACATGACAAAGATGATGAATCTTTATATCGACAAAGCGAACAAGCTAAAACAAGAAAGAGCTAAGTTAGAAAATCAACAAAGAGACTTAATGATGAAACTATATGAAGCAGAAGATAGATTCGGCAAGGATAGCCAAGTTGCTAAAGATATCAAAGCGGAAGTAGACAAAGTTAAGGAAGCTTGGGAAGATTCAACTATAGCAGTCCTACAGGCTGAAAAAGAGATTAAAGATGCACGTGCAGACGTAGCAGATGATGGCATTGGTCAATTGAAAGATTACTACGGTAAGATGAAGGACATGGCAGTAAACGCAATTCAAAAAGAACAAGATAATCTCAAAAAAGCTCATGACGAAAAGATGAAGCTGTACGACAAGGAAATCGACAAGATTAACAAAGTCTACGATGCTAAGTTTAAAGAGATGGACAAAGAGAAGGAAACAGAAGATTACCAAAAAGGATTAAACGAAAAGAATGCAAAACGTTCAGAACTACAAAATAAAATCAGCATTTTATCAAGAGATAATTCACTTGAAGGTAAGAAAAAAGTCGAAGAACTTAAAAAGGAACTTGCAGAAGTTGATAAGGAACTTGCGGAATATCAAAAAGAACGTCAACGTGAATTAATGAAGCAAGCTCTTGAAGAGCAAAAGCAAGCACAGCTTGACGAAATCGAAAACAAAAAGAAAACAGAGCAAGAAGAACTTGATGGTAAATTAGGTGACCTTGACAAAACAAAAGAAGACGTAACTAAACAATACGATGACTTATTGAACAACGATAAATATTGGGCAGACATGCGTAATGAATTTATCGAAGGTAGCTTTAAAAAGCTTGCAGATGAGTTAGCGAAAATGAAACAAAATATCGACTCTATGAATAAAGGAATCTTTGACGGTTTATATTCTGGTTTCAACGGATTATCTGACGAAACTAAGAAGCAAATCGCACAAGATAACGGCTTAGTTGTTGACAACATGGACTTTAACTCTAAGGAGTCAATGGGTAACGTACAAGAGTTAATTAATGCAAAAGGTTATCAAACATTTGAGAATGAGGTTCTTCGTCCAGACGACCCTGCAAGACCAATGAAGCCTGCACCAGAGCCACCACCGCCAACAAAACCACAACCACCTACACCACCTGCTCAAATGCCTTCTAAGGGTAATGTTACAGGTGTAGATGCTAGTAGCTATCTAAACATCCGTAATGCTCCAAACATGCAAGGTGGCGTTATCAGACGTATCTTAAACGGTGCAAACGTACAAATCTTAGGTGAAGATGGAGATTGGTGGAAAGTTAAGTTCTCGAACAATCGTGGAACATCTACAGGTTACGCAAACAAGAAATACATCAAAGCCTTCGACACTGGTGGTTACACTGGTGATTGGCAAGGTAATGAAGGTAAAATGGCTTTACTACATAAGAAAGAACAAGTATTAAACGCAGATGACACGAAGAATTTATTCGACACAGTTAAACTTATGGATAAAGTTAGAAACGTTATCCCTGCATTGAGCGGAGGTTCTATCAACAGTAAACTTGCTACGGCAGGAAGTATTGTAAACATTTCTTATGGAGACATCAATGTAACAGTTGAAGGTGGAGATAAGAAGAAGGCAGATGCTATTGCAGGCGAAATCATGAAAGGTATGAAGAAGAAGGGTCGTTAGGCTCTTCTCTTAGCCTTTCTTTTTAATTTAAAGGAGGAAAAGGGATGCCAACAATTAAGGATAAATTGTATTTTAATTTCAACGGTGTCTGGTCTGATACATTTCAATTAGTAAATGTTGTATTGGATAGCGGAATGTTCGATGAGGTTTTCGTTGCACCAAGAGAGATTAATGAAACAAAGGTTAGAGGTAATGATAAACCGATGCTACATAGTGTCGAAAATTCACCTCTTGAATTTGAAATGACAATCGCATTTGAAGGAAAATTCGATGATGCGAAAATTGATTCTATCATCAGATGGTTATGGGTAGATTACTATAAACCTCTATACTTCAAAGGCAAGGAGAATAGAGTATTCTATTGTATGCCAATTGATGATTCTAATATCGTACATACAGGATTCAACGAAGGCTATTTTACAATTAAGATGAGATGTGATTCTTCTAGAGTTTATTCACCAGATGTTATTACAACAAAACAAACTGTAGCATCAACACCTGTTACTATCAACGTTCCAAGTGATAGTCATTTTGATGTATACCCAGAAATTTCTATTAAGAAAACTGGTGCAGGAGTAGTTACTATTGAGAGCCTAGATGATAACGGTAATATATTTGAGGTAAGAGATTTGACAAATGCAGAAGATATTTATATCAACTGTGAAAAGGAAATAATCGAAACTGATATAATCGGTGTGTATAGATATGACAAAATCGTTGGGCATTTCCCAAGATTAGTATTTGGTCAGAATCGCTTCAAGGTCACAGGTGCTTGTGAAATCCAATTTAGATTTAAAAATAAATACAGATTTTAACAGTACAAAAGTGGACAGAAGCAAAAGTTTATGGTATAATATTATTATTAAGGCGTGGTATTATGATTGGAAATGTAGTATTTTTCAAGAAGACTGATTCTTTAATATCTAAGATGATTGCCAAAGTTACAAAAAGTGATTATACACATGTTGCTCTTATCGTTGGATATGATGAGTTGACAAGAGTCGCAACAATTATTGAGTCAGATAGATTCAGTAAGACTAGACTTTCAAGGATTCAATTAAACGAAGAGCATGTTGTGTACACTACAGGCTATCAGCCAAAAGAAGTGACAGATAAAATTATAAGATATGCTCATCAACAAATAGGCATGAATTACGATTATCTGCAATTGGTTGGCATATTCTTATCTTTGGTATTTAAAAGAAAAAGAGATGCTTATTTTAATAGTGCCAATAAGATGATTTGTTCGGAATTAATCGACTTGGCTTATTATAAAGCAGGAGTAAAAAGAAATAATTATGACAGCATAGGAAACGTTACACCGCAAGAGTTATTTGAAGTGTACGATTTACAGCAAGTGTAAGAAAGGGGTATGGAGCTTGTTTATTGATATTGATTATAATAAACGGTTGCAGGAAGCTAAATTTCATTTAGCTAAACCTAACAAAACGATAATCTCTCACATCCATGAAAAGTTAGGTGGAGAGATGTCTATCAAGTTAGGCAACATCAACGAATTAAGCTTCTCTATTCCTCATTTCATTGAAGACGAAGAAAGCAATCCTCACGTAGAGTTGATTAAAGAGAAAATGTTAATCAGAGTTACAATGGGAGCATACAAAGAATGGTATGTAGTTGACGGTATTGAAGAAGACGGTGATGATTCCGATATCTTCAACGTTACTGCTTTTTCTTTAGGTTATGAGTTAAAAGGGAAAAGGGTAAGTGAATATACAGAAGATTCTATTAACGCTACGAATTTACTAACGAATCTTTTGAGTTCCACTATTTGGAAAATTGGTACGATTGACCCAATGTTTGATGCGATGTTTCGCTCATTCGATTCTGGGTCGGATTCAAACGTACTAGATTGTATCACACAGGCAGGAGAGACTTATGGTGCTCTGATTGTTTGGGATACAGAAAACAGAAAAGTATCATTCAAGGATATGTCCAAGAATGGTCAATTTAGAGGTATGACCGTAAACTATGGTCGATTCTTACGTTCAATCAAAAGAACTAGAACGACAGATGAAATGGTTACGAGATTATATATTTCTGGTAATGAAGGTTTAGGTATTCACTCTGTCAATCCGACAGGTCAAGCGTATATCGAAGACTTCTCATTCTTTATGTATCCGTTTGAGCGTGATGCAAACAAGAATGTTATTAAGAGTTCGTTCTTTATGTCTGACGGATTGTGTCATGCAATCTTAAATCAACAGGCATTAGTAGCATTGAAAGCACCTGCTATCAAGAGTTACATGGCTGATAAGACAGCTAAAGAAACTGAATTATTAACAGAAGAAACAAAACTCACTCAACTAGAGGGAGAGTTAAAGACGATTGAGGGTCTGTTAGATACTGCAAAGGCTACAGAGAATCAAACGTTAATAGCTCAACGTCAAACAGAGTGGAATGATAAGAACGCTCAAATCACTGCACAGAGACAGAAGAACGATATCCTCACTAATGCTATTAAAAATATAGACATTCAGATTGATACGTTACAAGCTGAAATTGCTACAGGTAGTGGATTTACACCTCAACTATTAGATGAGTTAAATCTATTCATTATCGAAAGTAAGTGGGCAGATGATAAATACATAGATGCAAAAGAATTATATCAAGATGGTTGGAAGAAGTTTGAAGAAATTCGACAGCCAAAAGTCGTGCTAGATGTAACGATTGACAATCTATTAAACATTATTGAAGAACAATATTATTGGGATAAACTCGTTCTGGGAGATTTAATCAAGGTTAAATATCCTCAAATGAATATTGAGTATACAGCAAAGATTATTGAAATTAAATACGACTTAGAAAATTATGAAGCTAGTATCACAGTTGCCAACACAAAGGATTTACTAAGTGACACAGAAAAGCTAGTTCAATTACTATACAGTAACTCTAGTGCTTCATCTCTAGTAGAAGCTAATAAATACAAATGGGATAAAGTAAACAAAATTGAGGACACTGTAAGTAACATCGTAACAAGCGAATGGGATGCAACAAAGAATAAGATTATCGCAGGGGTTAACAACTCTATTGAAATCGGTAATCGTGGAATGATTGTTACAAGCCCAGACAATCCTAATGAAGTAGTTATCATCCAATCTGGTGTAATCGCTTTATCACAGGATAAAGGAAATACTTGGAAGACAGCAATCAAGCCAGACGGTATCGTTGCAGAACGCTTAATCGGTCAAATCATCGCAGGTGAGAACTTGATTCTGACAAATAGTTCTGGGTCATTCACATTCGATAAGAACGGTGTGAGAATTGATGCTAGTGCATTCGTTCTAGAATCAAACACTGGTGGCAATTTGATTGACAGATTCACAGATTCATCTAATTTCGTAGATGATTTTAAAGCTGATAATATGATTACAGCTTACGAGAAAAAAATGTTGAAGCTTGAATGGGATAAGATTCTTAACTCGTACAATGCAAATACATTTAAAATAAATAACTACTATGAAAACAATGGAAGCGATTTAGCATTCGTTACAGAATATCACACAAGATATACAGAATTGTATGATTATTTATTCACAGAATTGCATGGAGATAAGCCAATGTTAGACCCTAACAACATGGCATATACAACAAGAATTGATAGAGCTGTCTTTGATGCAAGATTTAAAAACTATGATAACGCAGAAACAGAAGTTGAAAAACAGCTATCATTAAGAGCCAAACAGATTGCACAAGATGCAAAAGATACAGCAGAAGGCGTTCGAGATGAGATTGATGAAGTTAAGAACGATGTTGTGTATAAGATTGAGTTCCATTCGACAAAAGGTTTCACTTTTAGAAATGGTGAGATTGACACTGATATTACAGCTAGAGTATGGCGTGGTCAGAAAGACGTAACTGACACAATTCCAAAAACAGGTTTTATTTGGAAGAAATATGATAAAGATGGAGTGCTTGATACAGTATGGACAAATGCTAATGTTGGTATTGGAAATAAAATCCATGTCACGAATCTGGAAGTATACCAGAGAGCAATTTTCAAACTTGATATCGACAATCAATTATAAAAACATTTATGAGGAAAAGGAATGGTAAGAAATGGCAATAGTAGCAAGTGGGCAAATGACCCTTGTGGACTTAAATGATAGCAAACAGCTAATCATGTTTATTGGTTCATCACAACAAAGACAGGTAATTTATAATCCGAATGGAAGCGGTGCAACTGCATATGTACCAAACTATTCAACAGCGAATAACGTATTAACACCACAGTTATTCATCTCTGGTACACCAACAGATATTGCAGGAAGTGCATCATCAACAAAGTGGTTTGTGCAAACAAATTCAACTGGTGCACTTACAGAGATTGCAAATGATGCAAACTATGCTATCGGTACAGGGGCAGTTAAAACTTTAACAATTAAAGGTAATGTTTTAGCATCTAACAACTCTATGACATATATCTGTGAGATGCAATACTTAGATACAGATACAGGATTTACAATCACAACAAAAGCAGAATATGAGATTATTAAAGTTACAAATGGTAGTAATGGTACAAATGGTGTAAACGCTATCATGGGTATTTTAAGCAACGATTCTCATAGTGTCCCAACTGATAGTGCAGGTAACGGTGGTAACTTCACAGGTGCAGTTTCAACTCTGACAATCTATGACGGTGCAAGCGTATCTACAGGTTGGACTATCGTACAAACGAGAAGCAATGTAACTGTAACAGAAGCTACATCAAGTGCTACTGCAACTGTTACTGCAATGACAGCAGGACAAGATACAGGTTATGTAGAATTTACAGCTAGTAAATCTGGATATGCAAACGTTGTAAAACGATTTACGTTAACTAAGAATAAATCTGGTGCGAGTGGAGCGAATGCTACAGCATACTGGTTACAGTCTTCACAATCTGTGATTTCAAAATCCGCAGGTGGGACTTATACTCCATCAACAGTAACATTCTCTGCAAAATCTCAAACTGGTTCTGCAAACGTAGCAAACTATACTGGAGTATTTACAATTGAAGAATCTACTAATGGTACAACATTCACTGCAAAATATACGACTGCAAACGTAGCAACAGGTGAATCATCAACTACATATACACCAGTTGCAAACTTAAAATCTATTCGAGTTAGATTATATCAACTTGGTGGAACAACTGTAATGCTAGACGAACAAGTTATCTCTGTAGTTACGGATGGTTCAAACGGTACTAACGGTCAAGATGCTGTTGTCGCTGTAGTTTGGACACCAGATGGAAATACAATCAAGAATGCAAATGGTACATTAACTGCTCATGCAGATGTATATCAAGGTAGCAACCCTGCTACTGCAACTGCTTGGAAATGGTACTACCAAGACCCTTCTGCTTCCCCTGTTGGTTCTAACGGTTCTGATACGGATGGTGGAGCAGGTTGGAGATTGATGAACGCTGTTGGCAACGCTAACGGTGTAACAGGTTACACAACTGATACAATTACAATCCCTGCTTCTGCAATTGTAAATGTGGAGTCATACAAATGTGTACTTACATTTGGAGGTAAGAAGTATTCAGATGTAACAACAGTAATTGACGTGTCAGACCCATTCATGGTAACAATCGTTGGTGCAAATGTATTTAAGAATGGTACTGGATACACTGACTTGACAGCAAAGATTTATCAAGCAGGAGTAGAAATAGACCCATTAAACAACCAAGGATACACATACACTTGGTATTTATATGATAACAACAATGTGAAAATCACAAACTGGAATACTACTGGAAGTAAAGTAGGTAAGACTGTCAGAGTTGACAGTGCAGACGTAACTATTCGTGGTAATGTTGTTTGTGAAGTATCTAAATAATTAGTATTATCATAACTCATTTTTTGACAAAAGTCAATAGTAATGATATAATTAAATTGTGAGAAATGAGAGCCTTATTATTAATAAGGCTCTTTCTTATGATTGGATAAAAGGAAAATAGGAGTGAAAGAAAGTGGCAAAATTAATCGGCACAGGTCAATTAACTTTGACAGATTTAAATGATGTGATTGTATCACCAACTAAGCCGTCCAATCCAATAGAAGGTGCGATGTGGTGGAATACAACAGAATCTCAACTTTATGTCTATCAAAATAATGATTGGCAAAAATCTAGTAATATTCTTGCAGGAGGTAAGAACTTACTTAGACAGTCTCATACAGACTATAATAGCACGAACTATTTAATCAATCAATATACGTTGACAGAAGATTTCGTAGCAGGTCAACAATATACATTCATGGTTAAAGGCACTGTTCCAACTGGACAGAAGTTTGGATTATGGATGAACGGTAGTGCTACACAAGTTGGAAGTATTGATATTACACAGAAATCTCAAACATTCTATGATGGCGTATACTACGTTACATTTAAAGCTATTGCCACAACAGCAGGCAATGAAAGAAAATTAAGTTTATACAATGTTCCTAGCAATACAACTTTAGGTACAGTTGATTGGGTTGCATTATACAGAGGTAATCTGCCTATGGATTGGTCTAAAGCACCAGAAGAGGTAGATGAGGTCATTACTGATATCACTGAAACTCTAGGCAATATGGCTAATGATGGTGTTTTAGATTACAATGAACGACAAGTAATCAAAGATAAGATT